>Ga0247823_10000960_pt1 | contig 24338 bp, 22 predicted proteins | sample 13C_PalmiticAcid_2_FD_192426 | JGI IMG/M metagenome (GOLD analysis project Ga0247823, IMG submission 192426) | Soil microbial communities from agricultural site in Penn Yan, New York, United States - 13C_PalmiticAcid_Day30 | ecosystem: Environmental > Terrestrial > Soil > Agricultural land... | reverse complement strand
AGGTACCAGACGTCCTCGCGGTTGACGAACAGGTAGCCCATGGCCCGGCTGGTCGGCGTGGGATCGACCCCGCCAAGCGCGTAGCGCAGGTCCACCGCGGGCGCCCACAGCTCCGCGCCGCCCGCGAGGCCGGACACGTCGAGGCTGTCCTCGGGACGCAGCGCGTAGGACCAGTGGTCGAACGGCACCCCGGCCAGGTTGGCGAACAGCGCCCGCTGGCTCTCCAGGAACGCCGGGTCGCCCTTCGGGTCCAGGTCGGCGAGGAAGGCGGCCTCGTCGCGACGCAGGACGGCGTCGGCGCGGCGGGCCAGCAGCGAGGTGATGGCCGCGGTGCGGTCCGGGTCGGTGCCCACCGGGGCGGCGGGCTCGATCGCGCCGAGCGGCTGCCCCTGCGACGGGAGCCGCTGCGGGGCGACCTGCGCGGACGGCACGGTGATGAGCGCCATCGCGGCCAGCGCGATGACGGCGACCGCCGCGCTGAGCCACGCGCGCACCCGTGCCCTCAAGGCCATTCCGGGATCTTAGAGCGCATCTGCGGACTGGCGTGCGTGAGAGCCGTGATCGAGGCGCGGCTATCGCGTGCGCCAGTCCGCAGATGCGCTCTAGGGCGAGAAACGCCGATGGCCCGCACCGGAGCGGTGCGGGCCATCGGGGAGATATCGACTAGCCGACGATGCGCTTGGCGCCGTAGTAGTCGCTGCCGCCGCCGTCGACGGTCGCGGTCTTCACCGGGACACCCGACGTGGAGGCGTGCACGATCATGCCGCCGCCGATGTACATCGCGACGTGGTGGATCGAGCCCGCACTGCCGCCGTAGAACACCAGGTCACCGGGCTGCAGGGCGCCGCGCGACACCGACTTGCCCAGGGTGTACTGCGCCCGGCTGGAGTGCGGAAGGCTCACGCCTGCCGCGCGGTACGCGTAGAGCATCAGGCCGGAGCAGTCGAACGAGCCCGGACCCTCGGCACCCCACACGTACGGCTTGCCGCGCTGGGCGAGAGCGACCTCCATGGCCTTGCCCGCCGCGCCAGGGGGCGCCAGGTACACGCCGTTGTCGACGGGGTTGGCGAGCTGGGTCTTCTCCTTCGGGGAGAGCCGGTTCTTCGCCTCCTCGACCTGCCTGATCTGCGCCTGCAGGTCGTCGCGGGTCTTGGTGATGTCGGCGGTGAGCTTCTCGGCAGCGGCCTTGGCGTCGGCGGCCCGCTTCTGGCCGTCCTCTGCCTGCTTGCGCGACTGGCCCGCGGTCGCCACGGCGCTGGTGTACTTCTCCAGCGCGTTCGAGCTGTCGGCGGCCAGGACGTTGAGCGCGGAGGCGCGCTCAAGGAAGTCATCGGCCGACGAGCCGGTGAGCAGGGCGCTGATCTTGTTGAACCGCGCACCCTGGAACGAGGCGGCCGCGACCTGGTCGACCTGGCCGCGGAACTGCTCCTCCTGGGCCAGCGCCTGCTTCTCGGTCTCGCCTGCCTGGGCCACCTCGGCGGTGGCCTTGTCGAACTCTTCCTGCTTGGCCTTGAGGTCGGTCTGAGCCTTGAGCAGGTCCTCGTTGACCTTCTCGGCCTGCTTGCTCAGGTCCTGGAACTGCTTGAGTGCCTCCGACACGGTGGTCGGCGGCTGGATGGGCGCGGGCTGGGCGTAAGCGGGACTCGGGGACATGCCGATCACCGCGATGACGGCGGTGACACTCAATGCTCCGCGCACAGCTCGCTTGAGTCGATGCGACGACACGTCGCGCGTACTCCTTACGTCCTCAAACCGCCGACGGGGCTGTCTCGGGCGCCGCGGGTGCTCGGGGGAACACCTCCGGCCGGATCGATCGCGACGCGTGAAGCGCCGTTCTCGACCTACGACAACCCCACCGTGGGGGATTCCGGGTCAGCCCGAACGCTGCTGACTTCGGCGGCGATCCCGCGTAGCCACCTCGGGGTGGGCGGCTGTCGGCCGCGAGATCTCGGACAGGTTACGAAACGTGAGCCCGCACGTCTACCAGCGACCCCGAAAACACAGCGCGTTTTGTCCCTAAACACCAACGGAGCAGTCACGACTGCTCCCTGTGACAACCACAACACCACAGTTCACCCGGCCGGGGAACCGTTCGGCGACGGCGACCAACCGCTTGGCGAATCGCCGACATCACCGCCGCCGATCATGGCCCTCAGGCCGATTTCTCGATCGGAATCAGCCGCAGCCGAGGGACCAGGCCGGCCCCGGCGAGCGCGTCGATGGCACTGCGCTCCGAGCTGTCGAGATCGACGTTCGGCGGCGCGCCGAGCAGACAGGTGATCACACAATCCTGGCAAGCGTCGCCGCGGACCTCGCAGCTGTCGCAGTCGATGATCATTAACCGGTCCTTTCCGGTGCGGACGATCTCGTGTTTCGCACACTAGAAGAGGACACCGACAATTTCGCTCACGTGTTCGATCAGGCGCCGACGAATTCCCAGTGCCACGGCTCCTCACGGCCCCGCCCCGGCCGCGCCCACGGCGGATTCGACCAGCCGAACAGCGGCGCCGTGCGGGCCAGCCAGGCGTACTCGGCGGTGCCGAACGACTGCGCGCCGCCGCACAGGTCCACCGCGAGGCCCCATCCGTGGTTGCTGGTGCCTGGGACGGCCGCCAAGGCGGGTTTGACCCCATAGAGGCGGACCTGCGCGGCGAACGTCCGATAGGAGTCCGTGACGCACAGGGGCCCACCGAACGCCGCCGTGTGCGCGGCCGACAGCGCGCGCAGCGACTCGGCGGCGTCGCAGCGCAGCAGATGTGAGCCGATACCGACCGGGCAGAGCGCCGCGGCAGGGATCAGGCCGTTGGGATAGCCGCCCCAAGCGCCCGCGGCCTCTCCCGCGGCCCGCGGCGGCAGCTGCACCCCGCCGCAGCGCCACGGCAGCCCGCCGTCGGTCGCCGTCGGCGTGGGCTGGGGCGCCCGCCGGGCCAGCGCGGGCCGGGCGACGCCGAGGACGGTGTCCCCGGCGGGCAGGTCGGTGACCACCACCCCCGCCAGCCGGGCGTCGGCGGTGAGCATCGTGCGCTGGTCGAGCACGATCCCGACGCCCTGCGCGCCGAGCCGGGCCGGACCGAGGAACACCAGGTCACCGGGCTGTGCGTCGGCGTTCGGGACCGGGGTGAGCACGCTCATCTGCTCCCCCACCGACCCTGGGACATTCCCATAGACGACGCGGACCAATCCGTCACAGGAGTAGGCGGTCGGACCCTCGCCACCCTTGCCCGGCACATAGGGCTTACCGAGGGCCGCCACGGCACTATTCACCGCGCCGAGGGTCTCCGCGGGCAGCACGAGCACCCGTTCGCCGCTGGGCAGCGCCGCCTGGGCGACACCGGCCTGTGGGGCGCCCGACGAGCCCGGCAGGGGCTCCATGCCCGCGGGCAGTCGGGCCGGATCGGCCAGCGCGGCGGCCTTGGGCACGGTGATCCCGGCTGCGGCGAGCTTGTCGGTGTAGGCCCGCCAATTGGCCGCGGTGCGCTCGTTGCGCGAGCGCTGAGCGGTCTGCTGGGCGACTACGGCGGCGTTGGTGTCGTCGACCTTGCCGCGCAGCTCGGAGGACACCGCGGCGGCCCGGTTCGTGGCGTCGTCGGTGCGCCGGTCGAGGTCGGCCTTGCGGTCGGCGGCGGCCCGTTCGGAGCCCATGGCGGAGTTCTCGGCGTCCAGCGCCGCGCGCTGCCTGCCGAACGCGGCGGTCAGCCTGCTGTCCTGGTCGGCGCGCAGCCGGTCGATCAGGTCGCTGCCCTGCAGGAAGTCCTCGGGGCTCTCGGCGATCAGCAGCGCCTGCATCTCACTGGGCCGTGACAGCGCCGAGTACAGCGCGGCGGCGTAGGAGTCGACCTCGGCCTGCTGGGCGGCGACGACCCGGTCGGCGGCCTCCCGGTCGGCCTTCGCCCGATCGACCTGTCCGGTCGCGGCGCTCAGCTCGTCCTGGGCGACCCGGACCCGGTCGGACAGATCGGCGAGTTCGCGCTGCACGTCGGTCGCGGTGCGCTGCAGCTCGGCGACCTTGGGGTCGGCGAACGCCTCGCCGGGGCGGGTGTCGGGCACCGGCGCCCCCGGCCCGACTCCGGCCTCGACCTGCGGCGGCTGGTCGGACTGGGTGGGCTGGGTCGACTGGGCTTCGGCGACCGGGTGGACCAGCAGCCCGGTGACCAGCGCGACCGCGACCGCGATCCGACCCCACCTGCGCAACGGCACTCCCTGGCTGAGTTGACTACTCACCAGTACTAACGGATCCGCCGCCGCCGCGTCACGCGACCCACCCGATCGGGATGGTCTCGATTCAGACGCGCCCGAGCCGGGCCAGCAGCACAGCGGAGGGCACCGGGTGCGCCCCGCGCCTGCGCACGGCGTCGGCGACCGCGCGGTCGGAGGTCACGACCACCACCGGCCTGCCCTCCGGCTCGGCGGTGACCAGCGCCTTGATGACGTCGTCGGCGAGAACGCCAGGATCGCTGAACAGCACGCGCACCCCCTTCGGCGCCGCGACGGGCACCGCGACCACGCCTGCCCCGTCGAAGACCAGGGTGACCTCGGCCGACGTGCGCGCGGCCATCGAGGCCAGCTGACGGACCAGGCGGTCGCGCTGGTCGGCCAGCGACAGCTCGGCGTAGCCGGTCTTGGTGACGTTGTACCCGTCGACGACCAGGTGCACCGACGGCAGCGCCAGCAGCCGGTCCAGCGCGGCCGGGTCCTCGACCCGGCCGACCACGCCCTGCGCGGCCGTCGCGCCACGGACCAGGTCGGCCGGACGGGGACCGCCGCCGCCGAGCACGAGTTCACGGCGCAGGCCGGTGACCGCGCCGTCGAGGGTGTCGATGAGCAGGGCGAGCCGGACCTCGTCGGCCTGGCGGGCCTCCCGGGCGGACTGGCGGGCGATGTCGGCGTCGGACTCGGCCCGCTCGGCCCTGGCCCGTTCGATCTCCACCCGGTCGCGCTCGCGGTCACGCTGCTCGGTCAGCGCGTGCACCTCGGTGGCGCACTGCTTCTGCACCTGCTCGGCCGTCGCCCGCGCCGACTCAGCGGCGTCCTTGGCCTCGCGCAGCTTCACGCCTTGATCGCGCAGGCGTTTGCGCAGCCGCTCGACCTCGGCCTCGGCGTCCTCGCGGACCTTGCCCACCGCGCCCGCCGACTCGTCGAGCAGTGCGCGCACCCTGGCCAGTTCGGCCTCGACCTTCTGCAGCCGCATGACGGCGGTGTCGCGCTCGGTGCGCAGTGAGCTGTCCGACGCCCGGCGCGCCACCAGCTCCAGGTAGTGCACGGCACTTTCCTCGCCGAGCAGCACCGCGGCCGCGGCCACCGCGACCGGGTCGACGCCGCCGAGGTCGAGAGCGGCGGGCCGGTTCTCCCGCGCCCACTGAACCACCGCGGTCCGAAAGCCGACCGAGTCGCGCAGACCCGCGAGGATCGCCCCGCCGCCCAGCCGGGCGCGCTTGGCCGGGGCGAACCTGGCCACCGGGCGCACCGACTGCGGGATGTCCACCGGGGGCATCGATCCGACCGACTCGGCGCCTAGTTCGGCGAGCCTGCCGCGCACCGCGTCCGGCAGTCCCGCCCAGTCGACCGGCACACTCGCCCCACCGTCCACGTTGGACGGCTCGACGACGGACCCATCGGGTCCGGCGGGCTCGGGCGAGTCAGGCATTGCTTAAGGTTAGTCGCGCCCCCCACACGCGCAGCGCGATGTCCCACCCACCGAATCGCCGCAGCTCAACGGGGGGCATGAAGACCTCCACCGCTCGGCCGCGGTGACGTATCGGGTGCGTGAACGCGCCGACGCAGTCTGGCGTGCTCACGTGCCCGATACGTCACCTTGAGGCGGCCGAGCACGCGTCGCCGAAGGCGACGCCAAATTACTGTCGGTGGGGGGAACTAGCTTCGCGGTGATGACCATCGCACCCGCCAACCGCGCCCAGCTCGCCTTCGACGAGCTGGGTACACCGCTGCGCGAGACCACCTTCGTCGTCTTCGACCTGGAGACCACCGGCGGCAGCGCGGAGACCGACGCGATCACCGAGTTCGGCGCGGTGAAGATCCGCGGCGGCGAGGTCGTCGCCGAGTTCGCCACCCTGGTCGACCCCGGCCGCGGCATCCCGCCCGAGATCGTCGCCCTCACCGGGATCACCGACGCGATGGTCTACACCGCCCCGCGGGTCGAGGCCGTGCTGCCCGCGTTCCTGGAGTTCGCCGCGGGCGCGGTGCTGGTGGCGCACAACGCGGGCTTCGACGTCGGCTTCATCAAGGCGGCGTGCAAACGGCTGGGCTACCGGTGGCCGAAACCCGCCGTCGTGTGCACGGTCCGGCTCGGCAGGCGCGTCCTCACCCGAGAGGAAGCCCCCAGCTGCAAGCTGTCCGCGCTCGCGGCGCTGTTCCGTGCGTCGACGATGCCGAACCACCGCGCGCTCGCCGACGCCCGCGCGACCGTGGACGTGCTGCACGCCCTGCTCGAACGCGTCGGCTCGCTCGGCGTGCAGTCGCTGGAGGAACTGCTCGACTACCTGCCCGAGGTCACCGCGGCCCAGCGGCGCAAGCGCACCCTGGCCGAGGACCTGCCCAACGAGCCAGGCGTCTATCTCTTCCGGGGCCCGTCGGAGGAAGTCCTCTACGTCGGCACGGCCTCGGACCTGCGCCGCCGTGTCCGCCAGTACTTCACCGCTGGTGAGACCCGCAGGCGGCTGCGCGAGATGGTCAGCCTCGCGGTCCGGGTCGACGCGATCACCTGCGCGCACCCGCTGGAGGCCGAGGTCCGTGAACTACGGCTGCTGTCCGCGCACAAGCCCGCGTACAACCGCCGCTCCAAGAACGCCCGCCACGCCTGGTGGATCACGCTGACCGAGGAGCCGTTCCCCCGGCTGTCGATCGTCCGCCGCCCGCGCGACGGCGCGCTGGGCCCATTCCGCGGCAGGCGCCAGGCCGACGAGTCGCTGCTGGCCATGCAGGACGCCACCGGGATCCGGCCGTGCACGGTCCGCATCCCGGCACAGGCCGCGTCCGCCAGCCCCTGCGCCCTGGCCGAACTCGACCGCTGCGGCGCGCCGTGCGCCGGTCGGCAGACGGTCGAGGAGTACCGGCCGTTCGTGCACGCCGTGGGTTCGCTGGTGGCGGGCCATCGACTGGATGCGTTGCACCACTTGGAAAGCAGGCTCAGGGAGCTGTCGACCGCCGAGCGGTTCGAGCAGGCCAGGTCCGGCCGCGACCGGATGTGCACGCTGATCCGAGCGCTCGACCGCGGCCAGCGACTCTCGGCACTCGCGGCGGTAGAGGAGCTGATCGCCGCGCGCCCCGACTCGGCGGGCGGCTGGGAGTTCGCCGTCATCCGCCATGGCCGACTCGCCTCAGCGGGTGTGGCCCGCCGCGGCGTGCCACCGATGCCCGTCGTGGAGGCCCTGGTGGCCTCCGCGGAAACCGTGATCAGCGGCGAAGGCCCGCTGCGCGGCGCCCCCGCCGAGGAGGTGGGCGTCGTCCTGCGCTGGCTGGACCGGCCGGGCACCAGGATGGTGCGGTGCTCGCGACCGTGGACCGAACCCGCCCACTGCGCCGCCCGCTGGCGACCGTGGCTGGACCGAGCCGACCGGGCCCGGACGGCGTTGGTGGTCAGGGACTAGCGCCCGCCTGAACTCACCACTTGTCGGCGTCGCGCAGCACCACGGTCTGGTCGCCAAAGTCCTCGTCATCGACCGCGGGCACGGGCGGGGTCTGCTCAGCGGCTTCCGACTCCGGCTCCGGGATGTGCTGGACGATCTCGCTGTCCCCACCCAGCGGCACAAACGCTTGCGCGACCTTCCCCGCCGCACCCTGGCGGGCCTTGCGGGTCAGCCCCAGGATCTCCGCGGCCAGGTCCGCACCCGACTTGCGCAGCGCGGAGTCCTCCAAGCGCAGGTCTAGCAGAGCCCCGCTGGCCGCGACCGTGACCGTCACCGAGCCGTCGGCCGCCGCCTCGGTGGTGCCGGACGACTCGACCGAGGTCTTGAAGGTCGTGGCCTTCTGCTGCAGGTCGGCCACCTTCGCTTCGAAGTCGGTCAGCCACTCGTCCGGAGTCTGCACGTCGTTCTCCCCTGTCGTACGGTCGCGCTGGAAAGCCTAATGCGTAGAGGCCACTAGGCTGGGCGAAAGCCGACAAGGGAGATCCAATGATCACCGCGATCGTGTTGATCCGCGCCGCGACCGACAGCATTCCCGAGACCGCGCAGGCAATCGCGGACATCGACGGGGTGTCCGAGGTCTACTCGTGCGCGGGCGACGTCGACCTCGTGGCCATCGTCCGGGTCGCCGTGCACGACGAACTCGCGTCGCTGATCCCCGACCAGATCAGCAAGGTCGACGGTGTCCTCGACACCGACACCCACATCGCCTTCCGGTCGTACTCCCGCCAGGACACCGACGCCGCGTTCGACATCGGCGTCGAGGGGGACTAGGCGCTGTCCTGTGAGTCTGGTGCGCGGGATCGGTGATCCGGGTGGTTCCTGGGCGTGCGGGCGGGAAGCCGCACGTACTGGGTGTACTTGGGCTTTCCGCCCGTGCGGCCAGGGGCCACCCGGGCGCCGATAGCGCGTGCCGGACTTACAGGACAGTGCCTAGAACCGGCCGGCGAAAATCAAGCGGGCGACCTCGGTGTCGGTGGCCTTGCCCTCGTCGTAGCCGCCCTTGCCGCGCAGGTTGTTCATGATGGCCAGGGTGTAGCGCTCACCGGGGCCGACGAAGCCGACGCTGTTCATCACCCAGCCGCCCTCTTCCTCCGACCACCCGGCCTTGGTGCCGGGCCGCGCCGCCTTGCCCGCGCCCCAGACGCCCCACTGCTGGTTGGTGGCCACCGCGCGCATCCGGTCGACGATGGCGGTGCGGTCGGCGGCGGGCAGCTTGGTCAGCACGTACGACATGAGCCGGTCGAGGTCCGACGCGGTGCACTTCTGGAAACCCCAATACGGGAACACCTTGCTGAACCCGGGGATCGCCTTGACCGACGTCAGCCCGTAGCGCGGGAAAGCCGCGTTGAACTCCTTGTGGTCGGCACCTGAGTACTTGGTCCACAGTGCGGTGGCCGCGTCGTCGTCGGAGCTGTGCAGCATGGCGTCGATGAGCTTGCGGTCGCCCGCGGACAGCGAGATCGCGCCCGCGCGGTGCCGGGTGAACAGGTCGACCACCATGGCCAGCTTGATCGTCGACGCGGTCCACGTCGAGTCGTCGGCGTGGTCGTTGCGCCAGACCGCGCCGGTCTGCCGGTCGCGCACCACGATCCCGACCGTGCCGGGCCGCTTGGCCACGTAGGCCTGGGCCGCGGCGAAGCGGTGCTGGAAGTCGCAGTCGAAGCCAGAGTCCGGGTACGGGCAGTCAGCCTTCGCGGTGGCCGGGGCAGCCGTCGTCGTCACCGGGGGAACCTCCGGGGTGCCGGGCGCTGACGCGGTTGTCGTCGTCGTGGGAGCGACGACAGCGACGGGCGCGGTGGGTGTCGGAGGCGCCGATGCAGCGGGCTCCTCGGTTCCGCAAGACACTACGACCAGCAGCAGCACGCTGCCCGCCGCCACGCCCGACCATCTCTTCAACCCCAGCACGCGACGCAGGCTACCGGGTCTGACCTGCGGACAGACCAAAGGCGGCACCCCTGTCCGGAATGCCGCCTTTGGTTTGTCTGCTTTAGTGGCTCTTCTTCGCTTCGTCCGAAGCTCCGATTTCGGTGTGGCCGTTGTGCTGGGCCGCGCGGGCCCTGGCCAGTGCCGTGGTCTCCTCGACTGGGTCCGGGGTCAGCCACGAACCCACGACGGGCGCGCCCGCCGAACCGAGCTTGTTCATCTTCTTCGGCACCGGGGCACCCTGGTACTCCAGGGGGATCGGGTGGCCGTGGTCGTCCACCGGGCCGAGCGGCTGGTGGATCTCGATGAACTCACCGTGCGGCAGACGCTTGATGATGCCGGTCTCGACGCCGTGTTCCAGCACCTCACGGTCCGAACGCTGCAGACCCAGGCAGATGCGGTAGGTGATGAAGTACGCCAGCGGCGGCAGCACGAGCAGGCCGATGCGGCCCATCCACGTGGTCGCGTTCAGCGAGATGTTGAACTTGTCGGCCAGCACGTCGTTCGCGGCGGAGAGCAGCGACACCATGAAGTAGGTGATCGCCATCATGCCGAGGCTGGTGCGGACCGGGACGTCACGCGGACGCTGCAGCAGGTTGTGGTGCGCGTAGTCCTTGGTGAACCAGCGCTCGATCCACGGGTAGGCGGCGGCGACACCGCCGAGCAGCGGCAGACCCAGCTGGAACGGGAAGAACGCCGCCGGGATCGTGTAGTCCCCGAGGTAGATCTCCCACGCGGGCCAGAGCCGGATCAGGCCGTCCGTCCAGCCCATGTACCAGTCGGGCACCGTGCCCGCCGAGATGTGCGCGGCGTTGAACGGTCCGAAGTTCCAGATCGGGTTGATCTGGAAGAGCCCGCCCAGGGCAGCGGTGATGCCGACGACGACGGCCATGAAGGCGCCGCCCTTGATGGCGAACACCGGCATGATGCGCACGCCGACGACGTTGGTCTCCTTGCGCCGCACGCCAGGGAACTGGGTGTGCTTCTGGTACCAGACCAGGGCGAGGTGGACGCCGATGAGCGCGAGCAGGATGCCCGGGATCAGCAGGATGTGGATCGTGTAGAGCCTGGGGACGATGTCCTCGCCGGGGAACTCGCTGCCGAACAGCAGCCAGTGCACCCAGGTGCCCATCACCGGGAGCGAGAGCAGCAGACCAGACATGATCCGCAGACCGGCGCCGGAGAGCAGGTCGTCGGGGAGCGAGTAGCCCGCGAAGCCCTCGAACGCGCCGAGCAGGAACAGCAGGATGCCGATGACCCAGTTGACCTCACGCGGGCGGCGGAAGGCGCCGGTGAAGAACACGCGGAACATGTGGCAGACGATCGCCGCCATGAACAGCAGGGCCGCCCAGTGGTGCACCTGGCGGGCGAACAGGCCGCCGCGGACCTCGAAGGTGATGTTCAGCGTGGACTCATAGGCCCGCGACATCTCCAGGCCGCGCAGGTTGACGAACGAACCCTCGTAGACGACCTCCTGCATGGAGGGGTCGAAGAAGAGCGCGAGGTAGGTGCCCGTCAGCAGCAGCACGATGAAGCTGTAGAGCGCGATCTCACCGAGCAGGAACGACCAGTGCGTCGGGAAGACCTTGTTCATCTGGTGCCGCAGGCCCTTGGCCAGGTGGTACCGGTCGTCGGCCCACTTGGCGGCGCCACCGGCCGCGCGAGACGCGATGGTGTTCGGCTTGGTGGGAGATGTGATTGCGCTCATGACTTCCGCTCCCAGAAGGCTGGGCCGATCGGCTCGATGAAATCGCTCCTGGCATAAAGGTAGCCAGTTTCCTCATCCACTGCGATGGGGAGCTGGGCCAGCTTGCGCGTCGCCGGGCCGAAGATGGGCTTGGCGTACTGCAGCGCGTCGAACTGCGACTGGTGGCACGGGCACAGGATCCGGTTGGTCCGCTGCTCGTAGAGCGAGGTCGGACAGCCGAGGTGGCTGCAGATCTTCGTGTACGCGTAGTAGTCGCCGTAGTTGAAGTCCTCCTGGCCCTGGTGCTTGACGACCTTGCGGCCGTCCTCAGAGCGCAGGCGGATCAGCATGACCGGGTTGTCCGAGCGCTTGAGGGCCGCGGACAGCGCGTGGTGGTCCTCGCGCTCGGACTCACGGAACGGGAACACCGTTTCCATGGAGCCCGCGTCGAGGTCCTCCGGCTTGACCAGCACGACCTCGTGCGCATGGCCGGTGGCCCGACGCAGGAAGACCTTCTCGTTGTTGCCCGGCTCGTTCATCCAGCCGGTGTGCCACAGCGAGTTCTTCGTGTCGGTCTGCGCCCACGGGTCGCGGACCAGGCCGCCGAGTGCGAACACGCCGACACCCAGGCCCATGGCCGTCATGCCGAGACCGGCGCTGGACTTGATGAGCGACCGGCGGGCGATGGTGCTGCGGTCGCCCGCGTCGGCCAGGTGCGCCAGGATCGTCTTCTTGTCCAGCTCGCTCGACCCGCCGTCGCTGCGCTGCTGCACCGCGACCTCGTGCGGGATGAACTTCTTGGTGTAGAGCAGCGCGCCCGCGCCGATCGCCAGCACCGACAGGCCAAGCGTGGCGCCCAGCAGCGGGGTGAACAGCGAGTACGCGAAGTAGCCCTCGGTGTCCGGCGCGGTGTAGGCGCTCGGCCAGAACAGGAACACGCCCACGAACGCGAACCCGGAGATGGCGGCGATCAGGAACCACAGCGCGACCGCGCGCTCGGCGCGCTTCTCCGCGCGGGTGCCCTTGACCGGCCACGGGTCCGGGTACTCCACGATCTCGACGCCGTCGAGCTTCCCGCCGAGCTTGACCAGGTCCTCGCGGGACATCTGGGCCAGCTCGTCGTCGCTAGGCAGGTCGGTGGGGTTGGTGGAACTCATGCTTTCGCCCCAATCCAGAGGGTGATGCCGACCAGCGCGGCCATACCCACGATGAATGCGATCAGGCCCTCGGACTGCGGTCCGAGCCCGCCGAGCGCGTTGCCGCCCGGGTTGTTGTTCCCGTCGGTCACCGACTTGACGTAGGCGATGATGTCCTTCTTCTCCTCCGGGCTGAGCTGCCGGTCGGAGAACTTGGGCATGTTCTGCGGGCCGCTGACCATGGCCGCGTACATCTCTTTCTCGCTCACGCCGTCGAGCGCGGGCGCGTACTTGCCCGAGGACAGCGCGCCGCCGCGGCCGGTGAAGTTGTGGCACGAGGCGCAGTTGAGCCGGAACAGCTCGCCACCGCGCGCCGGGTTGTCACCGACGAGGTCCTTGCCGGACTCCTCTGGCAGCTTCACGCCGCCACCCTTGGAGTCGACGAACGCGATGAGCGCGTCGATCTCCTCCGGGGTGAGCTTCGGGGGCTTGCGCGAGATCTGCGCTTCCTGCTTGGTGGCAGGCATGCGGCCGGTCGCGGTCTGGAAGTACACCGATGCCTCGCCCGCGCCGATGAGGCTGGGGCCGCGGTCGGTGACGCCTTCGAGGTTGGCGCCGTGGCAGCTGATACAGGTGTTGTTGTAGATCTGCTCACCCTTGCGCAGCTGTGCCGGGTCGCCCTGCGCCTGCGCGACCTGCGGCTGCGGCGCGAACGCCCCGTACAGCAGGCCAAGGGTCATCAGCGCGAAACCGAGGGCCAACAGCCCGGCGACGCGCCGGTGAAGCTTGCCGTGGCTGCGTTGTTTCTTGGTCATTTAGTCGGCAACCCTTGCTGTCAGTGCGGGCTCGGCGAAGCAGTGGTGGTGGGCGAGCATCACGGCACCAGGTAGATGACCGCGAACAGGCCGATCCACACGATGTCGACGAAGTGCCAGTAGTACGACACGACGATGGCCGACGTGGCCTGGGCCGGGGTGAACTTGCTCAGCCGGGTCCGGATGAGCAGGTAGACGAAGGCGACGAGGCCGCCGAGCACGTGCAGTCCGTGGAAGCCGGTGGTGAGGAAGAAGACGGTGCCGAAGCCGCCGGACGGGATGGTCACGCCCTCCTCGACCAGCTGGACGTACTCGTACCCCTGGCCGAACAGGAACACCGCGCCCATCACCAGCGTCAGGATGTACCAGCGGCGCAGTCCGAAGACGTCACCCTTCTCAGCGGCGAACACGCCGAGCTGGCAGGTGAACGACGAGGCCACGAGGATGATCGTGAACGGCAGCGCGAACGGCAGGTTCAGGTGGATCGGCTCGCCGCCCGCCTCCAACGGAGGGGGCCAGTGGCCGGTCGCGTTCTGCGCCTTGACGGTGAAGAACATGGCGAACAGCCCAGCGAAGAACATGAGCTCGCTGGACAACCACACGATGGTGCCGACGCTGACCATGTTCGGCCGGTTCAGCGAGTGGACACGCTGACCAATGGAGGGCGCTGCTGTTGTCACGCGCAGCATTATGTCGTGCGGTTGGGCACGCTGCCCGATCGGGTCCACGGCGGGTCGCCAGTTGTTCGCGTCACATCCCCGCATTGCTGGTCGACCGGTGAATCCGTGGGTTTGAATGGCTTCCGGCAGGACAAAATCCAGCTAGTCCGGGTGACGAGGACGCCTTTCTCGGCCCGGAAGTGAGCCCGATAACATCAGCCACGCCCGACCTGACCTAACGAAGGACCCCGCATGAGCACGCAGCCACTGAAGATCCTGGTGTTCAGCCACCGCCCTGAGGTGCGGGAGACCATCGTCACATCGGTCGGGCGCAGGCCCGCCGCCGACATCGGCAACGTCCGCTACATCGAGGTCGGCACGGTCGCCGAGGTCCTGATGGAGATGGACGGCGGTGAGATCGATCTCGCCATCCTCGACGGCGAGGCCCAGCCCACCGGCGGCATCGGCCTGTCGCGGCAGCTGAAGAACGAGATCTCCGACTGCCCGCCGATCGTCATCGCCGTCCGGCGCAAGGACGACCGCTGGCTGGCGACTTGGTCGCAGGCCGACGCCGTCATCGTCCACCCGCTCGACCCGCTGACCGCCGCCGAGACCGTCGCCGACGTGCTCCGGTCGAAGGCTCTGCCCGTCGTGCGCGGCTGACCATGGCCGATCGCACTTGGAAGAGCCTGCTCAACCAGCTCATCGACCGCCGCGACCTGGCCGCCGAGGACACCACCTGGGCGATGAACCAGATCATGTCCGGCGAGGCCACCCCGTCGCAGATCGCGGGCTTCGTCATCGCCCTGCGCGCCAAGGGTGAGACCGCCACCGAGGTCGCGGGCATGGCGGCGGGCATGCTGGCCCACGCCAAGCGCGTCCACATCGACGGACACGCGGTCGACGTGGTCGGCACCGGCGGCGACCAGGCCGACACCGTGAACATCTCCACCATGAGCGCCCTGGTCACGGCGGCCGCGGGCGTGCCGGTGGTCAAGCACGGCAACCGCTCGGCGTCGTCGCAGTGCGGGACGGCCGACGTCCTGGAGGCGCTAGGGGTCGCGATCGAGCTGTCCCCCGACGCCGTCGCGACCTGCGTGCGCGAGGTCGGCATCGGCTTCTGCTTCGCCCCGGCCTTCCACCCGGCCCTGCGCCACGCGGGGCCCACCCGCCGTGAGCTGGGCGTGCCGACCGCGTTCAACGTGCTCGGCCCGCTGACGAACCCGGCCCAGCCCAGCGCGGGCCTGGTCGGCGTCGCCAACGCGCGGATGGCCCCGATCGTCGCCGAGGTCTTCGCGACCCGCGGCGCCAGCGTCCTGGTCGTCCGCGGCGACGACAACCTCGACGAGATCACCACCACGACCACGACAGCGGCCTGGGTGGTCACCGACGGCAAGGTCAGGGTGGACCAGATCGACCCGACCCGCCTCGGCATCGCCCCCGCCACCCCGGCCGACCTGCGCGGCGGCGACAAGGACTTCAACGCCCAGGTCGTGCGCGACCTGGTCGCGGGCAAGACCGGCCCGGTACGCGAGGCCGTCGTCCTGAACGCGGCGGGCGCCATCGCGGCGTTCCGCGGCCTGTCGGGCGACGTCCACGCCGACCTGGAAGCCGCCATCGGCCAAGCCACCCACGCCCTCGACTCGGGCGCGGCCGGGACCCTGCTCGACCAGTGGGCGACTCGGTCCACCGATCTCGCGAAGTAGCCACCGAGGCATACCGATGTGAACAGGCGGGCCGGTGGAAGTCCACCGGCCCGCCTCGCGTCTAGAGCACCTCGGGGTTCAGCAGGCCGCGCGGTCGTTCGCCGTTCAGGCCTGCCAGCAGGTTCTCCACCGCAAGCAGCCCCATCGCCGTCCGGGTCTGGATGGTCGCGCTACCCAGATGGGGCACCAAAGTCACTCCATCGAGGTCGAGCAGGGCTTCCTCCACGATCGGTTCCCGCTCGAAGACGTCCAGTCCGGCCCCAAAGATCTCTCCGGTTCGGACCGCCTCCGCGAGTGCCTTCTCATCCACGACAGGTCCCCGTGCCGTGTTCACCATGACCGCCGACGGCTTCATCCGGGCGAACACGTCCGCGTTGAACAGGTGGTGGGTCGCGGGGGTCAGCGGGCAGTGCACCGAGATCACGTCGGACTCGGCGACCAGTTCGTCGAACGACCGGAGTTCCGCCCGCAGCGGCCCGGCGATCTCGGCGGGCAGCGGCCGCGAGTTGTGATAGATCACTCGCATACCGAAGCCCAGCGCCCGCCGGGCCGTGGCCTGGCCGATCCGGCCGCAGCCGACGATGCCGATCGTGCGCCCGTAGAGCTCCTGGCCGAGCATCATCCGCGGGTCCCAGATCCACTCCTGCCTCGACCGCAGGAACCGGTCCCCCTCCGCCACCCGCCGCACGCACGACAGGATCAGCGACCACGCCAGGTCCGCGGTCGCCTCGGTGAGCACGTCCGGCGTGTTGGCGACCAGGATCCCGCGTCGGGTGCACTCGGGGATGTCGATGTTGTCGACGCCCACCGCGTAGTTGGCCACGACGCGCAGCTGGGGGCCCGCTGCGTCGAGGAGTTCGGCGTCGATCTTCTCGGTGAGCAGGGACAGGATGCCGTCCTTGCCCTTGGCGCGGCTGAGCAGCTCGGCTCGCGGGATGGCGGTCGGCGGACCCTCCCACAGGTCGATCTCGCCGGTTCCCTCCAGCGCCGCCATGGCGTCGTCGACGAGCCTGCGGGTGACGAGGACCTCAGCCATTGGCGACCTTTCCAGCGAGTTCGGCGAACGCGGCCAGCGCGGCGCGGATGTTCTCCGGGGAGTTGGCGTAAGAGAACCGCAGATAGCCCTCACCGTAGTCACCGAACGCCGTGCCGGGCAGGGCGGCGACACCTGCCTCGTTGAGCAGCCGGTCGGACAGCTCGGCCGACGACAGGCCAAGGCCGGTGATGTTCGGGAAGGCGTAGAACGCCCCACCCGGCCGCACGCAGGAGACCCCGGGGATCGCGTTGAGCCCGTCGACGATCAGCGTCGCGCGGTCGGCGAAGGCGGCCTTCATCCGGTGCACGTCGTCCCATGGCCCGTCCAGCGCGGCGATGGCCGCGTGCTGGCTGAACGCCGAGGTGCAGGACACCGAGTTGATCACCAGGCGGCTCACCGGCTCGACCAGCCACTGGGGGAACACGCCGAAGCCCAGCCGCCAGCCGGTCATGGCGAAGGTCTTGGACCAGCCGTCGAGCAGGATCGTCCGCTCGGCCATCCCCGGCACGCTGAGCACGCTGCGGTGCTCGCCGTCGTACTGCAGCGCCCAGTAGACCTCGTCGCTGAGCACGGTGATGTCGCGTTCGATACAGATCTTGGCGATGGCCTCGATCTGCTCCTGCGACAGTGAGCTGCCGCAGGGGTTGTGCGGCGAGTTGAGGATGAGCAGCTTGGTCCGGTCGGTCACCAGGCCTGCGAGTTCGTCGGGGTCGATGGTGAAGTTGTTCGACTCACGCAGCGGGATCGGCACCGGCGTGGCACCGGCGAACGCGGTGATCGAGGCGTACATCGGAAAGCCCGGGTCGGGGTAGATGACCTCGTCGCCCTCCTCGCACAGCGCGAGGATCGCGAAGAACATGATCGGCTTGGCCCCCGGGGTGATGATCACCCGGTCCGGTGTGGTGACCAGCCGGTTCTTGCGTTCGAGGAAGTCGGCCACGGCGGTGCGCAGCTCCGGGATGCCGGGCGCGGGCACGTAGTGGGTGTGGCCCTTGCTCAGCGCCTCCTGGGCGGCGCTCTCGATGTGTGCCGGGGTGTCGAAGTCGGGCTCGCCGATCTCCAGGTGGATCACCGGCTTGCCGGTCTTCTCCAGCGCCTTGGCCTTCGCGAGCACCTCGAAAGCCGATTCCGTGCCGAGGCGGTCCATTCGGGAGGCAAGTTTCACGAACGCTCCTTCTTACTGGCCGTCCGCCGGGGGTCACCAGGCGGACAAGGACAGGTCAGGCGCGATCGTGCCAGGAATAGGGGGTGGGGCGAATCGACCGAGCGGTTCGATTCACGGGTTGCGTGGGGTTGGCCTAGGGGCATTGCTCCGATAGGCATCACGACAATGAATAAACGCCGCCGAGTCGAATGACTCGGCGGCGTTCATGTGTATCAGGGCAGATCAGTCCGTCGTGTTCGGCCGAGTGTGGTACTCGAACACCAGCCCGCCGATGGTGATCAGGATCAGGACCACGGCGATGACCAGGAGCCAGATCTGCCAGAAGGCCAGCGCCAGCGCCGCGACACCCGCCGAGGCGGCCATGGCGACCGGCCAGTAGCTGCCGGGGCTGAAGAAGCCCAGTTCGCCCGCGCCGTCGCTGACCTCGGCCTCGGGGTTGTCCTCCGGCCGCTGGCTGAGCCGCCGGGCGACGAAGTTGAAGTAGGACCCGATGATCAGCGACAGACCGCCGGTCAGGATCAGCCCGACCGTGCCCACCGGCTCCTTCGACCACACGCCGTACACGATGGCGGAGAGAAAGAAGAAGATGGTCGTGACGTCGAAGAGCCTGGCTTCGACCCTCATGCTGTCCTCACATTCACCTGTCGACCGTTATTCCCGTGTGTCCGCTGCCGGCCTCAGCCGGACGCCTTGCGGGCGGTGCGGTCGGTGTTGAACGGCTGCGTGGTCACCGAGTGCGGCGTGCACAGCTCGCCGCAGTTCATCTGGGTCAGGGCCTCTGCCGCGGTGTAACCCTTGCCGGTCTTCGGGTTCACCTTGGTCCGCAGCGCCATGTACTGGTCGAACAGTTCGGGCGTGATGGCCCGGACCTCGAAGTTCATCGCCGAGTGGTACGTGCCGCACAGTTCGGCGCAGCGGCCGACGAACGAGCCGGTTCGGTCGATCTCGTTCTCGAACGTCGAGTCCTGGTTGTTCTTGTCCGGGTGCGGGAAGACGTCCCGCTTGAACAGGAACTCCGGAACGAAGAACGAGTGGATGACGTCGGTCGCCCGCAGGTTGTAGTGGATCTTGCGGTTGGTCGGCAGGACCAACAGCGGGATCTCGGTGGAGCTGCCGACGGTGCGGACCGTGGTGTCGCCCGGCGCGGCGGGGACGTCGAGCGCGCCCTTGGTGTTGAGGTAGGACTTGTAGTCGAACTCCCAGTTCCACTGGAAGGCGACCACGTCCACCGTCACATCCGGCTTCTCGCTCTCCTGCTGGATGTAGTTCTGCGTGGTGGCGGTGAAGTAGAACAGCACCACCACGATGACCACGGGGATCGCGGTGTAGATGATCTCCAGGACGTGGTTGTACTGGAACTGCCTGGGCAGGCGGTCGCCCTTCTTGCGGTGGGCGATGACCGGCCACAGCATCAGCGCCCAGGTCAGCACGCCGACGGCGAGCGAGGCGACGACCGTCCACGTCCAGAAGTCGCGCATGCGGTGTGCCTGCGGGGTGACACCCTCGGGCCAGCCGAACCGCAGCACCTCCTCGGTCGAGCAGCCGCTGGCGGCGAGCGCGACCACCACGACGAGACCGGCGACCTTGACCAGCCGGGCCACCGACACGCGGTTCCGGCGCTCGGTCATGGGTGTGCCCACTGCGCGACTCCTCCTCCAGGCGATCTCTCTCACGCGCTCCGACCAGTCGTGAGTTCCTCTGTCGGACAGGGGGGAACTCCGCTTGTTCAGAGCAATGCGGAGCCTAGCCCAGCGACCCACACCACACCCCCGGAGGGTGACAGCGGAGTCGGTCACATTGGCCGGGCAACGCGCGGGCCGCCGTCCCGTCCTAATAGGCGGGGTGGCACCCGGCATACTGGCCACTCTCCCGCAGCTTGACTCCGGCTCGACACGAGAGGTGCGCGAAAAGCGTGTGCGGTCTGCTTGGTCTGGTTTGCCCTTCTGAGATGGACGTCGCCACCGCGCGGCCCGCGGTAGCGGCGGCGATGCGCTGTCAGCGGCACCGCGGCCCCGACGAGAGCGGGACTTGGACCGGCGGTGAGGCCGTCTTCGGGTTCAACCGGCTGTCGATGATCGACATCGAGCACTCCCACCAACCCCTGCCGTGGGGTCCCCCGGAGTCGCCCCAGCGCTACACGCTGCTGTTCAACGGCGAGATCTACAACTACCTCGAACTTCGCGCGGAGCTGACCGAGCGCTTCGGCGCCCGCTTCACCACCGACGGCGACTCCGAGACCATCGTCGCGGCGTACCACTACCTGGGTGAGGAAGCTGTCACCCGGCTGCGCGGCATGTTCGCGTTCCTCATCTGGGACGGCCAGGAGCAGACGCTGTTCGGCGCGCGCGACCCGTTCGGCATCAAGCCGCTGTTCTACGCCCACGGGCCGGGCGGCGTGGCCTTCTCCAGCGAGAAGAAGTCGATCCTGGAACTGACGAACCTGCTCGGCGTCAGCCAGGAACTCGACCGCCGCGCCCTGCAGCACTACCTGACGCTGCAGTACGTGCCGGAGCCCGCCACTTTGCACACCACGGTTCACCGGATCGAGTCAGGCTCGTCGTTCACCCTGGTCCCCGGCGAGGAGCCGGTGATCAAGCGCTACTGGGCGCCGAGGTTCCACCCGACCCCGGTGCACGGTCCGGCGGACGCCGAGCGGCTCTACAACCGCATCGCCGACGTGATGAGCGACTCGGTCCGCATGCACATGCGCGCGGACGTGACGGTCGGCTCGTTCCTGTCCGGCGGCATCGACTCGACCGCGATCGCCGCGCTGGCCCGCGAGCACAACCCGGACCTGATCACGTTCACCACCGGGTTCGAGCGCCAGGGCTACTCCGAGATCGACGTGGCCGCCGAGTCGGCCGCCGCGATCGGGGTCCGGCACGTGGTGAAGACCGTGTCGCCCGAGGAGATGATGGACGCGCTGCCGCTCATCGTCTGGTACCTCGACGACCCGGTGGCCGACCCGGCCCTGGTGCCGCTGTGGTTCATCGCCCGCGAGGCCCGCAAGCACGTCAAGGTCGTGCTGTCGGGTGAGGGCGCCGACGAGCTGTTCGGCGGCTACACGATCTACCGCGAGCCGCTGTCGCTGGCGCCGTTCGAGCGCGTCCCCGGATCGCTGCGGCGAATTCTCGGCAAAGTCTCGACGAAGATCCCCGAGGGCACCCGCGGCAAGGACCTGCTGCGCCGCGGCGCGCTGTCGCTTGAGGAGCGCTACTACGGCAACGCCCGGATCTTCCGCGACGACCAACTGAGGAAAGTGCTGCGCACGTTCGACCCGGCGGTCGGCCACGCGGACATCACCGCGGGCCCGTACCGCGACTCGGCGAGCTGGGACCCGGTCACCCGGATGCAGCACGTCGACCTCTACACGTGGCTGCGCGGGGACATCCTGGTCAAGGCCGACAAGATGACCATGGCGAACTCGCTGGAGCTGCGGGTGCCGTTCCTGGATCCGGAGGTCTTCAAGGTCGCCGCCCAGGTCCCGCTCGACCAGAAGATCACCAAGGAGACGACCAAGTTCGCCCTGCGCCAGGCGCTGCGCAAGGTGGTGCCCGCGCACGTGCTCAACCGGCGCAAGCTGGGCTTCCCGGTGCCGATCCGGCTGTGGCTGCGCGACGAGATGTACGAGTGGGCCCGCGGCATCGTGCTGGACTCGCAGACCGACGCGCTGGTCGACAAGAACGCCGTGCTGCGGCTGCTCGAGGAACACAAGGCCGGGACGCTCGACCACAGCCGCCGAATCTGGGCGCTGCTGGTGTTCATGCTCTGGCACGGCATCTTCATCGAACGCCGGATCAGCCCGACGATCCCCGAGCCGCACTACCCAGTGAAGCTCTAGATCTAGGCGGACAGTCGGTGCGGTCTCGACCGCGCGATCAGGTCCTCCAGCGTGACGCCTACCGCGCCCGCGATAGCGGCGACGGTGAAGAAGGCCGGGGTGGGCACCCGGCCACGCTCGATCTTGCGCAGGGTCTCCACGGAGATCCCCGCCGCGGCGGCCACCTCGACCATGCTGCGCTCACCGCGCGCCGCACGCAGGGCTTCGCCCAGGAGTTCGCCGCGGAATCGCTCGTCTTCGCTCAACGGGGGACGGACCATGGGTCCAGCTTACTTCGGTATAGAAATACCGGTATAGTTATCCCATGGTCGAGCTGAAGACACCGGGCGAACTGGACGCGATGCGAGCGGCGGGCGAGGTGGTCGCCGCCGCGTTGGCCGCGACCCAGGCGGCCGCTGACGTCGGCGTTCGCCTGGCGGAACTCGATGAGGTCGCGCGGGCGGTACTGGCCGACCGGGGCGCCAAGTCGTCGTTCCTCGGCTACCAACCGGGGTTCGCCTCGACGCCGTTCCCCGCGGTGATCTGCGCGTCGGTCAACGACCTGATCGTCCACGGGATCCCGGACCGGACGCCGTTGGCCGACGGCGACCTGGTGAGCATCGACTTCGGCGCGAACATCGACGGCTGGCACGGGGACGCGGCGGTGTCGTTCACCGTCGGACACGCCGATCCCGCCGACGTCCTGCTGATCGAGACCACCCAGGCCGCGTTGGCCGCTGCGATCGAGGTGGCCGTGCCGGGGAACCGGCTGGGCGACATCGCGCACGCCGTCGGGTCGATCGGTAGGGCCGCGGGCTACGGGATCCCCGCCGACTTCGGCGGCCACGGCATCGGCCGGGCCATGCACGAGGCCCCCGGCGTGCCCAACGACGGCAGGCCCGGACGCGGCATGCTCCTGCGGCCCGGTCTGGTGCTGGCCATCGAGCCGATGTTCCACGCGGGCGGAAACGACGCCTACCAGGTCGGACCCGATGGCTGGGCGCTGTACACCGTCGACGGCAGCCGCGCAGCGCACGTCGAGCACTCGGTGGCGATCACCGAGGATGGTCCGAGGATCTTGACCGCCTAGGACTATCAGGGCACTGATAGTTGTCAGCACACGATCTCAGGATCCGGCTCGTACGATCGTCGGCATGCGCATGCCTCTGACGGACCGGCTCAGTGGCGATATCAAGCGGGTCGAGGCGGATCTGATGCTCGCCAGGTCGGCCGCCGTGAAGCCGTTCGGGTTGACCGTGCCGCAGTTCGCCGCCCTGCTCTGGCTGGAGGACAGCCCCGGCGTCTCCCCCGCCGAACTGGCTCGGCGGTGCCGGGTCACCCCGCAGACCATGACGACGATCCTGCGGAACCTACGGACGCTGGGGCACGTCGAGCGCACCCCGCACCCGTTCCACCGGAGCATGCTGCAGACCCGGCTGACCGAGTCGGGGGCCAGGACGGTCGCCGAGGCCGACGCGCGGGCCGCCGCGGTCGAACAGCGGCTCGCCGCCGAGTTCACCGACGAGGAGCGCGATCAGCTCCGTGCCCTCCTCGCGCGGTGTTCCTCAGCCTTGAAGTGATTCGACGCGCGGTGCGACGTTGTGCCAGCGGTTGAAGACGTTGTCCGGGTCGTACAGCGCCTTGATCGCGGCCAGTTTCGGGTAGTGCGGCCCGAAACCCGCCGCGACCCTGTCGGCACCCTCGTCGCCGATGAAGTTCAGGTAGGTGGCGCCCGTCGTCCACGGGCCCAGGTCGGCGCCGACGCCGCGGACCCAGTCACGCACGCGGTCGTCGTCGGCAGGGTCGGTCCACAGACCGAACGGGTGCACCACCCACGGCACGTCCCGGTTCGCCATGGCCGACGTACCCGCGTTGCGGGCCACCGCACCACCCCATGGCGCCATCAGCAGCTGCGACGCCGACGGCGAGACCATGTCCTCGCCCGCCGCGCAGAACACGTCGACGGCGGCGTCCGGCAGCTCGGACAGGTAGTCGGCCGACCAGTAGTTCCGCATCCCTGGTGGGTCGTCGATCATGCACTGCATGTCGGCGTACGGGATGTCGATGACGAGTTCGACCGGCGGAGCCAGCTCGAGCAGCGGCGCGATGAACGCGCGCAGCTCGTCCGAGGTACCCATGCACGTCACGATCGCGCCCGCGCACCGCTTGCCCACCAGCTCACCGACAAAGTCCTCCGGCGGGCCGGTGAGGTAGGCACTCGCGCCGCCGAACTCCTCGGGGGCGTCAAGCATCAGGTCGCGCCAGCGCCGGGTGACAACGGGGCCGTGCTCCGACGGCCACAGCAGCAGCGCGATAGAGCACGCCGTGAGCGGGTGCAGCCGGAACGTGAACGAGGTGGCGATGCCGAAGTTGCCGCCACCGCCGTGTAGCGCCCAGAACAGGTCGGGGTTCTCGGTGCCGCTCGCGGTGATCTGCTCCCCCGCGGCGGTCACCAGGTCGACCGAGAGCAAGTTGTCGCAGGCCAGGCCCAGTTTGCGTTCCAGCCAGCCCGAACCGCCGCCGAGGGTGAGGCCGCCGACACCGGTCGTCGACGCCCGGCCGCCGGTGGTCGCCAAGCCGTGTGGCTGGCAGGCCCGGTCGAACTCCGACCAGGTCGCCCCGCCGCCGACCACCGCCGTGTGTGCAGCCGGGTCGACGGTCACGGAGTTGAGCCCGCGCAGATCGACGACCAGCCCGTCGGCCACGAGCGAGGCCCCGGCGACGCTGTGCCCGCCGGACCGCACCGCC
>Ga0247823_10000959_pt1 | contig 24343 bp, 20 predicted proteins | sample 13C_PalmiticAcid_2_FD_192426 | JGI IMG/M metagenome (GOLD analysis project Ga0247823, IMG submission 192426) | Soil microbial communities from agricultural site in Penn Yan, New York, United States - 13C_PalmiticAcid_Day30 | ecosystem: Environmental > Terrestrial > Soil > Agricultural land... | reverse complement strand
GCGACGACGCTCTTCGACACGCTCGAGATCGCCGATCGCTCGTCGACCGGTCAGATCGGCACGCTGTTCATCGCGACCGACGATCATCATCGCGCGATCGGCGCGCACTACGGCGGCCTCGGCGTCGAGCCGCTCGGCCGCGCCGTCAACAACGTCGTGCGCAATTCGGGCACCCTCTGCACGGTGCACGAGCGACTGCCGAACGATGCGCCCGCCGCCGCGCTGCTGCGCTACTGAGCCCGGCGGCGCCGGCTGATCGAGAGCATGCTGCGCGGCACCATCTCGTCCTCCATCTCGATCTCGAGCGCACGGAGCGAATACGTGATCTCGATGACGAAGAGGATCGCGGCGACGACGACGAGGCCGATGGAGACGACGAGGAGCAGTGCCTTCACCGCGAAGGCCTGAAATCCGAAGAGCGCCTCGACGGCGGTCTGCAACACGATCGCGCCGCTTGCGACGACGCTGATCGCGACGCAGAGAATCGCGCGCCGGATCAGCCGGCAGCGCGCGTAGATGATGTCGATCGAGTAGGTGATCTTCTGGCGCTCGGCCTCGGATCGCGTGTGCAGCTCACGGAGCTGCTGGCGAACGCGGTCGAGCGCGTGGTTGTAGCGGTTGACCATGCTCAACAGCAGCAGCCCTACGCCGGAAATCAGCGTGACCGGAGTGAGCGTCGCCTGAATGATCGATCCGAAGTCTTCCATCTCTCGGGGTGCGAAGTATGTGGGGCCGGCCGTCGTTCACGCGTCAGCGTGCCACTCGTCACGGTCGCGATCGTCCGTCGGTGCATTAAAGCGCGCCGAAGATCCACGTGATGATGCGCGCCGCGAGCCAGATCGTTCCGGCCACGAGCGCGATGAGCGCGACGATCGCCAGCACGGTGAACACCGTGCTCGTCGCGGTCGCGCGACGCGGATTGTCGAGGTAGTCCTCCAGCAGATCGACGTTGCGCTGGTTCGCCTTCCAGCCGGCGTCGAAGAGGTCGCCGATGAGCGGGATCGTGCCGACGATCATTTCGACCGCGACGTTGACGAACATGCGCGCGAGCACGGGCACGGGCGCGCCGGCGCGGGCGCCGAGCCAGAGAATGTACGCCGAGAAGCCACTGCCGAGCAGATCACCAATGCCCGGGATGAGCCCGATGATCGGATCGAGTCCGATGCGGAAGCGTGTACCCGGAACCTCGAACGCACTGTCGAGGATGCGCGCGAGCGCGCGCGCCTGATCGCGAACCGATGCCATGGTCGTGCGCCTCGTGCGCTTGATGATGATCTGCGATGAATCTCCCTGCATCTGGAGTGCCGGAAAGCGAGAGGCCCCGGACGCAGTGCATCCGGGGCCTCGACAGTCAGACCTTCTTCGCGATCAGAGTGCGAAGCCGCGAATGATTCCCTCGTCGGTGTCGACGATCACGGCGCGGTCCTTCTTGTTGTGAAGGATCTCGGTGTCGCTGAAGTCGATGTGGCTCTTGTTGAGCTCCTTGCTCGGGCACCCCGCCATCACCACCGCGGAGCTGCCGCCGGTGGCGTAGATGAACGCACGGTCGAGCATCGTGAAGCCGGACTTCAGCTCCGTCGAATCCGGCGCCCACTCGTGCGCCCACTTGCATTTGCCGTCGCCGGAGATGAAGCCGATCGCGTCGCTGCCGAGCATGTAGACGTCGGCACCGTGCTGCATGACGCCCTGGATCCGGTTGTCGAACTTGACATCCTCGCCGAGATCACCGACCTGGAACTCGTCGATCTGATCCTCGTTGAGGGTCCACTTCGGATTGACGAATGACGCATCGCTGACGTCGCCGGTGATCAGAGGATATCCCTGCCACTGCTCCTCCTCCAGCTTCAGCGTCGTCTTCACCTCGACCGTGCTGTCGATGAACAGCAGGTTCGGCACCCACGTGCGTGCCAGCAGGATCTTCTTCGCCGGCGTGACCGACGCGTCGATGCGCCAGTAGTCGTAGTACTCGTCGTCGTGGTTGGCGCGGAAGGTCACCTCGCGCACGCTCGAGTTGATGAAGGTGATCGCCTCTTCGCCGAAGCTGAAGCGCTCGATCTTGTCGAGCCGTGCGATGTACACGTCGTTGACGCCGATGAGCGCGCGCGCGTCGGTCGAGTCGAGCTTGCGGATGTTGATGTCCTGCACCGCGTTGAACTTGTCCTTGTCCGACAGCGCGATCAGCGGCACCGCCTGGTTCGAGACGACCGAGCCGTCCTTCAGGTTCAGCGTGATCAGTCCCTCGCCGTTGTAGCTGTCGGCGTCGCCCTTCGATGCCGGCGAGTAGACGAGACCGCCGGCGACGAAGATCGCCTGGTCATCCTTCATCTCGAGCAGCGCGGTGTAGCCGTCGCTCTTCTTCTCGGTGTTGATCCACGAGTTGTACATCTCGTTGGCGCGGCGGATGTTCTCCTGGCGCACGCGGCGGTCGTGCATGCTCGAACCGAAACCGGGCCGATACTCCATCATGCCGGTGTAGGGGTTGTGCCCCCAGCGGCCGCCGCTGCCGCCGCTGCCGTAGGCTGTGAGCATGCTCAGCGCGATCTTGCCGAGCGTCGCCAGAAGCTGGTTGCCCTGCTTGTGCCCGGTCTCGAACTCGCCGTCCTGCGTGAACATGTGGCGGTTCCAGATGATGTTGCCGGTCTTCATGCCGACCTTGTAGATCATCATCCGCCCGTCATCGTCGTAGGCGTAGAGCAATCCCTCGTCGTTCGGCAGCTCGACGAGCTGTTCGGCGACGCCGGCGATGTCTCCCTCCTTCGTCTTCCAGAGCAGCTCTCCGGTCTTCGTCTTGTAGAGCGACTGCACACCCTCGTCGCTGACCATCAGGTAGAGCGCCTCCTTGAAGATCACCGGCGAATAGAACTCGGGATCATCCGGATCGATGTCGATCGTCGCGTTCAGCTTGCTCGTCGCCAGGTCGACGCTCTGGATGTTATCCTCATTGAAGAGCATGAGCTCTCCGTTGGAGATCGCGAACGGCTGGTAGACGCTCGAGTTCAGATCGTCACCGTCCTTGTCGGCCTTGTAGACCACCTTCTTCTTCTCGACGTCGACGAAGTACAGCGTGTCGGCTCCGCTCGTCGGGTTGATCATCAGCACCGTCTCCCACTGCTTGTACTTGAGCGCGCTCGGCGACTCCTCGGTCTGATAGATCAGCTTCGCGCCGGAGAGATCGAGGATCTGCATGCCGTCGTCGAAGTAGAAGATGCCGACCGATCCCATGAAGTAGGGACGGATCGTGTCGTGCTCGGCGTCGGCGGTGTTGTTCCAGACGAGCTCGTCCCACGAGTCGCCGGCGATCGCGACGGTGTCGAAGACCGAGCCGTTCTTCGCGTTGACGAACTCGAAGCGGGTCTGCTGTCCGAGCAGCACGGTGTCGTTGCCGACGAAGCGGCCGACCTGGAAGTTGTCGAAGTCGTTGAGCGTGCGCGACCACGCGTGTTTGCCGGTAGCCACATCGACGCAGTGCGCGACCGATGAATCGTCTTCGGTGAAGTACACGAGGCGCGATCCATCAGGCGAGAGGATCGGGTTGTAGACTTCCTGGTCGAGCTTGAATTCCCACTGCGTCTGCGCCGACGTCGTGACGACGCAGGCAAGCATCAGGAACATCAATTGGAGGATTTTCATGGTATCGGGGAATTGGGTTGGGGCAGGGTTGATCAGTATCCGCTCGTGATGATCAGGTCGAAGCCGTACTGCGTGAAGTCGAGGTTGTAGATGTCGGAACTGGAGTCGTCGAGGACCTCGTGTGTGTAGCCGCCGAGTCCCATCGAATAGCGCAGTTTGATCAGGCCGACGCCGCCGCGGCGCTTGCCGAAGTTCACCTCGGCCATGAGGCTCGGGATGCCATAGCTGACAATGCCGAGCTCCGACAGGACCAGAACGTTGTAGTCGTAGCCGAGACCGAGTGTCGTGCCGACCCAGCTTTTCGAACCTCCCCAGGTAGCGTCGGTGCCCCATTTGAACGTGATGTAGGCGGGGATCTCGAACGACATTCCGAGCATGTCCGTCGACAGGTAGTACCCCCAAACGATATTTGGGTTGAAACCGAGACTCATGTCCTCGCCGAGCTCCAGGAACGGCAGGTTGAACCCTCCGATCGCGCCGATGCCGGTCATCTCGAAACGGCTGGTGTCACCGGAGGAGAGCGTCATGAACCGAAGCGAGGCGCCGGCGTCGGGGCGCTGCAGGTGCTTCCACATCGAGGCCTTTTGGGCGGTCGCGGGAAGCGCGAGAGTGAGCAGCAGGGCTGCACCGAGGAGAAGTGCTTTCATCGGAGGTCCGGGAGAATGGACGACACAAACGGGTATGCCGCGGGCGATCCGCCGCAATGGGCGAAATCAGGCCGTGGGCGTGGATTGCAGGATCGTTGGAATGCGAGAGGCGCGTGGCAGGTCCGGGTCGAATAACGCGCGGGGTGTGCGACGCAGAGACGCGTCAAAGATAGGGCTGATGCGCTTTGTGAGCAAATGTGTAGCGCCGGCCGACGGTCACGGCGCGTCGAAGAGCGACGCGTCCTCGTGCCGCGTGCGGAAAAGCTCCGCGATGTAGTGGATGCGATCGTTGAAGTCCGCCCAGTCGATCGCGCCGCTCTCGCGCAGGCTGTTCGGTGTCGGATCGATGCGCGCCAGCAGCGCCTGCAGCTCGGCATCGGCGATCGTCGCCAGGGATGGCGGATATGTCCCGGTCAGGTCCTGGCCCAGGCGCAGCACCACGCCGCGCGGCATGTGCAGCGTCATCAGCGCGGCGGTCACGACGCGGCGCAGCGCGAGCGTCACTTCGGCGACGAGTCGGTCGAGCAGCGGGTCGAGCGGCGGTCGCCGCCGGAACAGTCCCGCGAGCCCGTTGACGATCGTCGACCAGACGCCCGGCAGCACGATCGCGCGCAGGCGCCGGCGCAGCTCCGCGGGCTCGCCCAGCGTCGTCGTGATCGCTTCGGCGATCTCCGGCTGCAGCCGCGTCTGCTCGTGCAGCCCGACGAGCAGGTTCGCGCGGAAGAGCATCTGCGCGCGGCGCACCGCGTCGGTCTCGAAGCGCGCCCGCGCGTACGTCGCGAACGCGTCGCGCAGGTGGCGCTGGCCGTCGGGAGGATCGCCGTCGCGCAGCGCGCCGCAGAACGCGACGACGCGCGCCTCGTCGTAGGATTCGTCGCGGGCAACGGTCTCGAGGAAGCGGGCGAACTCGCGCGCGATCTCCTCGAACACCTTGCGGTTGCCGCGAGCGACCGCGTCGGATGCGCGCGCGAACGCGGCGTCGAGATCGAGCGCCCCGCTCATGCGTCGAATGAATGTCTCGACGTCACGCACCGCGCTTCCGGCGACCGCGCGCGCGATCAGTCCCAGCGTCGTGATCAGCTCGGTCGAGCCCCGCAGGTGGTCCTCGAACGACTGCCGCAGATCCTCGCCGCGAATCGTCTGTCCGGCCTGCCGCGATGCCCACGTCGCGAACGTGCACCAGTTCGCGCCGCCGCCGACGATCGGCGCGAGCGCGGCCGAGAGCTCGTGGTAGCACGCGGTGATCGCGCGGTTGCGCGCCGCCGGATCGCCCATCGCGGCGATCGCGTCGACGTCGGAGATTGTTGGAACTCTCATAGCCCGGTCGCTGTTGATATCTCAAGCACTTCGACGACCAGAGGCGAGACGGAGCGGACACGGGTAACGAGCGACACGCGGCTGCCGACCGCGAGCTGGCTGCCGGTGCCGCTCCAGTGCGGTGGCAGTCGTGCGTCGACACTGACTCCGTCGACATCGAGAACCGCGCCCGTATCGTCGAGCGCGCTGACGGTGCCGCCGAGCTCCGCGATGCGCCCGACGGCCGCAGTGCCGTCGCCGACGAGCGACGCGACGTCGTCGTATCGCACACCCCATTCGACAGCCGTCGCGAGACGCGCGAGCTGGTCGATCGCGGAAACGATGCCTTCCGCGAAGTGCTCTGCCCTGAACTGCTCGATCATCGCGTCGATGACCGCCGCGGCCGTCGAGTCGGGGATCTGCCACTCGAGTCCGGTCCCGACCTCGATGCGCATACGACGATCGAAGGGCGCGACGACGATCAGCACTCCGTTGTTGACGCCGGCCTGACCGAGCTTCATCGCCGCGAACGTGCGCAGCGCGTAGCTCTCGATCGATTCCTCGCCGAGCGCCCGCACCGTGACCACCGCGATCTGCACCGTCGAGCGTTCCTCGATCTCCGAGACCTGCTCACGCATCGCCGTAATCTCGGTTGGCGTCAGCAGTGCAGCGCCATCGATGATCGGCCCTTGCGCTTGCGATCCGATTGCCGCGCAGCCGACCACGACGAGCGTCAGCATCAGCATCATCATCCGCTGGTTCACTCGTTGACCTCCTGCATCATCATGACGACGTACCCGTCGGGATCCTCGATCCGAAACTCTCCGTTCGGTGCGTAGAACTGCCGCTTGATCGGTCCCACGGTCACGCCGGCCTCCGTCAGCGCGCCGTGCACGGCGTCGATGTCGGAGCAGTACGTGTAGAACAGCACGCCCTGCTGGCGATGATCGATCGGCCCATCGGCGCGAGCCACCATCAACTTCGCATTGCCCGTCTCGAGCCATGCCCACGCAGGGTCGTTATCGCCGGTCGGCACGAACGTGTTGCTCACGCTCATGCCGAGCTTCGCGTAGAAGTCGATGGATCGTTGGACGTCGGCGACGTGGACGAAAGGAACGAGCGCGTTGATCATGATGTCTCCATCGGTTGGTGACGTGCGACAAGTGCGTCGATGAGCGGCCGCACGAGCGACATGCCTCGCAGGGCATCGAGCCAGCGCGAGGGGATTGCCTCGACGCCGTCGCGAACGCCGGCGATGCCACCGGCGATGCAGGCCGTCGTGTCGGTGTCGTGGCCAAGGCCGACGGCGCGCTTGACGACGGATTCGTACGCTCCCTGCGCGACGGCCCAGCGCGCCGAGTGCAGCGCATCGACGACGTAGCCGGAGCCGCCGGGACGATGCTCGCCATCGGGGTCGATCACCGTATCGAGCTCGGTGCGGGCGACCGTGCCGGGCGCATGGAGCGCACGCAGCGTCGCGACGGCGCGCGCCCAGGCATCGTCGACACCGGTGACGTCACGCGGAGACAGATCGTCGCGCTCGATCGGATCAGCACTGTGAGACCATACTTCGCGCTCGGTCGCGTCGTCGCTCTTCGATCCTTCGTCGAGCCCGGTCGCCTTGCCCACGGATGTGTCACCGGGCATCTGCATCAGCGCGCGCGCCCAGAGCACGTACAACGCGCAGCAGAGCTGCGAGCGAATGTGCCCGTGCGTCACGAGCGACTGGCGCATCGCGTCGGCTGCCAGCTCTTCGTCGCTGCCGCGGTGCCACAGTGCAAGCGGCAGCACGCGCATCAGCGAGCCGTTGCCGTTGCTGCGCGCGTCGCTCGGACCCGCCTGCTCGGCCGGAGTACCCCGGTCCAGCGCCGAGAGCGCTGCGGATGTCTGGACGCCGATGTCGAACATCCGATCGTCGGGAGTCATGGCGCCGTGATCGCGCCATGCGAGCAGCCGTCGCGCGAGGTCGTCGAGGTCGAGCCGATCGCATTCGAGCAGCGAGGCAAGCAGCGCGAGCGCCTGCGCGCCGTCGTCGGACCACGTGCCCGGAAGCACACCCGCGTGCGACCGCCGAAAGTCGGCGGGCGGCGTCATCTCGATCGCCTCGAGCGGCGGAAGATTCGATGGCGAATTGAATTCGTACGGAACGCCGAGCGCGTCGCCGACGAGCAGCCCGAGGATGCCTCCCTCGATCCGGCTGCGCAGTATGTGGTGCGATGGCATGCTGACCTCGAATGTCGGAGATCTCCGTGATGGCCGTGTGCTCGACCTGCTCGCACGGTGTCGAGCGCGATTACTGTGGGATCCAGATGTCGACAGCGGCCGCTTCGAACGTGGCGATCTGCAGCAGCTCGATGAACGCGTCGACGTCGGCCGAGCCGAAGTCGACGTGGATCGACCAGTCGCCATCATGGCGGCGCGGACGGGAGACCTGATGGATCGCGTGTCGGAGCCCACGCGCGTCCGGCGCGCGCTGCTCCGCGACGTCGAGCCAACGCACCGCCCACAGTCCGATCGCCTCGAGATTCGGATCGGGGCCGCGGGCACTGACCAGGCAGTTCTCCCACGCGAGATCGTGGATCGTGATCGGCACGCCGGCGAAGTCGAAGACGACGTCGTCGATGGCGAACGGTCCCTCGATCACCTCGACCTGTGCGGCTTCGCCATCGACCAGAAGCATGTCGGCGCGGAACATCCTGAAGAGTCGCTCGGGCTCATCGTCGTCGGTGCGCTCGACGAGGATCTCGACGCCGGTCTGCTGCTCGCCCCGCTTCGCGATCGCGCGCGCGAGTCGCTCGACGTAGGCTCCGCGGACCTCCTCGAGGTACTCGCGCAGCTTCGAGCTCGGATGCGGCGTGGCGTTGAAGCCGTGAAGCGTCGTCATAGCGGGGACGATGTTGGATGCACGAACCGCAATCTGCAGAACAAAAAACTCCTCCCCAGAGCGATCCGGGGAGGAGTGTCAATCAATCGCTCACCGCAGAGCCTACATGTGCTCGATGATGTTGTCGCCGAAGGCCGAGGTCTTCACCTCGGTGGCGCCTTCCATCAGTCGCGCGAAGTCGTACGTGACGCGGCCGGAGCCGATCGCGCCATCCATGCCCTTGATCACGAGGTCCGCGGCCTCGGTCCAGCCGAGGTAGCGGAGCATCATCTCGCCGGAGAGGATGACCGAGCCCGGGTTGACCTTGTCGAGGTTCGCGTACTTCGGCGCGGTGCCGTGCGTGGCCTCGAAGATCGCCGCGCCGGTGACGTAGTTGATGTTCGCGCCCGGTGCGATGCCGATGCCGCCGACCTGCGCGGCGAGCGCGTCGGAGAGATAGTCGCCGTTGAGGTTCAGCGTGGCGATCACGTCGAACTCGTCGGGCCGCGTCAGCACCTGCTGCAGGGTGATGTCGGCGATCGCATCCTTGACGAGAATGCGTCCCGCGGCCAGCGCCGCCTTCTGCTCGGCGTTGGCAGCCTCCTCTCCCTTGTCCTTCTTCGTCGCCTCCCACTGCGCCCACGTGTAGACCTTGTCGCCGAAGTTGCGCTCGGCGACGGCGTAGCCCCAGTCACGGAACGCGCCTTCGGTGAACTTCATGATGTTCCCCTTGTGCACGAGCGTGACCGACTTGCGGCCGTTGACGATCGCGTAGTTGATCGCCGCGGCGATCAGGCGCTCGGAGCCCTGCATGCTGACGGCCTTGAGTCCGAGGCCGACCTGCAGCGGCGCGGAGGCGTCGACCGTGAACGTCGGCGTGCGCGCGCGCCAGTCGTTGACGCGCTCGGCGGTGCCGAAGCGCACCTTCTCGAACATCTTCGGGAACTCCGCCTCCAGGAACGCCAGCACCTTCGCGGCCTCGGGCGACCCCGCGGCCCACTCGATGCCCGCGTAGATGTCCTCGGTGTTCTCGCGGAAGATCACCATGTCGACCTTCTCGGGATGCTTCACCGGCGAGGGCACGCCCTTGAACCAGCGGACCGGGCGCAGGCAGACGTAGAGATCGAGGATCTGGCGGAGCGCGACGTTGAGGCTGCGAATGCCGCCGCCGACCGGCGTCGTCAGCGGACCCTTGATGCCGACGAGGTACTTCGCGAAGGCGTCGAGCGTCTCCGACGGCAGCCAGACCTGCTCGCCGTAGGTCTCGTTGGCCTTCTCACCGGCGAAGACTTCGTACCACGCGATCTTCTTCGAGCCGCCGTAGGCCTTCTCGACGGCCGCATCGAGCACGCGCACCGAGGCACGCCAGATGTCGGCGCCGATGCCGTCGCCTTCGATGAAGGGAATGATCGGAGTGTCAGGAACGTTGAGTCGTCCCCCCTGCATCGTGATCGGCTCGCCGACTGTCGGCGGCTGCAGGGCGAAGGTCGCGGGAGCGTCTGCCTGGTTTGCCATGGTTCGTATGAAAAGCTGGCGCGACGGCGGGAACACCGCGCCGATGGATAGATTCCGGCTGCTGAATTGCGTGCAAGTTAGCCAATCGCGAGCGTTCGCCGTGACCGCGGTTGCGCCGAAGCGGGCGTCCGCAGTCTCTGTCGCGCGCGAGTCCTCACGGCGCACAGGCGCCGGTCACGCGCGGGCGGAGCCGCGTCTTCTCTGAAAGAATCCAACGAGGTTGCTCGATGTCTCTGTCGCCCATCGCCATCATCGCCGTTTCCTTCCTGCTCATGGCCTGCTCTTCGTCACGGGACACCGGCGGATCGTCGGGTCCGGATCGTCCGTCGGACAATCGGGTCGAGACGCTCTACAAGGACGATGGCCACTACAGCGACCAGATCGAAGCGCAGCTCGCGATCGTCGTCAACACGCAGGACGATCTCGACGCCCTCTGGGCGAAGCTCTTCTCCGGGCAGTCTCCGATGCCGCCGGTTCCGCAGGTCGACTTCACCGGCGCGAGCGTCGTCGTCGCGTCGAGCGGAATGAAGGGATCGGGCGGCCACGGCGTGACGATCGAGACGCTCGAGGAGATTCCCGAAGGAATGCGCCTGAGGATCGTCGCGATGTCTCCCGGCTCGACCTGCATGACCACCCAGGCGCTGACCACGCCGTTGCACATCGTGCGCACGCGAAAGCTCCCGGCCGTCGTGCTCTTCGACTGGAGCGAAACGATCGTCGAGTGCGAGTGATCGCGCGGTCGAGCGATCGGCGGTCATACGAGAATGACCGCGCAGGCGGTTAGTCGGTGGCTCATCGCGAGCTCAGGAGCGATCAGCGCCGGTAGCGGGCACCAGAACGGCGAGCCCGAGCCCGACGATCGCCGCGACGCCGGCGGTGATCGCAAGCGGCGTCGACGCTCCGGCGACCGACCAGATCGCGCCGGTCCAGCCGCTCGCGACGAGGGCGGCGAGACTCGCGAGCGTCGCCTGCAGTCCGAGCGCAAGGCCGCGACGCTCGTTCGGGACGAGGTCGCTGAGCCACGCCTTGGCGATTCCCTCGGTCGACGCGGCGTAGATGCCGTAGAGCGCGAAGAGCGCCCAGACGACTTCGATCGAGTCGGCGAAGGCGAAGCCGAGGTAGACCACGACGTAGAGGGCGAAGCCGGCGAGGGCGATTCTGCGGCGGCCGTAGCGGTCGGAGAGGAGTCCGGCGGGATAGGCAGCGGCGGCGAAGACGAGGTTGTACCCGATGTATCCACCGATCGCCGCGGTGTCGTCGAAGCCGAGCTCGCGTGCGCGGAGAATCAGGAACACATCGCTCGCGTTGACGAGCGCGAAGAGCGTCAGCAGCGCGACGACGCGTCGGAACTGCGACGGTGCGGCGCTCCAGAAGGCGAGCGACGCCGCGATCCCCGGACGCCCCGGCGCCGGCGCGAAGCGCGACTCGCGCACCAGGAGCGTCGCCAGCGCGGCGAGTGCGGACGGGATGAATGCCAGGAGAAAGAGCGTGGTGTAATCGCCGGGGCGTACGGCGAGGTAGGCGAGCGCGATGATCGGTCCGATGGCGGCGCCGACGGTGTCCATCGCGCGATGCAGTCCGAACGCCGCGCCGCGATTCTCCTCGGTGACGTAGCCCGCGATCAGCGCATCCCGCGGCGCGGTGCGCACGCCCTTGCCGATGCGGTCGATCACGCGCGAGCCGAGGACGCCTCCGACGGAGGCTGCGAAGGCGGGGATCGGCTTGCTCAGCGCCGAGAGCACATAGCCGAGCGTGACGAACGGGCGGCGGCGGCCGACGCTGTCGGACAGTGATCCGAAGTATCCCTTGGAGAGACCGGCGATCGCCTCGGCGAGACCTTCGATGATCCCGATCCACGCGACCGACGCGCCGATGCTGACGAGGTAGATGGGGCCGATCGGATAGAGCATCTCGCTCGAGACGTCCATCAGCAGCGAGACGAGGCCGAGCACGAAGACGGCACGGGGGAGTCGAGTACGCATGGCGCGTAACGATGAAGACAACGGCCGCGGACCGGCGGGCACCCGACGAATCGGGGCGCGTCCGGACCGCGGCCGTTTCGGTTACGACGTTATCGGACGATGACGACGGGCTTCGTCGAGCGCTCGCCATCGACGGTGAGCACGACGTGATACGTGCCGGCCGCAAGCGATGCGGCGTCGACGACGACAGCGTGACGGCCGGACTCGCGGCGCTCGGCCAGGAGCGTGCGGACTTCGACGCCGCGAGCGTCGAACAGGCGCAGCGCGACGCTGGCAGGTGCGGCGAGCTCGAAGCCGATCGTCGTCAGGTCACCGGTCGGATTCGGGAACGGCTCGAGCAGCATGCCGCGCGTGGCCTCGGCCTCGAGCGGAGCGGCCGACGGGGCCTCCTCGCGGTAGCCGATGATCGTGCCGGTGCCGTTGACGCCGAAGGCGGCGACGGCTCCGTCTGCGGTCGCTGCCGCGAGCTGCACGCCGGTGCCGTAGCGGGCGCCGCTCTCGCTGGCCTTCCAGTTGAAGACCGAGGCCGGAGCCGCCACGACCGTCCAGGTCGCGCCGAGGTCGGCGGTCTCGACGATGCCGCTCTCGGTCGCCACGAGTATCCGGTTGGTGCCGGGGATCGCGGTGGCGGCGTCTGCGGTCATGCCGTACGGAAGCTGGATCGTCTGCCACGAGATGCCGCCGTTGCGCGTGACGGCCAGCGCGTTGGCGCCGACCCACGTCTGGCCCGAGACCGTGCGCTTGAACACGGCAAGTCCCTCGGTGGCCGACGTGAACGCGAGCGAGAACGAGGCGACGCCCGGCGTCTGCGCCGACGTCCACGTGTAGCCGCGGTCGGTCGAGCGATAGATGCGATTGTTGTTCGTACCGAACCAGAGGTTGTCGCCGAACGCGGTGAACGAGTTGTTCCAGCCCGCCTCGCCGGCGCCGGCCGGGACCGGACTCGGCAGCGCGCGCCACGTGGCGCCACCGTCGGTGGTCATGCCGATTCCCCAGCGGCTCGAGCGCGGGTCACCGATGAGGATGCCTTCGTTCTCGTCGAAGAAGTGGATCGCGTTGATGAACGGCGTGATGGTCGTCACCGCCGTCTTCTGCCACGACGTGCCGCCGTTGATGGTGCGGTAGACCGCGGCCGAGCCGCTGCTCGGGCTCGCGCCGGCCCATGCCAGCTGCGCGCTCACCGCCGCGACGCAGTACACCGGCTCCGTCGTCGTCGCGATGTTGCGGAACGTCGCCCAGGAGCGACCGTCGCTGGTGCGCGTGAACGCGGGACGCTCGCCGTTGACGTTCGCCACGGCCCAGCCGGCGGTCGGCGTCGGCGCGGCGATCGACTGCGTCGCGTACGCGGTGCTCGGTCCGCCGAACTTCGCCATCTGGCGCCAGCCGGCGAGCTTCACCGGGATGCGCACCGGCAGCACGTCCTCGAAGCTGCCGTCACGCAGACGGAGCACGAGGTCGAACGATCCCTCGCTGAAGCGCTCGGCCGACTCCGGATCGATCTCCAGCTCGATGTCGACCATCGCGCTCGCGGCGGTGGCGATCGTCGGGACGGAGACGACGGAGCGGGCGCGGAGCATCTGGCCGGGCCACGTGTCGATCTTCAGATCGGTCGTCGGCGCGAGCAGGTTCTTGAGCGACAGCGTCACGGTCATGACGTCATCGAGACTGCGGATGGTGTCGCGCGTTCGGCCGTTGAGTCGGAACGACTCGATCGCCAGGCCCGGCATGCGCTCACCCGAATCGAACGAGCGATTGATCGTGACCGCGCGCTTCGCGTTGACGCGGCGGAAGAAGTGCGGCGCGAAGCGGCTCGCGTTGTTGATGTTCGTGCGATCGCCGGTGATTCGAAGCTGTGTCGCGACCTGGGCGGCCGACCATGTCGGGTGCACCGCCAGGACGAGCGAGGCGACGCCGGCGGTGATCGGCGAGCTGAAGCTCGTGCCGGTGATGCCGTTGCCGGCGTAGCGGTTGCCAGGATAGGTCGTCAGCACGTTGGTGCCCGGTGCGTACACGTGCACGCCGAGACCGCTGTTGGTGTACGACGTGTCCGCGTAATCCGACATGCCCGTTGCGCCCACCGACAGAACGCCGTTGAGTCCGGCAGGCACGTGCGTGACCGCCTCGACGTTCTGACCCGAGTTGCCGCTGGCCGCGACGACGAGCGCACCCTGGGCCGACGCGTAATCGATGACCTGCTGCAGCGCCTGCGAGCCGCCGGTGATCGCGCCGCCGAAGCTGCAGTTGATGATCGCCGCGCGCATGTCCGCGGCGTAGATGATGCCTTCGTAGCCGGCGCTGATCGCCGTCGTGACGGAATCCGCCGCGACCTTGACCGGCAGGATGCTCGCGCTGTAGCCGGGCGAGGCGATGCCCTTGCCGTTGTTCGTACGCGCGGCGGCACAGCCGGCGACGGTCGTGCCGTGCGTGCCGTTGAGAAGTGGCGCGGCGTTGTTGTCGGGCGCGAATCGCCGCGACATCAGATCCTCGATCGAGACGTTGCCGACCAGATCCCAGCCGTGCCAGTCGTCGGTGAACCCGTTGCCGTCGTCATCGACGCCGTTGGTTCGGCGGTCGTTGCCCTGGCCATCGGTGCCGGTCTCGGCGACGTTCTCCCAGATGGACTCGCTGAGATCCTCGTGCGTCCAGTCGACGCCTGAGTCGATGATCGCGATGAGGACGTCGGGGCTGCCAAGGGTGACATCCCACGCTTCCTGGGCCTTGATCACGCTGAGCCAGTACTGCTGCGCGAGCTGCGGATCGTTGACCGGCGAACCGTCGGTCGTGAAGAAGTAGTAGGGCTCGGCGTAGTCGACCGCGCTCGTGGCGGCCAGCCGCTCACTGACCCACTTCGGATCGAACGGGCCGTCGTAGCCGACGATGTACACCCGGTCGAACCCGGCGTCGGACGGAGCCGCGCCGCTGACGCCGGCCGGCGTCGAGGACATCGGCGCGCGCGGGAACAGCGGCGTGCGCGACGATGCGCCGATCTGCTGCATGACCGCGTCGATCGCGGGAACGTCGAACTCGACGCCACGGCGTTCGTTCGCGACGCCACGGCGGAGCTTCAGGATGACGGTCCCGGTGGCGTACGTCGCCTCGGCCCGGGGCCGCGTCTCGCTCGGATGGGCGGCCGCACGCGCATCGCGTGCCTGCAGGGGGAATGCCAGCGCGAGCGTCGCAATCGCTGTCGACGCGATGGCCGCGAGCATGGCAGGTCGTACAGAGGTCATGGAAGTGAAGGCTGCGTTGAAAGGGGCGTATCAGTCGTGGCCGGGATGGCCGGGGGATGTCCTGCTGACGAAGGGTACACGTCGGAAGTGTACGCATGGAAGACTAAGATAACGTCCGATCCAGGCAATGGTCAGGGCATTCGTCGGGCGTCGCCGGGGTCCTCGCGGGCGTCATTCGCCCTTCCATCTCCGCTGCTCCTTCTTCTCGGCGTGCTTCGCCTTGGACTCCCTGCGCCGCACCTTCGATCCCCGGCTCGGCCGCGTCGCCACCCGCTTCTTCTCCGGCTCGAGCGCGACGTCGAGCAGCATCGCGAGGCGCGCGAGCACCGCACGGCGGTTGCCGAGCTGCGTGCGCTCGGTCGCGCTGGTCAGCCGGAGCACCCCGCCGGAGTCGAGGCGCGTCGCGAGCTTCTCGAGCAGTCGATAACGCGTGCTCTCGCGCAGGTGCTCCGACTCGGCGATCGCCATGCGGACCTCGACCTTCGTCTCGACCTTGTTGACGTTCTGCCCGCCGGGACCGCCGCTGCGGCTTGTCGCGAACTCGAGGCTGGAAACGGGGATGCTCTCGCCGGTGCGAAGCGTGATGTGCTCGGGAAGCGCGGACACGGTGAAATCCGGATGTCGATGGGTGTTCGGTTCAGCCCTTGACCAGCTTGTAGCCGGCCTTGTGGACCGTCAGCAGATGCTCCGGCTCTGACGGCGATGTCTCGATCTTCTTGCGCAGGCCGAGCATGTAGTTGTCGACGGTGCGGGTCGTCGGATAGGCGTCGTAGCCCCACACGTCGTCGAGCAGCATGTCGCGCGTGATCACCGCCCCCTCGCGCTCGGCAAAGTATCGCATGATCTTGAATTCCATCGCGGTCAGCTTCAGGGGCTCGGACGCCTTGGTCGCCTCCTGCCGCATAAAGTCGAGGTGGACGTCGCCGAACGAATACTCGTCGAGCGTCGCGGCGCCCTTGCCGGCCCCGCGGCGCAACACCGCGCGGATGCGCGCGATGAGCTCGCGGATGCTGAACGGCTTCGTCACGTAGTCGTCGGCTCCGATCTCGAGCCCGAGAATGCGATCGATCTCCTCACCCTTGGCCGTGAGCATGATGATCGGCGTCGTGATGCCGTCACGACGCAGCTCGCGGCAGATCTCCTCCCCGTTGCGCCCGGGGAGCATGAGGTCGAGCAGGATGAGATCGACCTTCTCGCGCCGCGCCATCTGATTGCCAAGCTCGCCGTCGGTGGCGACGATCACGTGAAAGTGCTCGAGCTCGAGGCTCTCCTGGATGCCGGTGCGGATCGCCGGGTCATCCTCGATCAACAGAATGCTCTTCATGGCGGCTGCTCGTCAAATGGTGGTCGCTCAGAGGAAGCAGAAGTGTGAACGTGCTGCCGACGCCCAGACGGCTCTCGATCTCGACGCTGCCGCCGTGGGCCTCGACGACGTGGCGGATGAGCGCCAGACCGAGTCCCGTTCCGGCCGCGCCGCTGTTCTTCGCGGACTCGGCGCGGAAGAACGGCTCGAAGACGCGCGCGCGGTCGGACTCCGACAACCCGATGCCCCGGTCCGTGACGGCGACGGCGGCGTGGCCGTCGAGACGATACGTCCGCACCGCGATCGAGCGGTCGGCGCCGGAGTACTTGATCGCGTTCGAGACGAGGTTGACGATCGCGCCGGCGATCGCGTCGCGGTCGGCGACGAGCGTGAGCTCGTGCCCGTCATCGGTGCGCTCGAGCGAGAACCCGGCGCTCGTGAGCTGGTGCTCGACGGTCTCGAGCACGCCGTCAACCAGCGCGGCGAGGTCGACGGTCTCGAAGCGATAGTCCTTCGTGCCGCGCTCGATCTTCGAGAAGTCGAGGACGTTGTCGATCTGCCGTGCGAGACGAATGCTCTCGGACTCGATGATCCGCGCGTAGCGCTGCACGCGGGCGCGCTCGAGCTCGTGCTCGCCCTGCAGTATCTCGGCGAACATGCGGATCGACGTCAGCGGTGTCTTGAGCTCGTGCGTGACGCTCGAGACGAAGTACGACTTGATGCGATCGAGCTCCCGCAATTGCTCGGCCTCGGCTTCGCGGCGAAGAATGTTTGTCTGCAGCATGATCCTCTCGAGGCCGAGACCCGTCGTTGTGATGGCGGTGCGCAATACGTCGAGATCCTCGAGCGAATAGCGCGTGCCGGATTTCCTGCGGTCGAGCAGCAGCACGGCGCGCTGCCCGTCACCGTAGGTCGAAGCGATCGCGCAACAGACGCCGAGGCGCCGGAGGACGTCGCCGCCGTTCGTGGCGATCTCGACGCCGGGCTCTATCCATCGCTCGTCGGCGTGGATCTCTCCCGGACTCAATTGCAGGAGCTGTGTCGCGATGTCTGCGTCGGTGATGCACTCCCGCGCGTCGTCGGAGAGCCCGCGCTCGGCGTGCAGCGTCGCGGCGGCGCCGTCGGACTGAACGGTCGCCAGAGCGATGCGCTCGGGAGCGAGGATGTCGTCGAGGATGCCGATCGCGGTGGCGGCGAGCCGGCCCGTCTCGACGCACGCGTTGAGCTCGTCGACGAGCTCGCGCTGGGCCTGCCGGAGGTTGTAGCGCGTACGGAAGAACCGGCGATCGACGAACGACTGCGCGCGCGCGCGCGCCGGCTCGAACATCAGGGCGATCGCCAGCGTCGCGATGACCGGGACGATGTCGCCACTCGTGCCGGTGATCGCGCGCGCAACCGCGCCGAGCGCGAATACCAGTCCGGTGTAGGTGATCGCGAGCGTCGCCAGCACGATCGTGTAGACCGTCGATCGACTCAGCAGCAGATCGAGATCCATCACCCGGTGCCGGATGATCGCGATCGAGAACGTCACCGGGGCGACGCCGGCGAGCAGCACGATCCATTCCTCGGCGATGAGCGGAGGCTCGTGAATCCACTGCGGGATCAACTGGAATGCGATGAACGAAAGGAACCCGACGGTCACGCCCGTCAGCACCCAGCGCAGCTTGATGCGCTCGGCGCGCTCGACCGACCGGCGATACGAGTCGATGAAGCTCGCAACGCTGGCCAGGCCGAGAACACCGAAGAACTTCTGAACGAACCCGAACGTCGAGGCAAAGGTCTCGAGCCATCGCCGTTCGTTGACGAGCGTCGCCAGCAGGAACGCGGCCCCCGCGACGAGAGCCACGAGCACGCCCGCCGCATAGACCCACCCGATGCGCCTGCGGAGCCTCTCCCACTTCGGTGTCGGGAACTGCAGCGTGAAGTGGAAGAACAGCACGGTCATCAGCGCGTAGGCGAGCAGGTCCGCGACACGCACGACGTGACCGAGTCCATGGGGCTCGATCGCGTGACGCCCGGCGGTCGCCAGGAGCATCACCGCGACGGCATCCATCGCGACGTGGAACGTCATGGCCGCTGGGTCGCCCGGGCGCTTCGCGAGCACGAGCACGCCGAGGCCGTAGAAGAGCGCGGCCACGAGCAGGACGATGACCTGATAGACGGTCGAGTAGTGACGCGTGAGGGTGGCCTCGACGCTGCGGACGGTGCGCGCCTGCTCGAGCGTCAGGCGAGCGACATCCCCGATGCGCCGGGCGTCGAGCAGGGTCTCCAACCCGGTTGCGCTCGCGATCGGAAGCGTATCGAGCGCGAGGATGGTGTCGCCCGATCGAGGCGCATCCGGACCGCTGCTCGCGAGTGCGTCGAGCCTCGTGACGACGACGCGGCCACCGCGCTCGGCGACATCAACATGAATCGAGGGTTTCTGGCGCAGTTGTGCGAAGCCGGCGACACAGAGGGCGACGACGACGAGGTTGAGCACCGCGAGCGCGACTCGCGAGGCGGGCGGGATGGTCGGGGAGCTACGCATGCGTTCGTTCGTCGGGCGTGATCCCATCTCCGAGGGAATCCGGATCGAAGCTAGCGTCGGGTGCGGGAGCCGTTTTCACCGGCCGGTCGCGCGGATGTCATCGAATTGTCAGGGCAGGAGACGCCGCGTGAAGCGGGCGACGGGAGCAATGTAGCACACGCGCGGACTCCGGGAGTCAATCCCTGTCGCACCATCATTAATCCCCGTCGCACCAGGGGTGTCCCAGCCCCCAGGTGGGCGGAGTCGCCTCCCGGTCATTCCTATCGATAGAGGGACTCGATGCGAGTACGACGACTGCTTGTGGCTTCGGTGATCATGGCGCTGGCCGGGACCGCCGCCTCCGTGGCGCAGCCGCTCAAGGTGTCCGCCCGCGGCGCGAAGACGATCACGTTGAGCGATCGTGTCGGGAAGAACCAGTTCACGTGGAGCAGCGATGCTCCGCTCGAGAAGATCAAGGGAACGGCCGAGGGAGTCGGTGGCACGCTGACGGTGGATCCCCAGAACCTCGCGACGCTGCGTGGCTCGATCAGCGCGCAGGTCTCGACCATGAAGACCGGCAACGCCACGCGTGACGGGCATCTCAAGGGCGCGCAGTGGCTCGACGCCGCGAAGTATCCCGAGATCACGTTCACGATCGCGTCGGTCAGCGGGATCAAGGTGAGCGGCAACAAGGCGAAGGGAACGGCGACGGGCACCTTCACGATGCACGGCGTGTCGAAGCAGATGTCGGTGCCGTTCTCGATGACCTGGCTCGACGAGTCGGCGACGACCCGCAAGCGGGCGCCGGGCGCCCTTGTGATGTTCGACGCCGCGTTCACCGTGTCGCTGAAGGACTTCAAGGTCGTCGGCACGCGCGGACTCGTCGGCTCGAAGGTTGGCGAGACGATCGCGATCAAGGCGAAGCTCTTCGGCTCGGCGAGCTAGCGATCCGGGAGCGCCTGTGATTCGCGAGGCGTCGAATCGTCATGCGAGCCGGGTCGCGTCTCGGGCGTGGCACCGGAACGACAAAACGCGACAGGGCCCTGGTCAATCGACCGGGGCCCTGTCGCGTTTGGAGCCATGCGTAGCTCGCGATTGTCAGCCGGGCGTCGTCAGTTCGCGCCGGTCCACGGATTGGCGCCCTGGCGCCGCTTTTTCGTCGGGCGCGCCGACGACTTGGTCGAGCGCTTGGTGGTCGTCGCGGGCTTGACCTGCTCGGCCTTGAGCGAGTCGGCGATCGCGGTGACGAGCGAGTCGCGGTTGATGTTCACCACGACCGGTGATGGAACGGGAGACTGCTGGACGATCCGCACGGTGTCGGGCGCGGACTGCGCCGCCATCGAGGGACTCGCCACGAGCGAATGGCCCAGATAGCCCGCTCCGCTGCCGACGAGAAACCCGACGGCGAGCATCAGAATACCGCGCCGGGCGAAGCGTCCGGCGCTCGGGGCCGGTTCTCCGACCGAGCGGGAGATTCGGTCGAGCATCTCGCCCTCCTCGAAGGAGGTCATCGCGCCATGGCGCTCGTTGCGGCAGAGCCCATGCTGCAACTGCATCTGATGGCGGAACATCGTGCGCTTTTCGGGATCGACTGAGAGCAGGTGCAGAAGCTCTGCTGCCTGTTCATCCGGGAGGCCCCCGTCGATCAGTTCGTGAAGATCGTCTTTCATTGGTTCTCGAGATATGCGGCAAGCCGTTGCCGGAGCGTGTCGCGTCCCTTGAAGATTCGGAACTTGACCGTCGAGATCGCGGTGCCCGTGATCGTTGCGATCTCGTCGTAGCTGTGCCCTTGTACATCGCGGAGGATGACTGCCTCACGATAGATCTCCGGGAGCTTTTCGATCTCCTCGGTCAGCACGTCCTGCAGGAGAACGTCCTGTTCGACCTCGCGCGCCGGCAGCTGCATGTCGTCGATCACCTCGTGCTCGCGGCGGGCGCGCAGAAGGTCGATGCAGACGTTGCGTGTGAGTCGGTAGAGCCACGCCGAGACATTCGTCCCGGGCCGGTACATCCCCGCGTTCTGGTAGGCTTTTGTGAATGCCTCCTGAAGGGCGTCCTTCGCGCGCTCACGGTCGCCGAGCATTCGGCAGCAGTACGTGAACAGCGCGCCTCGGTACCGGTCGTACAGGCGTATGAATGCCTGTTTATGGCCCTCGGCGATCAGACGCAGCAGCTCGTCGTCGGAGGCGGACGCGTGCCGGTCTACCCTGCTTTTCGATGTCGTCACTGTAGACTCGCTTCTCCCCCACCGGGAAGCCGTGATTCGAATCGGTGCCTGTGGTACGTGCCAGACCTCTGGATCTCTGGCCGCAGTCGGTCAACGACGAGGATTAAAGAAAAGTTAGATGTCGAAGTGTATTGCGCGAAAAGAATAAAAGGCCCGCGAAACTATGCATTTCGCGGGCCTTTCGACATCATACCGGACGCTTTCAGTCCGCCGTGACCGCTGCGAGCTGGTCGGCTTCGACGTTCTGGGCCTCGGCATCCCAGAGCTCGGTCACCGTCAGCGCCGAGACGTTGAAGATGTCCTGCACGTCGCTCGAGCGCTGCAGCACGTGGACCGGCTTGTTCATGCCGACGAGAATCGGCCCGATCGCCTCGCATCCGCCGATTCGCATCAGCAGCTTGTAGGCGATGTTGCCCGCGTCGATGTTCGGGAAGACGAGCACGTTCGCCGGGGATCCCTCGAGCGTCGAGAACGAATACTCCTTGAGGATCTCCGGAACGACCGCCGCGTCGGCGTGCATCTCGCCGTCGATGACCAGGCCCGGTTCGGCGGCGCGGACGAGCTCGGTCGCGCGGCGCACCTTCTCGGCCCACTCATGATGAGAGTCGCCGAAGTTCGAGAACGAGAGCATCGCGACCCGCGGGGTGACCCCGAAGCGCCGCGCCGTCTCGGCCGTCATCATCGCGATCTCGGCGAGGTGCTCGGCCGTGGGATCGATGTTGACCGTCGTGTCGGCCAGGAAGTACGTGCCTCCGGCGGCCGGCATCATGATGTACACGCCGGCGACGCGGGAATACCGCGGCGAGCGCCCGACGACCTGAAGGGCCGGTCGGATGACATCCGGGTACGACTTCGACACGCCGGCGATGAGCCCGTCGGCCTCGCCCTCGCGCACCATCATCAGTCCGAAGTAGATCGAGCGCCGGAGCATCCGCAGCGCGGCCGCGGGGTTGACGCCCTTGCGCCCGCGGAGCTGGAAGAACGCGCGGGCGTAGCCTCCGGTCCGGTGATCGGTGATCGGATCGATGATCTCGATGCCGTCGAGGTTCACGTGGTTGGCGAGCGCGATCTGATCGATTATGTCGCGGAAGCCCAGCACGACCGGCTGGCAGATCCCCTCCTCGACCAGTCGCTGCGCCGCGCGCAGGATCGGCAGCTCCTCGCCTTCGGGGAAGACCAGTCGCTTGAGTGGACGACGCGACTGTGCGCGGTTGATGATCGGGACCATGAAGCCGGAGCGGCGGCCGAGGCGCGCCTCGAGCCGGTCGGCATAGGCATCCCAGTCAGTGATCGGCTTGCGCGCGACGCCGGTCTCGATCGCCGCCCGTGCGACGGCCGGGGCCACCCACAAAAGGACGCGATGATCGAACGGCTTCGGAATGATGTAGTCCGGTCCGAACATGATCGGCCGGTCGCCATAGGAGCGGATGACCGCGTCGGGCACATCCTCGCGGGCAAGCTGCGCCAGCGCGTGCGCTGCGGCCAGCTTCATCTCGTCGTTGATCGCCCGCGCCCGCACGTCGAGCGCGCCGCGGAAGATGAACGGGAAGCCGAGGACGTTGTTGACCTGGTTCGGATAGTCGCTGCGACCGGTCGCCATGATGAGGTCCTCGCGCACCGAGGTCGCATCCTCCCACGTGATCTCCGGATCCGGATTCGACATCGCGAAGACGATCGGACGATCAGCCATCGAGGCGACCATCTCCTTGCTGCAGACGCCGGCCTGCGACAGGCCGATGAACACGTCGGCGCCGACCATCACGTCGCCGAGGGTCGCCGGCTCGCTGCCGTTGGCGAACTCCTCCTTGTACGGGTTGAGATCGGTGCGGCCGCTGTGGACGAGCCCGCGCGAATCGCACATGAAGATGTTCTCGCGCGTCGCGCCGAGCAGGACGTAGAAGCGGGCGCAGCTGATCGCCGCGGCGCCGGCGCCGCTGACGACGATCTTCAGGTCCGCGATCTCCTTGCCCTGCAGCTCGCAGGCGTTCAGAAGCGCGGCGCCGGAGATGATCGCGGTGCCGTGCTGGTCGTCGTGGAAGACCGGGATGTTCATCCGCGCCTTGAGCGCCTCCTCGATCTCGAAGCACTCGGGCGCCTTGATGTCCTCGAGGTTGATGCCGCCGAAGGTCGGCTCGAGCGCGGCGACGACCTCGATGACCGCACTGGGATCGAGGACGTTGAGCTCGATGTCGAAGACGTCGATGTCGGCGAAGGTTTTGAAGAGCACGCCCTTGCCTTCCATGACCGGCTTGCCGGCCTCGGGTCCGATGTTGCCGAGACCGAGAACGGCGGTTCCGTTGCTGACGACCGCGACGAGATTTCCCTTGGCGGTGTACTCGTAGACCTTCTCGACGTCGATAGCGATCTCGCGGCAGGGCTCGGCGACGCCGGGGGTGTAGGCGAGGGAGAGATCGTGCTGCGTCGAAACCGGCTTGGTCGAGATCACCTCGATCTTGCCGGGGCGCCCCGATCTATGGTACTCCAGAGCTTCTTCGCGCCTCATTTCCAAATCCTCTTCCATGGATGCGACAGTGACCGGCGCGTTTGCGCCGGCAAGCAAGTTAGTGGCTGATGCGGTGGTGCAACCTGACTGGCGTCATGTCACGGGACTACCGTTTGACGATCCAGGCGCCTGCATGTCCGTCGCGGCGCGCGGCGGTGCGCGCGGCGTCGGCGCTCGGAAATGATCCGTACCGGACGCGGTAGACGGTCGCCCCGTCCTTCGTGGCCGGAGTCACGGTGACGTTGCTCGCTCCGCGCGAGCGCAGCCGCGAGGCGAGCCGGTCGGCTTCACCGCGGTCGGGCGTCGCGCGTATCTGGACAAGATACGCCGCCGTGCGCGACGCGGCCTGCCCATCACGAGTCGCCGGGGCCGTCTCGCGCGACGACGCGGCCGGCTTCGTCGACGATGGCGACGCCTTCGAAGCCGTCGCACTCGGCGTTGGCGTCGTTTTCATCGCCGACGTGGTCGTGGCCGATGTCGCTTTCGGTGCCGGAGGAGTCGGTTTCGGCGGTGTCGCAGTCGTGTTGGTCACCGACGCCGCCGTGTTCGGCGTCTCGGTGCCGGTCGCGGTCGCGCCGTCGGCGTTCCCCTGCGGCTGCAGGCTGTCGCCGACTCTCGGACGCCGGCCGCATCGTCAGCCT
>Ga0247823_10000958_pt1 | contig 24371 bp, 13 predicted proteins | sample 13C_PalmiticAcid_2_FD_192426 | JGI IMG/M metagenome (GOLD analysis project Ga0247823, IMG submission 192426) | Soil microbial communities from agricultural site in Penn Yan, New York, United States - 13C_PalmiticAcid_Day30 | ecosystem: Environmental > Terrestrial > Soil > Agricultural land... | reverse complement strand
GGTCGAACAAGGGCGGCTGGAGCTGATCGCACCCGTTGGACGATACCTTGCCGATCTGCCCCAGGCCTGGCGCGATGTCACGATCCGGCAATTGCTGAGCCACATGTCGGGCCTTCCCGATATCATGTGTGCGCCCACTGTCGAGACCGATGCCGCGGCGGCTTGGGCATGGGTGCTGGAGCAGCCGACGATCTTTGCCCCCGGGGCGCGGTTTCATTACTGCCAGACCAACTACACTTTGATCCAGCGAGTGCTCAATACGCTGGAGAATCGGGCACTCGACGCACCTCTGGCGCTGGATCAGATCCGGCTAGCAGGGATGAAGCACACAGCCTATGGGGACGCCAATGACGTGATCCCCCACCGGGCGCCGACCTATCGTTGGGCAGCGGCAGCGCCGTTCATCGACGGGTATTGCGCTGCCGCCTCAGATGCACCGAGAGAGCTGAAAGCAGCCTCAGAACGCTTCCTACCCTTTCGCCGGGCGTCTTCCGGGCTCAACAGCACCGCGCTCGACATGGCTGCCTGGCTTGCTGCGATCGATCGCGGTACGTTTCTGTCGGTCGCGGCGCGCGAGACGATGTGGACCCCGACAGCCTTCGAAAACGGTGAGAAGGGACAATGGGGACTGGGCTGGCAGGTCTTCGCTCGTGGTAGCCAACGCGCCGTGGCCATGACGGGCGGGGGACGGGCAGCAGTGTTTTATTATCCCGAGAATCGCCTCGGCATCGTCATCCTTACAAATCTTTCAGGCAGCTACCCGGAAGACATGGTCGACAAGGTCGCGTCGCTCTTCGCTCCAGCGCTCGATCTGTCAGGGATACCGGCCCTGCGCATCGAGCTTGAGGAGCGGGGTTACCACCGCGCTGCGCTCGCTGCGGCGGATGTCGAGGCGCGCGGGCTGGCCTTTTCCTGGCCGGAAATGGAATTGAACGACTGGGGATATCGATTGCTCAGCACGGGGCGGGCCAGCGACGCGCTCGACATTTTCAAGTTGGCGGCGGCGAAATTTCCGGCGAGCGCGAATGCCCATGACAGCCTCGCGCAGGCCTATCGCGTCAAAGGCGATATCCCATCCTCCATCGCTGCATATAAGCGCGTTCTCGTCCTTGATCCGGCAAATGAAGGTGCCCGAAGGAAGCTTGCGGAGTTGGAAAGACCTTGATCCTGCCCGCCTGATCCGGACCGAAACCACGCCTCGCCATTCCCGACGGACGACCGGGGGCGGCCGCCCGTCGGAACCGGTCGGGTTCAGAACCCCATCGAAAGTCCGAGGAGAATCTTCGAGGACTTCAGTCCGTCGCGATAGTTTACGCGGTCATATTCGGCGCGAGCATAGAATCCCGGTGCAAGCGCAGCTTCCGCCCCGGCTCCCCAAAGGAATCCTTTTTCGGTGCCACTCGATTTCAGGTCATTGAGATTGGCTGCGTGAAAGTCGGTATTTTCGCGACCCCGCAGCCAGCTGTACCCTGCGCGGCCATAAAGCAGGACATTGGAAGTCGGCAGCACCCCGGCACGACCCGAGACATCCCACGTCCAACGCGGCTTCAGCGTGTAGTCGCCCGTCGTGTTCGACGCGGTAAGCTTTTTGCCTCCGCGCCCGATACCGCCTTCGACACCGACCAGAAAGGCCGAGCCGAGTTGAAGGTCATAGCCTGCATGGCCGCGAAAACCGATGCCGCCCTCCTTCTCGTCAACCTTGCCAGCGATGCGAGGCACCGCAAAATAGCCATCGTGCCAGCGATAATCGATCGACGTGCCGATCTTGACGCCACCGAAGGCGGCTTCGTCATGGGATTGGGCGAACACAGCGCCGGGTATCGACGCGAGTGCGCCGGCCAAAAGGAGAGTACGCATCAAGAATTCCTTTTTCGTTACATCGACCGCCCGGTGAGGAGCAGACGCTGTTGCGTTGGAAGCCGAACCTTGTGCGAGCATTGCGTCCCATATCTGTCGTTCGAAGCCCTCGTTCGATTTTCGAAAACTGGTTATGCGACATGTCGTGTCACCGTCGCGGATCATGAACTCTCCGGCGCCGTGGCGCGTGCCGAGGGCCGCCACCGGCGTGGAGAAGATTAAGCCTCTTCGCGCCCAGCGGTCACGTCGAGCGGGAAGGAATCGCGGTATACGTCGAGCAATACCTTGCTGAGGTCGGCTGCACCAAGCGGTGCGCATAGCACGAGCACTACGGCCATGACGCCATAGTCCACATAGAGCGCGTACTCGATACCCGAGATTTGCGGTGATCCTCTCGCAATGCGCAATAGGCATGGCCGTTCGGTGCCGCTGCGGTCCGCGAACATCCGGTGTTCGATATCGAATTGATAGTTCGGATGATCGTTGGCGATATCTGCTTGATGCGGCGCGGCCAATTCTGCGAGCGTTTCATCGCCGCGCTCCTTGATCAGAAAATTGGCGTAGATGACCGGTGCTCCATGCATTGCGCTCTGTAGGCCATGCCCGAGCGGGTACATCATCATTACCGCGCCGCCGGGGGCGTTCGTCAGTTCGGTATCGCAGGTCCAGCCGTCGACGAGCCCAAACGATATGCCGATCGGCGCACGAAAGATGAGCGGGGCGCCACGCTGCTGATATTTTGACAATCGGTTGGGCTCGATTAGTTCGAGTTGGAGATCGCAGTCATCGTTTGCAGCGCGGCGCTTCGCTGCGGCACTGAATCCCACAGCGGTGACGATCACTCCCCGCTGGAGCCCCACATCGTTGAGCATGCCGAGGACGGTCTCAACGCACTTCACATCGACTTTGCGGCTGAAGTATTTGCATTCGAACGCGACCGACTCTCTGGCGTGCGCGAGAATGTCGATTTGTCGCATCGTACCGCTCTTCTTACCCGGCAAGCGCGCGTCTGGCTCCAGCCAGACGCCAGGAAACTGCGCTGCGAGGGACCCCAAGATATATGCCTCGTAGCCGCGCCAATCGCCTTTCGGCAGCCATTCGAGTTCTGTGGTCATAATTGAACCCTATCAGTCGGAGCGGCTTCGATCGAGCCAATCCGGATTGAACCCGCGCGATCGCTACGGATCCAATTCGTCCGGACGACGATTAGAATTTAGGCCGTCCAGCAAGCGCCCGATCTTAGCCTTTCGGGCCGCGATGGTCGCTCGCCCCAAAGCAGTCGTTCGATACGCGATACGAGAGTGATGAGATGGCTTGGATGCAACTGTCCCGGCTGCAGGCCTTATCTGGAAATGCTCTCGTCATGATGGCCGAGCAATGAACCCAGCAAATCTTCGTCGGCGCTGGAGCAGACGCCGAGGACGATGGCTTCGTCACAGCCTTCGGCGGCCATATAGGCATGACCCATGCTGGAATCGAGATAGATCGACTCTCCTTCTTCCAGGAGTACGGGATGATAATGTTCGGTGTGCACGACGACACGGCCGCGGAGCACATAGGTGAACTCTTCGCCTTGATGGCGCACAAGGCCGTCGAACTGCTCCAGCGTTTTGGCACGGACATGAATGATGATCGGGATCATACGCTTCCGACGCAATTCGGTGCAGAGATAGTGGTAATCGTAATTGCCGGTATTCACGCGTATTGCGCGGTCGAGGCGGCCGAGGCTGCGGCGCGCCGTAAGCGAGGACGATGCCTCGCTGCCCTGCTCGCCTTCGGCGAAAAGTTCGGACATGCGGATTTGAAGGCAATGACTCAACTGTTGGAGCTTATCATAGCCCAGAGTGAGCCGCCCGGCCTCGACCTTGGAGAGCGTAGAAAACGGAATACCGCTTCTGTTGCTCATCTCCTTGACCGTCCAGCCCTTGCGCTTGCGTAGTCCGCGCAGAAGCGCCCCGAGCGTAGGTTTGTCCAGTTTCATCTCTGGCCACATTGTCGGATCCATCTCTGTCGGCCGCAAGTCCTTTCGCAATTCAGCCGTTTCAGACCGAATGATCCTAATCAGGATATTAAATGTTCCAATTGGGATGATAATAGCCTAAAATGATACGACTCATACAAAAGCGCATCAAGCACAAGGATCAGGGAGAGAGAGTTACCGGCGCGCTTTGATTCGCGCATTGAGCAACCGAATGCGCCCGGTCAGGGCAGCCACAGACTTCGAACATAACGCCATGGCCTGCACGGCCTGCCAGAGCGGGCACTTGCCCGGTGCAGGTCCAGCGTGGGTAAACGGCTGACTGTTGCCGCACAAGGGCTGCGAAGAAACCTGCGTCCCGGACTGAGGGCATTCGAGCATGAAGGTTCGATGGCTCAACGCTGCCCGCGGTCCAGGGAAATGAACAAATTCTAATATTTTGAAAATAATAACAAATATATGATTGGGAGAGATGGGATGGTTATCCGTCAGAAGATCGTTTTGTTGTCGGGTGCAGCACTGCTTGGCTTGGCAACACCCGCAATGGCTCAGGTTGAGACAAGCGCAGTGAGTGCCGACGATGAGGCAGACAAAGAAATCACCGTCACCGCGACACGCATCAAGGACGCCAATTTCGAGGCCCCGACGCCCATGCTCGCCATTGGATCGGATCTGGTCGATCAGCGCGGCTCCACGAATATCGCCAACATCATCAACGAACTACCGGCCGTCACGGGTACGATCACGCCCAGCTCATCCAACCTCAACAGCCGCCAGAATGGCGTCAACGCCATCGATTTGAGGGGGCTGGGTACCAACCGCAACCTTGTTCTCATCAACGGGCGACGCGGCACGCCTTTCGACGAATTCGAAAATATCGACCTCAACGCAGTGCCGTCGCTGGCGATCGACCGCGTCGAGGTGGTCACTGGGGGCGCTTCCGCCGCATGGGGCTCCGACGCCATTTCGGGTGTGGTCAATCTCGTCTTCAATGACAAGATCGAAGGGGTGAAGTTCAACGCGCAATATGGCCAGTCGAGCCGGGGCGATGCGGAAAACCTCAGGTTATCGGGAGTTTTTGGAAGCAAGTTCGGCGGTGGCCGGGGTCATGTGCTGCTGGCTGCCGATTATGATCGCAACAAGGGTATTCCAGAAGGACGCGCGCGCAAATGGCAGCGCAGGAGCCCGGCATTGCTCAACAATCCGGCCGACGTCAACGACGCGGACGGGATTCCGCAATATGTGATCCGCGACAATGCGGTGCTGTTTCTCGGTTCCCCGAACGGGGTGACGCTGCCCGGAGCCGGCCCGACGGGCAATCTCGAATTCTTTCCCGATGGCACGGTGCGTCCACGCGAACTGGGCGAGAACTTGGGCGGTAGCCACATGGTTGGGGGAAGCGGCGCGCGCCTTGCCGATCGCGTCGCGCTATTGATCCCTACCGAGCGATTCAGCGTCCTGGGCGCCGCGCGCTACGAAATTGTGGACGGCATCACGCTGTTCGGCGAGGCGAGCTTCGCGCGATCGAAGTCGCGCGGCGCGCTGGTCGATGCGTTCAGTTTCGGCGGCGCGGTCATCCGGCCGGACAATCCTTTCCTGCCCGCGAGCATCGCTGCACTGAACCAGCCATTTGCATTGTTCAGGACCTTCGAAGAATTCCCTTCGATCACATCGGTTTCGGTCAACGAAACGATGCGCTTCGTCGGCGGAGTCCGGGGATCGCTGGGGTCCTCCTGGTCGTGGGACGCTTCGCTCCAGCACGGCCGCACCGACTTTTCGAACGATCAGCCCTTTAATCTGCTTCCCGCGAAGCTGGCGCTGGCTGCCGATGCCGTTCGCGACCCTTCGACCAACCAGATCATATGCCGTGCCAATCTTGGCGGCGCCAACGGGGCGCCCGGTTGCGCTCCGATCAATCTCTTCGGAAAAGGCTCTCCGAGCGCGGCGGCGATCGCTTATGTCACGGGCATAGGCACGTCGGACACGAAGATTAGGCAGACCATCATGTCGGCCAATCTGAGCGGTGAGCTCTTTCAGGGCTGGGCGGGGCCGATCCAGACGTCCTTCGGCATTGAGCATCGCAAGGAATCGCTCGACCGCAAAGTCAATGCGCCGAACGACAATGAGGAATTCCTCATCGTCAACGCGCAGCCGCTCCGAGGCAAGTACCACGTGACCGAGGGATATGCCGAGGTCGCGGTGCCGATCATCGCGGGTGCGCAGAAACTCGACTTCAATGGCGCGGTGCGCCTGACTGATTACAGCACGGTTGGCAGGGTGGTAACGTGGAAGGCCGGGTTGGTCTTCTCGCCGATCGAGGAACTTCGCTTTCGCGGAACCATCTCGCGCGATATTCGCGCGCCCAGCATCGGCGAGACGTTCGTCGAATCGGTACTGCTGTTCGAAAATGTGGCGAACCCGTTCAACGGCAATATCGATTTCGTCCAGGTCCCGCTGTCAGGGAACTCCAACCTGACCGAAGAGCGGGCGCTGACCAAGACGGCCGGCGTCGTCCTGACGACAGGGCGTTTCAAGGCGTCGCTCGACTGGTATGATATCAACCTGAAGGATGCGATCGGCGCGCTGGGCGCGCAGGACATCGCCGACCGCTGCTTCAAGGGCGAACAGGATCTGTGTTCGCTCATCAGTTTCGGATCCAATCAAACGATCCTGTCGGTCAAGAACCAGAATCTCAATCTTGGCAGCTTCCAGGTGCAGGGCCTCGACTTCGACGCGCGCTATGCGCTGCCGGTGGGAAGCGGCAAACTTTCACTGGGCTTTGTTGCAAGCTATCTGATCGACAAGAAGATCGCCCCTACGGGCGGCACGCTGATCGATGTCGCGGGCGAAGTGGGACCGACGTCCACAGGATTTGGCTCGCCCGATTTCAAGGCGACCTTCAGCGCCAACTATGACGTCGGTCCTTGGGGTTTCTTCGGCCAGCTGCGCTATATCGGAAGCGGCATCTACGACGCGACTTTTGGTCCGGAACAGCTATCGGCGAAGGAGAATCATATCGGCGCGGTAGCTTATCTGGATCTTTCGGTGAAATACGACCTCGACGCACTGGTCGGGAGCGAGGCGCAAATCTACGCGGGCATGGACAATGTGCTCGACAGGGACCCTCCCGTCGCACCGCTCAACTTCATCTCGAACACCGCCACCAACGCCGCGCATTACGACGTTGTCGGTCGCAAATTCTATGTCGGGGTTCGAGCGAAATTTTAGCGACACCGGGGCGTGTGCGATGAATGCACGGCACGCCCCGATCTTCGGCCCGGCAAATGGTGTGGAGCCTAATCAATGAGCAAGCAGGGCATTTCACGCGGGCATCGGATTATCACGGCATTATTGTGGTCGTCCGCTGCTCTCGCCATCAATCCGGCAGCGGCCGCTCCCGGTGATGCTTCGGCCTACGACATCGTCATCAGAAATGGCACCATCGTCGACGGCAGTGGGCTTGAGGGATATCGCGGCGATGTGGCGATCGCGGACGGTCACATCGTTGCTGTTGGGGATGTGGGGTCTGGCAAAGCGGCACGGACAATCGACGCCACCGGACTGGTCGTTTCGCCGGGCTTCATCAATATCCACAGCCACGCCGAGCCCGACGCGGTGTCGACGGCGGTAAATATGCTCACCCAAGGAGTCACGACCGAGATCATCAACGCTGACGGAAGCGGCAGCGTCGACATCGCAACCGAGCTTGCGAGCTATGCCGCCAATGGCCTCGCCGAGAACATCGGGGCCTATATCGGTTTCAACGCCATATGGTCCGACGCCATGGGCGATCGCGACCTGCGACCCACCGAGGCGCAAATCGCCGGAATGCGTGGCGTCCTCGAAAAAAATCTCGCCGCGGGCGCTTGGGGCGTTGCATCGGGTCTCGACTATCGCCCGGCCTATTATGCCAAGCCGGAAGAAGTGGTCGCAATCCTGTCCGCCGCCGCGTCATGGCGAACCAATTTTCCCAATCACGACCGGCTACGGCCCGAAGACAATCTCAGTTCCTTCAAGGGCATGGAGGAGACGATAGCGGTTGGGGAACAAGCGGGTCTCACCCCCGTCATCACACACATCAAAAGCGCCGGCAGGGAGCGCGGGCAGGCACCAAAGGTGCTGGAGATGGTCGCAGCCGCGAGTGCGCGCGGCGTCTGGACGGCCATCGACATCTATCCCTATCTCGCTGGCCAAACCGCGCTACAGGCATTTCTGGTTCCCGGCTGGGCAGCGGACGGCGGCAGCGACGCGATGCTGGCGCGTTTCAAGGATCCCAACATCCGTCCGCAACTGGTCGAGGCGGCGGAATATGCGATGGCGACGCGCCTCGGGGGTGCAGAGGGCATTGCGCTGCCATCATTGGGCAAGCGGCTGACCGACATCATGGCTGCTGAGAACATCCGTGCGGGCGAAGCCGTGCTGCGCACGCTCGAGCGCGACCCGATGATCTATGCGAACATGACGTTCGGCGCCGAATCCGATGTCGTCGCCTTTTTGAAATATCCCGATACAGCGGTTGCCTGCGATTGCGGCGCGACGATCGAGAATCGCGGACACCCGCGTTATTATGGCAGCTTTCCAAAGATGCTTGGCCACTATGCGCGTGATACGGGTGCGATCACGCTGGAGGATGCCGTGCGCAAGATGACGGCTCTGCCCGCTGCGATCATCGGGATGGTCGACCGCGGGCGCATAGCACCTGGGATGCGCGCGGATCTGACGGTGTTCGATGCAGCGACGGTTGGCGATCACGCCACATTCGACGCTCCGACGCTGAAATCCGACGGGATACGGCATGTCATTGTGAATGGGCTTGTCGCCCTTGCCGACCGCCGGGCGACCAATGTGAAGGCCGGCGCCCTCCTGCTTCGCGACACACATATGCCCAGTCGGCGGATGACCACCACCACAACGACGCGCAGCTTGAACGCGAATGCCCGTTTGCCCGGGCTTATGGTGACCATCAACGCCGAACAGCGCGCCGGTGCGCGCTATGCCACTGGCTCGGTGACCCTGACCGATGCACGGTCTGGCACCGTGTGGGCGGCTGATCGGTTCGGTGTGCTTCAAACCGCCAAGGGCTGGGCCAGCCTGACCGCGACGTTGAAGGACCGAGCAGGTAACCGGAAGGCCGCGACCCTGACGCTTGATGATGCGGATGGCGACGGGCAGCAACTTGTGGTTTCCGTCACGCTTGGGGGCGACACCCCGTTGGCGGGGCCGGGGGATGGAAGCGTAAAGGCTGATTGATTCCGCGCTTTGCTTACAAAGAGGCCCGGCAGCACCTCGAAAGGTGGCGCAAGGATCATCGTCTGTTTATCACATCGTGAGTCCAAAAGCTGCCCGTCCACAAACGGCCAGTTCTGCCAAGCCTCGTTAATATGCCGCTCGCATTGGGATGGATCGAAATTGGGAGCGTTGGTCTCCGACCTACGTCATTCCCGTGAACCCGTGACCGCCGTTTCTGCAATGGCTGTCAACGCTGCTCGGGGTTCCCGGGGCACATCATTGTTATAACTCCCTCGAAACCGCAATCTGAGGGTTGGCATAGATGGCGGAGCGATCTCTACACGACCGTTGAGTGACACGTAGTAAATGGAGCCTAAGCCAAAAATTTTCGTTACTTCAATAATTTGAGGTAGACGCGATGAGAATTGTCAGAAATAACTTTTCCAGAAAATGACGGGCGGGACTCGAATCGTCCGCTCAAAAAAATAATGGGTTGCTCCGTCTTTTGAGGGAGTGTGATGGGTGGAATGGTCTGATGACCGAAACGACGCTGAACCTGCAAAGCCGATTATGATCATCGTGCCCTCGCACGGCACCCTCGAAGCCGAAGTTCGGCTATTGAACAAGGACATGGGATTTGTGCGGGTCGGGCAGGACGTCGCGGTGAAGCTCGAGGCTTTTCCGATCACGCGATACGGCACCATTCCCGGTCGCGTAATATCGATCAGCTCCTATGCGGTCGAAGATAAGAAGCTCGGACTCGTCTATCCCGCAAGAATCCAGCTCGAGCGGGTCACGATTGGCAAAGGCGATCGCCGCGTCCGCGTATCGCTTGGGATGAGTGTGACGGCTAATGTCCGGACCGGAGACCGAAGCATCGCAAGCTACCTTATCAGCCCTATCGACGTTGCGCGCAAAGAGGCGGGGCGCGAACAGTGACGGCCCTCACATACAAATGGCAAAATCAAGCTGTTCTATCAATCATCGGAACGTGTGCCTCGGCTGTCGGTGCCATTCTCTGGAGGAATTGCAATGACTGATCGGTCTAAAAGAGAAAGAGGCTCGTCTCCTTTGATGCGCTTGCTTGCTTGTGTTGTATTTTCAGGACTCGCAGCTTGCGCATCCAGCAATGGGGTTGCCAACGAGCCGCCCCCTCCGTTGAGTATCTCTGCGAATGCGTCGCCGAGCCACAAGCGATTTGATATCGAACCGGGGACGATAATCTGCACGTCGGTCAATGTTGACGAGGGCCTTCTCGGCCGCCCTATCGATACGGACTGGCGCTACGGTCTCAGTGGCTCGCTGGTCAAAGAGCTACGGCGTAACTTCTCAGCGATGGGTAAACTCGGTGGACCTGATCGTTTTCGCCCCGATCCCTTCAATGTTGATCCGAAATGCGCGACGCCTTCGGCTATCAGAGTTGAACTGCAATATTCAAATCAAGATGGGCGCAAATTTCGTGTTCTCCAGCGGATTTCGCTCGGCACGGATAAATCTGAAAAGTCGCGGTTTCGAGACATCGAGGCTGAGTGGGCGAGCGGCGAGCTTATCAGATATGCCCAGTCTGATCCCGTCATAGATGCGATTTCGGATGATTTGAAGAAGGTCGCAAAAGTCATTGCAGAAGATGAGTTTTCCATCAATTAGAGAGCAATTCCATGCCGCTAGCTGAACTCGAAGACGCACTTCTGATCGTTAACGAGAATACGATCATAGATTTCTCTCTTACCTATTATTTTGCTTCATCCCTGCCCACATATGCGGTCGGGACAAATTTGGGCGTCTACGATAACGTTCCTGCAACGCTCCCTACCTATGTCGTGCAATCGACTCACATCATCAGCATCGCAAGCGCGGCTGCAGGGGCTACGACAGCCGCAATAGCAGCCTTCGAGAGCGTCGCAGCTATTTCGATCAATTATCTCGGCAATGATAGTGCTGATATTGTCATCTCTGGCCTAAACATCAACTTGTACGATGAGTCGGGGGGGGCGTTGTTAGGCGTCGCTGCACAGCCCGATCTGGGCGACCCTATCGATAGAGACGTGTTCATACCGCTGGCCGGCGCCACTTCATCCAAAATTTATCGCTCGATGCTGCACGAGTTGCTGCACTCTCTAGGGCTTTGGGATGCTAAAGGACTGGGGCTTCCCGATAACTCCTATCTTTCAGCTACTTCGTATAGAGAACATCCATCCACCTCGCGACAGTCACACGAGCTTTTGATTTACGACATCGCGGCCCTGCAATCGATGTACGGTCGGAACGATGCTTTTAATTCTGGCGATACAACCATCAACGATTTCCTTGAATCGATCTCGGATTACTCTGGAGATGATCGGGTCTTTTCCATCTGGGACGGCGGAGGAGTCGACACAATCGATGCCTCTGCTCTTACCGCCTCAACCTATATCGATTTACGTCCGGGGTATCTTTCTTCCATCGGGAATACCACCTCAGTGATCATCGCTGCGGGCGAGAATCCATCGGTTACCAACACTGGAAGCAAGAACGTATCTATAGCGTTTGGTGCCTACATCGAAAGAGCGAAAGGGTCGGCTCAAGATGACCTGATAATCGGAAACATGCTCTCAAACGAACTACGTGGCGGAGATGGAAACGACATCATTATTGGTGAAGGGCACGCCGCGAGCGTCGTCAGTGGTATCTCGGAAACCGACGATGGAGATTATCGACGCGTGGCCAGTGGAGCCAGCAAATTTGAGCAAGCTCCGGCTGAAGTTATCATTTTTCAAAGCGACCCCGAACAACAAGTCGACACTCTCTACGGCGGTTCCGAGAACGATAGCCTTTACGGCGGTCGAGGGAACGACGAATTATATGGTGAAGAAGACAATGACTATTTGCACGGTGGCGGCGGAGACGACTTTCTGATCGGCGGAACCGGTGACGACACATTCTACAATGAAGAGGGGAATGACGTCATCTGGGGCGGGGATATCGACGCAGATCTCGGCCTCGCTGATGGCAATGACACTGTCGACTATTCGTCGAGCGATAAGCCAATCGCGATCACCTTCAATGGGACAGCTACCGAGTCTTCGATCGAAGTGCTCGACGGTATTGGCGGCAAGGACACTCTAAGATCGATCGAGAAGATAATCGGCACTACCAGCTACGACGTAATTTGGGTAAATGGCGAGATCAAGTCTGGCACCGACCTGACGATTGACGCGAATGGTGGCCAGTCTCCAAACGCTTACGGGTCCATTCTCAATGGATCGGGCTCCACGAAAGCGCTGCAAGTCGAAATAGATTCCAGCGGTGCCGGATTTATCCGGTCTGTCGGCGGCGGCGAAATCACGCTGGAGGGCTTTCATACCCAAGCCATTGCTACCGGGTTTGACGATGAAATCACGGACGCAAGCAACGGTAAGAAACGTCTCGACGGCGGCGCCGGAAATGATGTCATTTCGACTGCCGGTTCGTCTGGGGATGCGGTCATCTACGGCGGAGATGGCGACGATACCATCACGGGCGGCTCAGGCAATGACACCCTATACGGTGATTACTCCTGGGGTGATGAGACCTCAAACATCCTCAACGGTGGTGCTGGGAGCGACCTCATCATCAGCGAGTCCGAGGGCGACACGATCGACGGGGGGGCTGACGCCGATCATATCAAGATAGGATTTGGCGGAACTTTTGGCTGGAATCTCAGCAACGAGATTACCGTCGAGGGTGGCCAAGGAAATGATGTCATCGTGGTATCCGCCGGGTTGGGGATTTTGAATGTAATATTCAATGAAGGTGACGGCCACGACGCGATCCACACCAAGACGCCCCAAGATATGGGGGCCTATTGGAACGCTACCAATCTCTATATCCAAATGGGTGGAGTGACATCGGTAAGCGATTTCAAGATCATAGTGGACGCGACGCCTAGCGGTGGGGGCGGATTTACGGGGCTGGCAGACATAGCGATCATAAATAATATAACCGGGGATTCCATTTATATCCCGCATCAATATGTCTCCATGGCGGGAGAAGGCGACGGAAACTTCGCCGAAATTCAGATCAATAATCTCTGGTATCAAGACTATTTCTTTGAATATGGAAGCGTGGCTTCCTATGCGACCGACCTCACCGAGTTCAATGCGGCGACCGCGCCCGATGCTGCCGACACCGACGGAACATCGGGAGACGACCATCTTGCAGGCGGCAATGGAGACGACGACCTCTCGGGGGGCGATGGAGACGATGTTTTCGAAGCATCGGGCGGAGACGATATTATTGACGGAGGAGACGGGAACGACACGCTGAACCTGTTCGGTTCGCGCTCGGGCTTCCTGATCTCGGGCGATAGCTCTTCGTTCGTTTTGCAAGACGGCGCCAGAGGTCAGGGAACCATAACCGCGACTGGTATTGAAAACATCTTTTTCGTATCGGAAGGACAGTTCTACAAGCCGGGTGACTTCTTTGGATATTATGGAACGTCGTCAGCAGATGTCATCACCGCGACAGACCATTACAATCAAATTTATGGCTTGGCTGGTGACGATGCGCTCTACGGCATGGGCGGGAACGATACCCTTGAGGGTGGTGATGGCAATGACACAGTCAATGGCGGCGCCGGTAATGACACAGCGGGGTTTGCTGGCTCTTCGTCCGACTATATCATAACCCGACTTTCCGGCTCCGCCGCGACTGTGGTCGCGGCTGGAGCGACAGACGGGAATGACCTGCTAATCGATGTTGAGACCATTTTCTTCGCTGGGGACAGCACGTCCCTCTCGCTTAACACATTGTCGATCGTCGGGACGAGCGGCAACGACGTCATTGTCGGGAGCGACGAGGACGACGAGATTTTGGCCGGGGACGGCGATGATGTGTTAACGGGCGGCGGCGGCAGGGATGTTCTGGACGGCGGATTGGGTACGGATCAAGCGCACTATTCGGGTGCGTCTACTGACTATGACTTCTATATTTATAGTGATGGTCTCTTGCGCGTCAGTGATCAGCGCGAAGATGAAGATGGTTATGACACCTTGTCAGGTATTGAATCGATCCACTTCCTCGGGGACAACATAACGATCGAAGTCGGAGACCTGCCTCCGCTCGGCACCAGCGGCAACGACATCATCGTCGGCTCGAACCGCAATGATGCGCTGTTTGGAATGGATGGAGACGATATTCTGACCGGTGCTGATGGCGATGACGAACTGAACGGGGGCGCTGGGAATGACGTCATGCAGGGGGGCGCGGGAGACGATTATTATACTGTCGAAGATCTCGGCGACGTTGCTATTGAAAACGCCAACGAGGGGCGCGACACGATCGCAACTTACTTCAGCCATACCTTGGGAGCCAACTTTGAGGATTTGACGCTGTGGGGCGAAGATCCCATCGACGGAACCGGGAATGCGTTTAGCAACACCATATACGGAAATGACTTTGAGAATGTCCTCTCCGGCCTCGATGGCGATGATTGGCTGGAGGGCGGCGGCGGTGATGATGTGCTCATTGGAGGCAATGGACTCGACACGGCGGGCTACTATTTCAACTTGTTGGCCGACTATGAAATGTACCGCGAAATTGATGGTTCCGTAACGGTAAAAGACCTCCTTGGTGGTGAAGGCGATGACACTCTCACCGGCATTGAGAAGCTTTACTTCTGGAGCGACGACGTCACTATCAATCTCGCCGATTTGCCGCTCAGGGGGACGGCATCGAACGATACGCTGTCAGGCGGTTCCGGCAATGACACCATCTTCGGTCTCGGCGGGAATGATAGGCTCTCCGGCGGCGCCGGAAACGACACTCTTGACGGCGGGACGGGCGTGTCCGACGTCGCAGTCTTCTCGGGTGCGCAGGCCAGCCATACGATCGCGACCAGTGCCGGCGTTGTCACAATTACCGACAATCAGCCGTCTACCGATGGCAACGATGGTGTTGACACGGTGATCGGTATTGAAAAGGCCGAGTTCAAGGGAGGCGTTCAGGTCGGGATCACCTCGCCGATCGTGCTGGATCTAAACGGCGATGGCGTCAGCTTGATCAATAATCGCCAAGCAAATGTGTCATTCGACTGGGACGGCGATGGACTTCGCAACCAAACGGGCTGGGTTGGCCGCGACGATGGTTTCCTGATGTTCGACCGCGACGGCAACGGGACTGTCAGCAATGGCGGCGAGCTCAGTTTTACGGGCGACAAGCCGGGAGCCAAATCGGACCTTGATGGTCTCCGCGCCTTTGACAGCAATGGAGACGGTCATTTTTCATCGGCGGATGAAAAATTTGGGTCGTTCCGGATTTGGCGCGATGCCAACGGCAACGGGCGTTCCGAAACTAGTGAGATATCATCCCTTGGCGAAGCCGGCATAGCATCGATCAACCTGACCGGTCAGGCCGTGAACCAAACCTGGGCGTGGGGCGACAACATTACCATCAACAACGGGAGCTACACACGGACCGACGGCAGCACGGCCGCATTTGAAGATGTCGCGCTGAATTATGATGTCGAGCAACGGCTTCCCGCAGGTCGGCTGTTGGACCGGAACACCCTGCGCGGAGGAGGACGTCGCGAATTGCAGTTGGATCGGGAATACTCGAGCGATCCGATCGCGTACTGGCCGCAAGCGGGCGATCAAAGAATGTGGTCCGGGCCAGCGATTACGGCAATCGACGATCTCGACCAATATGTCAGTCCTCCCGTTAGCACGTCGCCCGCAGTCGCGGGCATTGATCGCCTGCTCGCCGCGATGGTGCAGGAGATGAGTGTGTTCGGCGTACAATCGGCAGGCGAAAACTCCCAATCCTGGCAGCGCGAGAACGTGCGTCCGATCGATTTTTTCGCGTAGAAATAGCTGTGCGGGATGTTGGTGGTTTTGATCACCAGCGTCCCGTGTGCCTGGGGCGCGTGAAGTGGTGTCGGATGACTACGCCCTCACAACGCTAAGATGAACTCACCTCCCAAGGCATGATCCCGATTGTGCAGCGGATGGCCTTCTTGATTTGGGTGCTCGCTGTTCGCGCATACTAACGGTTTTTCGGTTGTGGCGGCGCATCCCCGCGGCGTCGGAGATCGCTCGCCAAGCGTCCGGAGTGCCGACCTGCGGTAGGCGCACGCCCGCTTTCCGAACACCCGAGCCGGAGCGCTCGCATTGGAGAGGCGGGCCGCAAGCAATTGTTGGTGATAAGCGTCCGCTTTTTTGAAATCTACGCTAAAAGCTGCCAGTCCGAAACCGGCCAAGCGCGGTTGCGGGAATGCCCGAAGCTCCGAACTTGGGGATATGGCCGACGCGGGATGCGGGGTTGGAATGCGGCTATGGGGCCGAGGCAGCCGTTACGGCCATCGCAGTGGGTCTCATTCTGCTCGCAACAGCGATGCGCTGGCGCGGCGTGAAGGGGGCGCGGCATCGCTTGCGCGGCGAGACCGACTGACCGTCAAATCAATCCATAGAATTGCAGGGCCTTATTCGTAAAGATCGCCTGCAATTCCGGGGTCTTGAGCAGCTTGGTCCGGGCTGTGCGCCATCGCGCCGCCGGAGAGGCCGCAAGCGGGGGCGTGTCATAATCCGCGGCGATCTTCGGGGCGTCGAGCTGGCCGAGCTTTGCCCAGTGCATGCTATAGTCAAGATTGGCATTGTCGAAGGCCGCGCGGATAGCCATCGCCCCCGCCTTCGTCTGGACACCCCATCTGCGGACCTGCGGTGGCGCGTGATCCGAGACGCCGTCGATCTCGATGACGGCATTTTCCCGAAAGCGGGTGAAGGCGAGCGTACCAGCCTGCTTGGTGACAAAGCGGACGGTGTAAATGAACGAGGGCATGAGGCCGTCGGCGGCTTCGATGATCAGCTTCAGCGCCTCGCCGAAGCTTTGGCGCTCTACCGCATAGGATGCATTATAGAGTGCCCCCGGCAAATTTCCGGTGATGACGTCCTGGTGCAATTTTTCCCAGCCGAGCTTTGGCGACGCGGCGATGATCGGCAGGCGGAAGGGTTTGTAGAGCGAACTGAAGATCTGCTCATAATAAGCGAAGGCCGAAAAGGGCGGGGCTGCGATTTCCGCGGTCTCAAGCTTCGCGGCGGCGCCGGCGAGCACAGTGCCGACCATCCCGGCGATCGCATCGGCCGCCCGCGGCAGCGGTCCGATATCTTCAGCATCGGGCGGGGCAGCAACTTTCCCTGCGGGAAAATACATGAGGTGGATCGCGTTGCGCTCACCGGCGCCGTCAAACGGGTCGATCGTGCACTCGTAGAAACAGGGCTCGGCGTCATGTCCGAGCCGATCGGCGATTTCGCGGTAACGGCCCTGCTCGACAAGCTCAGGCCATTCGGGCCAGAGCGGCCGGACCTCGGCGAGCACATCGTAAAGCTGATACGGGACAAGGCGCAGCGCCACGCCGTTGACGAGCCCCATGCCGCCAAGATGGATGAGCACGTCGTCGAACATGTCATCGTCGCGGATGAAGTTCAAGGCGAAGCGGGCGGCAACCGAAGGATCGAGCACGGGACTTCTGGCGGGCTCGATCCATACCGACTCGGTCTCGCTGACGATGAGATGGAGGCCCAGGATCATGTCCTGAAGACCTCCGAACCCGAGCCGCGAACCATGGCTCGCCGTCCCGAACCCGCCCGCGATCGTTGGTCCGAGATGGGTGCCGCTGGTTGCGATCGACCGTGCGGGCCTGAGCTTCGCTGCCCATTCGGTGAGGCAGCGGAGCGTTGTGCCGCCGCTCACGAACGCGATCTCGGATGGGTCGATCGTGCAGGCTGCATCAAGGTCGGCCTGTGCCGCGATCGAGCATCCCTTCAGCCCCGTGAGGTCGAGCTCGACATCATGGTGACCGACGAGATCCGCGAAACTCCATGCGGTGCCGAGCATCCCCGCGGGCGTGTCCTGCGCGAGCGCCTTGGCGATATAGTCGTGGAGCGGTCCCTTGGTTCGCTGAAACCGCTCGGGGCCGGCGAGCGGCGAGGGTATGTCGCAAGGGCCAAGCTCGCTCGCATCGAAGACGCCATATTCGTCGACGTCATTCCGCACCGTCAGATGATAATTGTTCCAGCCCTTCCGCTTCGAAAAACCGATGCTTGCCATGGCGCCCTCCCTCGCAATCGCCTTGGTCTCAGCAACTGCACGACGCGCGGCAACCCGAAAGCGCTATTTGGTCCAGATCGGAAGAAGTTTTCACGCCCTTCGAGCGCTCAAGCCGCGCCTGTGGTGCGGGCGCCGGGCTCCGGGGTTGGCGAATTCGCCACGCCCATCGCCGAGTCGGCCGCAATTTCGCGGAGCGTCGCCGCGACGTCATCGGCAAGGCGCGCCCGATGATCGGGCACCTGGAGGATGGACAGCGTCTCGCCGGGAGCCCCCAGGCCCGCAAGCTGGAGCGCGGCCCGCCGCGCAACCTTGCCGTCGCCGGTCCGCCGCGCCGCTGCGCAGAGCGCCGCGAGCGTGATTGGATAATTGGGCAGGTGAACTGCGGCTTCACTAAGCATGGCAAGAGCGGCCGCCTCGTCGCCCAGGAACAGGTTGGCAAGGCCGATGCCGGTTAGGGCATAGGCCTTCACGCCCGACGCCGGATTGATCCGCAACGACAGTTCGAAGCGCTCGCGCCCCCGGGCGGGATGGCCGCGTGCGAGATCGACCCACCCACCCCAGAATAGGGTCGGCTGATAGGTGGGTAGGAGCGAGAGCGCGTGGTCGACGATGCGGTTCGCAAGCTCGAGATCTCCGCCGATGCCGATCAGGGTGCCGGCAACATAGCCGAGCGCCTCGACGTTCGATGGTCCCAGACGCAGCGCATTTTGATAATGGGCGATGGCGGTGCGGCGGGTCGCCGCGGCGTCGTCGGTCCAGCGAAACGCATAGGCGACGCTGTTGCAGAAGGCTGCAAGGCCCGCCGACAAGGGGCAGGTCGGATCGCTCGCGGTAAGTTCGTCGGTCAGTCCGATCGCCTCAAGCGTCGGCCCGCGGTCCCAGCTTCGAAAAAGGGCGTTGGCGCGCCAGTAGAGCTCATATTGGTCGCCGCGCCTGGGTGCCTGGCGAAGGCCCCGGTGCCGCTCAGCAAGATCGATCTGAGTCCAGATCTGCGGCGCGGCGCGGGTCGCCACGCTCTCTTGAAGCGCAAAGATATCGTCGAGCGCGCCCTCGACGCTGCATCCCCACACCTGAAGGCCTGACGTCCCGTCGAGAAGGCTCACATTGGCACGCAGGCGCTCGCCCGATTGCTGGATCGTCCCGTCGAGGAGGTAGCGGACGCCGAGCTGTCGTGCGATCTCGACATGCGTGAGGCGGCGTTCGGCAAGCACGGCGGCGGAAGTTGCCGAGACTACGAACAGCTGCGGAAACTGCGCAAGGGTCATCCCGACTTCCTGCGCTATTCCGGTCCCGAGCCAGTTTGCGTCGTCGGTGCGTCCGAGATGCGCGAAGGGCAGCACCGCGACCGACGGTTTGGGGGGCGGCCGCGGCGGCTCGTTGCCCAGTAGGACCTCCTGGGGCGGCAGGAGCTCGCCGAGGACATGTTGCGCCGTGGGAAGCGGAGCGGCGGGGGACGGAATCTCGACGTCGCGCAGTTCGCGTAGCCGCGAGCGCTGGTTCCGCAGCCAGTCTTCGAACTCGTCGCAGCCCTTGAGGTCGATGCCTTCGAGAAAATCATCCTGGTCGTGCGCGCCGCCGCGCGAGGCCATGTCGAGCGAAAAGATGTCGACCTGTATTTGCGCGAGCCTCAGGCCGACGCGCCGGGTCTCGCGGACCAGAAGCTCGGCGGCGCCATGCTTGCCGAGGATCTTGTGCAAGGTCGAGAGTTCGCGCCGCAGACTGGACTGGGCCTGGGCGGTGTCGCGCGTCCCCCACAGCATCGCCTGGAGCCAGACACGCGTCCGAACGCCATCCGGGGCGGAGGCAAGCAGCGCGACGAGCGCAATCGCCTTCTTGCTCGAAATTTCGATCCGCGCGCCAGCGGGTGCGAACAGCCCGAAGGGTCCGACGAGCTTCAGATCATATGTTGCCCCGCTGCCCAAATGTCCTCCCCCGGACGGGCTGATTTCCCAAGTGCGATGCGTAGCATTTTTCTGCGGAGACTGAACTCTTTTCACGCATTTTGGACTCTTCTTCCGCGCTTTGCGCGCGCGCCGCGCTCGAAGCTCGTCGAGTGCCGGCGATTCCGGGGGCACTGGCTGGCGCGAGGCCGAACGCGTCGTCGCGCCGGCCGGACGCATCGAGGCTATTCCGGATTGATTGGGGGGGATGCAATGAGACGGACGATACTCTCGGTGGCGGGCGCGGTCTCGCTGGCAGCCGCGGCGCAGGCACAGGGCGCGGCGGATCCCGCCGCCGAACTTGCCGCCAAGCAGTGGCAACTCGACATGCTCAAGCTCCAAGTGGAGCAGAAGAAGGCCGAGAAGGAGCTTGTCGGCGTCCAGGTCGAGGCCCTGGGCCTTAAGGGCGCCGAGGGGAAGACGACGCTCGGGGCGGACGCGGGGAAGCTCGAAGGCGCGATGCTCGCGAGCCGCGCGGTCGAGGAGGCTGCCGTCATCATAGCGGACCGTGTCAAAAGCTATGCGCAGCCGATCGCGCTCCTGCGAGCGGATGAGCAAATCGACGTCTCGGCAGGGCTTGCGCTCCCGCGCGAGATGACGGCGCTGACCGCCGCGGGCTCGGCCCTTGTCAGCGACATGAAATGTAAGGCGACGGTGACGACCACTGCTGCCCTCGCCCCAGTCGCGCCGCTCGTTGGCGCGGCGCTGTCGCTTCTCAAGACCGATACGGAGATTTCAGGCTTTCAGCTGGAGGCGGTCGACCGGGCGCTGGTCGATGCCATCGCAGGGAAGGAGCGGACATCAGGCAAATGGGTGTTCCTGGGCGAGGTCAACGCCGCTAGCGCGAACAATGAGGTCGTCAAGGCCTTCGACAGCCTGCTCGCAGAGCGCGAGACGGTGCGCACCTGCCTGGCCCAGATCGAAGGGTCTGCAATGAGCGACGCCGAGAAGAAGGCCGCGGCACCCAAGATCGCCGTGCTCGATGCGATGGCCAAGCGCTTCGATGCGTTCACCGCGCGCGTTTCGGCACCGCGCGAGAGCGGCCCGGACGAACTCTCGGCGGCCATCAGCGCGGCCGCGATCAGCGCCGTGCACAAGGATCTTCTCGGCCTCAGGGTCAGCGTCGGCGAGGCTGGCGGCAGCATTCTGAAGCGCTCCAACCTCTTCACGGCCCTCGGCGCGCCCGCGGTCGGCATCACCGGCGGCATCGTCGTCAGCTGGCGATTGTTCGACCCCGCCGATGGCAGCGTGAAAGAGGGCGGAATCCTCGTATGCCGCACGGCGTTGACCAACCTCAACGCCATCCACAAAGGTACGTCCCGCAAGCCGAGCTGCGACTGGACGGCGCCGGCGACCAAGGGGAGAGCCGGACCATGAGGAAAGCATCGAGACATTTTGCGGCTGCAGGGCTGCTGATCGCCATTGCGGGCTGCAGCGTCCCTCGACCCGAGCCGATCGCGGCCAACACGCGCTGCAATCTCGTTCGCACCGTGCTTGACGTCAATGCGGATGGCGGTGCAGCGGGAGCCGACGCGCTGAAGGCGAGCTATGGCGCGATACTGTCCGCGCAGCCGCCCGGGCCCGACGCCGGCGCGCTGACCGCCGGGGGCGGGTTCGAACATCTGGTCCTGAGCGGCGGAGGCCAGCATGGTGCTTTCGGCTCCGGCTTTCTCGTGGGGATGGGGGAGCAGCTGCCCGACTATGATGTCGTCACGGGCGTCAGCACGGGCGCTTTGCAAGCGCCGCTTGCACTCCTGGGCATGAAGACGGCGCCGGGCGACCGTATCCTGAAGCCCGAGGACGATTTTTCGCCCGAGGCGGGGGACGCCGATCGTCCTAACATCGACGACCTGGTTTCAGGCTACACGATTACGACCGAGAAGACCCTCTACAATTCTCACGGAACGGCGGGGGTCATCCGGCGAGCGCGCATGGGCGACCTCGACCCGCTGCGGCGCCGACTGAACCTCATGATCACTGACCAGACGATGGTTGATCTCGCCAAAATCGATCCGGCGAAGAAGCAGCTCTTCATGCTGATCCTCAACTGGGACACGGGCAACGCCGAGCAGGTCGACATGCTCGACCTCGCGCGCCGCTTCGAGCGCGGCGAAACGCGCGCCCGCGCATGTTTCATCGATGTGATGATCGCTGCCTCATCCGAGCCGCTCGGTACGCCGCCCGTACTCATCGATGACCATCTCTACGTCGATGCAGGGCTTCGCTTCGGCGTGTTCGCGCGGGCCGCGATCGACGCCGGTAACGCTGTGGCGGCGAACCGTGCCGCGCTCGGCGGAGACAAGCGGCTGCAGGCCTTCGGCGCGCATACCGACATCATCCGGAACGGCGACATGAAGGTGCGCACCGAGGCGCCCGCCAAATATTCTGCGCTTGATGTCGTGAACCGGGCGCGGGTAATCTTGGTGAACCAGGTCTATCTCTTCTCGATCGACGAGGTGCTCGAGCGCGCAGCTCCTGATCACCAGGTGCGGCTCGCCTTTATCACACCGGAAGAAATGGCGGATGGGCCCCCTGCAAAGGGCGCGCAGTTCGATCCCGCCTACATGAAACGCATGATCGCCGTCGGCAAGGCGCGCGGCCAGGCCGGCGCCTGGAACCGCGTCCTGCCGGAGGTAGTGCGGTAATCGCGCCCGCGACCGCGTTCGCCGGGCAACAGGATCGACAGAAGGAGGAGGGCGATGAAAATGGGATATATGCGCAGTCTGCTGGCTGCCGCGGCGGTCGTGGCACTTGCTGCTGCGGGATGCTCGCAGCAGACCGACGAGAAGACCAAGGCGGCGTCGAAGGAGATCGAGGTCTACGAGATGCCGCCCGCCGAAGTTGTCGTCGACAAGAAGGCGATCCCGTCCTTCGAGGAGTTCAAGGCAACGGTCTACAAGGAGCCATTCCCTGGCGGCGTCTATATCGTCAATGGCGACACGCCGATCGCGACCGATGAGGATCTCGAGAATTTCTATTCGAACGTCGTCGCGCTTAAGTTCGAAGCCAATTACGACACCGCGATCGTCATCGACGCGCCAGGGGGCAGGATCGCCGGCTGGACCGACGGCAAGCAGAAGGCGCTCAGCTATTGCGTCAGCCGCGCTTTCGGCGAGCGCTACGCCGCGGTTACCGAGACGATGCGCCAGGCCGCCGCAGCGTGGGAGGCAGTGGCCGATGTTCGCTTCGTCCACGACCAGACCGCCGACGCCAATTGCAACGCAGCGAATGGCGCGGTCGTCTTCGATGTGCGTCCGGTCGATGTCGAAGGCCGCTATTACGCCCGCGCCTTCTTCCCGCGACACGCCCGGCCCGAGAGGAATATCCTCATCGATGCGTCGTCATTCCGTCTCAACCCGGCAGACAAGCTTCAACTCGCCGGCATATTGCGGCACGAACTTGGCCATGTTCTTGGGTTCCGCCACGAACATACCCGTCCCGAGGCCGGCGCATGCTTCGAAGACGCCAACTGGAAACCAGTCGGCGACGGTAACTACGACGCCTTCTCGGTCATGCACTATCCCCAGTGCAATGGTCTTGGCGACTGGTCGCTGACCTTGACCGACGGGGACAAGCTGGGCGCCGCCTGCTTCTACGGGAGCGTACCCGAGTCGCCATTCGACCGCGAGCGTTGTCTCCCGCTGTCGAAGCGCTTGAGCGTACCGAATGCGAAGCCCTACACTGCGGATGTCAACGCGTTGAAGTGACGCTGAGGGCGGGCGTCTTCCCATGGGCTCTGGGGAGACGCCCGTTTCCTCTTTCGAGACGCGGTCAAGCGAAGCGTGGGCGGTCCGATGAATTGACAGAATATACTGCGGTCCATGGGCGGTTGGACGCGCTTGCAGAGCCGTTCCGATTAAACGTCAGATCCCCCGGATAATAAAGCGGTTTGCTACCGGCCACCGGGAGTTCCGCAAGCGGCGGCGGCGGACAATTTAACCGGCTTAGGATCTCCGGAAGATTTTAGTACTGCGTTACTGGCATTAAGGAACTGAAACCATGCGTAACCCAGCAGATTTGCCGTGACTAAACGTCCGATTCTCTCAATCTTCGGCCAAAAGCCGACTGACCGTAATCGGACAATACTGTTAAAAAAGTCGGCACCTGCGAAGCGCACGTCGAATTTAGGTAATAATGCTTCACCATTTCTCACCTTTGCGAATAATTAATACGCCGGGCGACGAATTTTAATTCTGATGTTGCCGACAAAAACCGCTTGCGGACTTTTTCAACAGTATCGGCCAGAACCTGATGATCGGGTGCCGGGCAATCCGGCCAATTCCTCCGGTGTCACGACGGGCTGATTC
>Ga0247823_10000957_pt1 | contig 24384 bp, 22 predicted proteins | sample 13C_PalmiticAcid_2_FD_192426 | JGI IMG/M metagenome (GOLD analysis project Ga0247823, IMG submission 192426) | Soil microbial communities from agricultural site in Penn Yan, New York, United States - 13C_PalmiticAcid_Day30 | ecosystem: Environmental > Terrestrial > Soil > Agricultural land... | reverse complement strand
CATCAAAATTATATAATATTTATTTTTGGTCTTTGGGGTGAGAATGAGCTCCATGACCTACCTCAGAAAATCTCAAGAACGTGGTTTTACCGACATCGACTGGCTGAAGTCTCGCCATAGCTTTTCTTTTGGCGACTATTACTCGCCCGGCAATATGGGCTTCGAATCGCTACGCGTGATCAACGAAGACTGGATCGGCGCGGGACGCGGCTTTGGCGCACATCCCCATCGGGACATGGAGATCCTCACCTACGTCGTCGAAGGCGGCGTACGTCACAAAGACTCCACCGGCACGGAAGGCGTGATCCGTCCGGGCGAATTGCAGCTCATGCGCGCTGGGCGCGGCATCGTGCACAGCGAGATGAATGCGAGCGCGCAGGAAGCGCTGCACCTTTTGCAAATTTGGATTTATCCCGATCGCCAGGGGCTGGAGCCCGCATACCAACAGGCGGATTTTAGCCCCTCTCTCGACAATGGTGAATGGACGCTCCTCGCCTCGCCGAGCGCGCGCGATCGTTCGCTGCAGATTCACCAAAATGTGGACCTGTGGGCGCGACGTTTTGCCAAGGACGAAGTGGTTAAGAAAACTTTTCACAATTCGCCTTCATCCGTTTGGGTGCAAGTGGTTAAAGGAGAACTCAGCGTTGCGGGCCAGACCCTCAGCGCAGGCGATGGATTAGGACTGAAATCTCAGAGCGAGATTTTGATCGATGCCAAAGAAGGTGCCGAGGCGCTATTCTTTGTGTTTCGAGGTTAGTATAAGATGAAATTCGGAAAATTTAGGAGGACCAAAAAAATGAACATCACGAAAACATTAAATTCCGTAGCCGTAGTTACGGCCCTTGCCGTGGCCAGCAGCGCCCTGGCGAATAAAAAAGTCGAGGTCGCCGCACCGGCAGCCGCAACTCCCAAAGTTGACGTCACCAAGTCGGTGGTCAAATGGGAGGGCCAGAAGGTTATCGGTGGCGGACACTGGGGGCACATCGGCATCAAGACTGCGGATCTTAGCTTTGATGCCAAGGGCGAACCCACCACAGCGAAGATCGTTGTCGACGTGAAGTCGATCGAAGTTAAAGACCTCACGGGCGACAAGGCCGCTGGACTCAAGGGTCACTTGCAGAGCCCGGATTTCTTCGACACAGAGAAATTCCCCGAAGCGACTTTTGTGGCCAAGAAGTTCACCAAAGTAGCCGGCAAAGAACTCAAGTACAAAGTGGACGGAGATCTTACGATCAAAGGCACCACGCTCCCCAACTCGCTCACCATGGAAGTCGAGCAAGGAAAAGCCGGTACCAAGGTGGAAGGCGAACTGAAGTTTGATCGCACCAAGTACAACGTGATGTTCAACTCGGGCAAGCTGCTCGATACCGCCAAGGACAAGATCATCAAAGACGAAGTCGAACTCGACATCGATCTTGCGATGGCCAAATAAGTTTAGAACTAGGCTGATTTAGTTGTTAACCGCCGCGCTGGATTTTTCCGGCCGGCGGTTTTTTTGTGCGTTTTTGGGTGGTGAAACTTTGCTCAAGATCACCTGGCATCTGTGTGCGCTCGAGATAAGGAAGTTCGACGTGCCGAGCATCACGGTACGCGTTGCTAGCGGATCGCTAAGAAACCTCAGCCGCTGCTCAACCTGTGTGGCCGTGATGCCCTTGCGCTCCACGCTGCTCGCGGAGAGCGGGTAGCGGTGTGCGCGAACGAAATTCGTTTTTTTATCGGACCAGGACCATTCGGTACCCGTGAAGCGGCGGCCGAACTTTGAAACAAGATCATGCTCGTTGCGAAAGTGGTGTGCGTTGATGCGGGAGAGAATCGCTGGGTCGGGGCTAAATTTGGGATTGGTCTGACGAAACCATTCGCGCGAGCCGATGCCATTCCAAGTGAAAACATTCACACTCACTTGATCGCGGTACTGGGGCGCGAGAATTTCCATCAAACGGTACGAAAAGGCTTCGGCGAGGCCACCGCCGCTGCTGTGTCCTGTGATGATCACGCGGCCCCGATTGTCGCGTTGCTGTAAGAGCTCGCGCACTTGCTTTAGGGTGTCGAGAAATTCCTGAGAGCGGTACTGCGGATAATTGAGAGCGAGGCTAGAAGCTGCGCTGTTTACCGAATAAGTGCCGCGAAAGGCAACGATGATATCGCCGCTTTCAGGATCTTCAGCCACCAGGGAGCGAAAGTGGGTGCGGGGATCATCGTGCAGAGTGTATTCGAGTGGGCTGATGCTGGGTGCGTAGGAGCTGCGCGTCCAGTTGAGCGAGGTTTGGATTTGCTCGGTGGTCGTAGCGTCTGCGAAGGGGCTTGTGGGCGGCGTCTGAGCCCATAGCAGTGCGAATGCGGTCAGTGTCAGCGGCAGGCAAAGGTGACGAAGGCGGAGCATGCTACGTTCATGATAGCGCCCGCCGACGCCACCCGGGCGTCAAAAACTTTGCGTACGATGCTTAGAGATGCTCGACGAGTTGAGACTTGTCGAAGCGCACCTTGGGCGTGCTAGCGTACTTGTCTTCTACGTGACGGTAGCCCAGCGCGCAGGCCATGATGGTCTGGTAAGGCGAGCCCTCGAGGCCGAGGATCTTGTCGTATGCCAGGGGGTCGAGGCCTTCCATAGGGCAAGTGTCGATGCCTAGCAGAGCGGCGGAGGTCATGAGGTTTCCGAGCGCGATGTAGCACTGGCGCGCGTTCCACTCGGGGGCGATCTTGGCGCGGGGGCCGTTCACAGCGTCACCCATGATGGCGCGCTTGAAGCCTGCGAGAGAGTCGAGGGGCACCTCGCGCACGGCTGCCGTGCGAGACATGTAAACGTCGATGTGAGCTTCGCTCATGTTGCGGAGAGCGGCAAAGACCACATAGTGCGAAGCCTCTTCGACTTGCGATTGGTTCCATGATTTGGCTCGCAGCTGAGCGCGAAGATCCGCGGAGTTCACCACGAGAAATTTCCACGGCTGCAGGCCGTACGAAGAGGGTGTCAGCACTAGGGTGTCTTCGAGTGCCGACCAGGTTTCGGCAGGGATTTTTTTGGCCGCGTCGAAACGTTTGGTGGCGTAACGCCACTTTTGGGTATTCAGAAGTTCCTGAGTGCTGATTTTAGGCATGGTGGTTTTTTTAGAGCATTTCCCCGGCAGGGACTAGGGGGTGACGTGGAGAATTCGATCTTGGCGAACGCGATCGCGCGCGGCGCAAGTTTCGACGAGAAGAAACCACGCGATCAGAATCAGCCAGAAGGGACCTTGCCACTGTTCAAAGGCAAAGGAAGTTTTGGCGCCGAGGATGCCCTTGGGGGTGATGGCCAGAGCCACCGCGATCGCCGTGAGCGTCGAACGCGACGAGCCCTGATTGACGTACCACAGGAGCGGGAAGATTCCCCACAGCACGGAATAGGTGTATTGCCAGGGCAGAGGGCTTGCCATGAATCCCCACAGCATCCACGACGAGAGCGTGAGGGACACGAGGTCGGCATCGCGCGGCTGCAAATCCGAAAAGGAAAACCTCGGCAAACGGAAAAAGGCGTAAGCCATGGCGGGCAGGCTGAGCGCCCATGGGCCCAGTCCCTTGTCCGACCAACCCAGCACCATGTAGGCGGCTCCGAAAAATCCTTGGCGATTGACCGCAGAGGGAACCATCGGCAAAAAAGGCGTGGTCTCTTTCATCTGACGGGCCCAATCGAGCCACCAGCTCGGGTTCGGCAAGAGCAGAACAATCACGAGCGGTACAAAGAGCCAGAGGTTTGATTTGCGCATGGCGTGTCGCGAGAGCGTGAGCCAGGCGATGGACGAATGAATCTTGGTAACCGACACGAGCGCGAGCAGGGCCGAGCCCACGTAGCGCAGCGGGCGCGAGTTGGACACCGCGAGAAGCACGGCAGAGGCGGTGGCGGCGTAAATCCATAGACCCACTTGGCTCACTTGGAATTCGCCATCGACAAAACGGAGTGATGCCGCAAAACCCACCACAAGGGCCCAAAAATAATCGCGCGAGTTGGGCATCAGCCCGTTGCCCGCGCGACGTAAGATTTTGAGGTTCAATAGTGGAATCGCGAGCGCAATGGACGCGTGCAAAATGCAGTAAATCCAACGCGCGACATCAAAAGAGAAAAGCTGAAAAAAGAGAAAGGGCAGGAGCGAAGCCGGTCCGTACTTGTAGGCAAAGTCGCTTTCGGCGACATAAGCGCTTTCGCCACGTAGCACGCGCTCGCCGGCTTTGTAATAAGCGTTGAAATCCCAACCCGTGCCCGCCGCTTGGCGGGACACGGCGCTGGCGATGAGGAGGGTGGCGATGGCCCCCAGAAGAAGCTTCATCCAGGGGCGCAGTTCACGCCACCAGGTCCAGAACCACTCCATCGACTAAGGGAAGAACCCGCGTGCGAGCATCGCCTTGGAGAGGCGATCGATACCAGCCACCATCGCGGCGGTACGCATGTCGATTTTCTTTTCTTTGGAAATCGTGTGCACGCGCTCGAAAGCGTTGCTCATGATGTCCCAAAGTTTGTTGTTCACTTCTTTCTCGGACCAGAAGAGCTGCTGCAGACCTTGTACCCACTCGAAGTAGGACACGGTCACACCGCCGGCGTTGGCGAGAATGTCGGGAATCAGGTACACACCGCGCTCATGCAGGATCTGGTCGGCTTCGATCGTCGTAGGGCCGTTGGCGCCCTCGGCGATGATCTTGGCTTTGACCTTGCTCGCGTTGCCGGCGTGGAGAATGCCCTCGAGGGCGGCTGGGATCAGGATGTCGCAGTCGCAAGCGAGGAGCTCTTCGTTGGTGATGTTGTCCGCGCCTTTGAAACCTTTGACGAACTTTGTCTCCTGCACGTGCAGGTTGAGGGCGTCGAGGTCGAGGCCGTTGGGGTTGTATACGCCACCTGAAACGTCAGAGACGGCAACCACTTTGCAACCGATCTTTTGGATCTTTTTGGCGGCTGCAGAACCTACGTTACCGTAACCCTGAATGGCGATGCGAACGTTCTCGTTGAGATCTTTGCCGAGCACGCGCGCCGCTTCGATGAGGCAGTACACGACGCCGCGGCCAGTGGCCTCGACGCGACCGAGCGAGCCACCCACTTCGATGGGCTTACCGGTCACCACGCCTGGAACGGCGTAGCCAGTTTGCTGCGAGTAGGTGTCCATGAGCCAGGCCATGGTCTGCGCGTTGGTGCCCACGTCGGGAGCGGGAATGTCTTTGTCGGGGCCGATCACGGAGTAAATTTCACTCGTGTAACGGCGGGTGAGGCGCTGCAATTCGCCGCGCGAGAGTTTGGAGGGATCCACGCGGATGCCGCCCTTGGCGCCACCGAGTGGGAGTGCCATGAGTGCACACTTCACACTCATGAGCATCGCAAGACCCGCGACTTCAGAGAGCGACACGTCTTGGTGGTAGCGAATACCACCCTTGGCGGGCCCGAGGGTCATGTTGTGGTGCACCCTGTAGCCTTCGAAGACTTGAATCTGACCGTCGTCCATGCGCACAGGCACGGAGACGATGAGCGCACGTTTGGGCGTGCAGAGGCGACGCAAGATGTTGGGATCCAGGTTCATCACCGGAGCCGCACGTTCGATTTGTTTTACAGCATTTCTAAAAAGATCACTTTGTTCCCAGATCATAATAAGAGTACGTTATAGATCTGAAATGGCTCAAGAATCTAGAGGCTGGCCGCGCCGCGAGCAGTTTAGGGCGCGCATGGTCGAACAACTCGGTGCAGAAGAAGCCGCTAAGCTCGATGCGGCCCTCAAAAGCCACGTCGCCGCCGAACGCCGCTCGCTGCGCCTGAATTCCCTAAAGAACGCGTTTCCCGCCGATTTTGAACGCTGCGGCTTTGAATTTTTGGGCGCGATTGCCTGGGAGAGCCGCGGCTACTGGGTGAGCCTCCCCGAGGTTTATGAGTCTGCGCCGGCCCTAGGAGCGGGCCTGGGCTACCTGCAGGACGCTGGTTCGATGGAAGTGGTGGCGGTGCTCGATCCGCAGCCCGGGGACCTGGTTCTCGACCTCGCTGCCGCCCCCGGCGGCAAAAGCACACAGATCTTAGAACGCCTGGGCGCGAGTGGGTGGCTTGTGGCCAACGATCCAGTGCGGGCCCGCGCCGAGCGGCTCAATGCCCTGGTAGCGCGTCACGGCTCTCAGCGGGTGAGCGTTTTGTCGCAGGACCCGGATTCTCTGCTGACCCGCTTTGAGGGGGTCTTTGACAAAGTGCTTGTGGATGCCCCTTCGAGCGGGGAATCTTTTTTCGCCAAACGCGACGACAAACGACTGGACGTGCCCGATGCCGAAGTGGCCGGGTGCGCGAGGAGGCAGTTTCTTATTTTGGATCGCGCTGCGCGCATGTGCCGCGCCGGTGGACGTCTCGTTTACTCTACCGCAACTTATTCGCGGGCCGAGAATTCGGATTTGGTACAGTCTTTTTTGGGCGCACATCCCAATTATCGATTGGTGCGTGAGCAGTATCGATTTCCGCACATTGACGAGATTCCCGGGGGCTATTGGGCTGAGATCGAGAACACCGACGAAGGCGAGTCTGGAGCTGCGGCCCAAATCGACTCCGTCTCGGGGCTTCTGCGTCAGGGGCTCTGGCGATGGGACGGCGAGGCGGATCTCTACGCTACGTCGATGTCGTGCTCGGGCGAAGACGCTGCACCCGCATCTCATCTCGCGTACCCCGTGCCCAAAGTGCAAGTCGATGGGGCCGTGTTTCCCGCCGGAGATTTGGAATTGTCTGACCTCGATGCGCGAAAATTTTTGCGGGGCGAATCGCTCACCATCGCGCACGCCAAGGGACTTTGTAGACTCATGTGGTGCGGACACGCACTGGGTTATGGCAAGTCCACGGGAGAGCGGGTGAACAACTTGCTACCGAAGATTTTGCGCGCGCTTCGCTGAGCGAAACTATAGATTCGGGCGCTTGACGGCCAATGACAAAACACCCTAAAGTGAATTCGATGACTGCTTCTTCTTCTCCGTATTTTCTCGTTGCCCTGCCGAAAGCTCAGGACGAGTTTTTCTCACAGGCAGTGGTGCTCGTCACCCATCATGACGAAGAAGGTGCCGTAGGTTTTATGATCAACAAACACGTGGGCAGCGAAGACTCCGAGCAGACCCAAATGGTCGCCGAAGTCAAAGACACCGACGGCAACACGCTTTACGAACTTCGCAGCGACGTGTTTCTGGGCGGCCCCGTTTCGGAAGAATCACTTTTTGTGATTCACAACGTCGATGCGCTCGGCGTGACGGGCGAAGAGGTCGGCGAGAATCTTTATTTGAGCTCCGATCCCGAGACCTTTCAGTCGCTCCTCGAAAGTGAAGAGCTCGCGCAGCGCCGGCGCTTTTTTGTGGGCATTTGCTCGTGGGACGCGGGCCAGATTGAGTCTGAAACTCGCGCTGGCACCTGGGTGACCGTGCCTTTTGACAAGCAGTTTCTCTTTGGCGAAGCCACTTACAGCGAGTCCTTTGTAGAGGACGTTTGGAAGAACGTGCTCAAGAGCGGCGGTCTCGATCCGCTGACCCTGATGGGCCCCTCGGGCGATCAGGATTATGGTTATAATTAGGCCTGATCTTTTTTGAATTTTAGCTTTTCATCCGATTGACAGGTTGGGGCCCCCGAGGGTATTCCCTAACACCTAAAGTTTGTGCCCAGGTGGTGAAATTGGTAGACACACCATCTTGAGGGGGTGGCGCCGAGAGGCATGCTGGTTCGAGTCCAGTCCTGGGCACCAAATTTTAGTCAGTCTTAAGCCGGATCCTGAAAGCAGGGGCCGGTGTCCCGGATCCCGATTCACTTCATTCTAATCCCGGTAGAGTTCCTTCTTTGTTCAGCACATCTCTTAAGAAAATCGCTAGTCCTAAGTCACCAGTCCAAAGGCTGAAGCGCGCTTGTCCGAACAGCGCTAGTTCCGATCGGTATTGTTTAATGGCGAACATAGCTAGGCCGCGGGCCCGTTCTAACCACAACTCGGCGCGGGTGCGTTCGAACATTTTTAAGCAGGCAAGTCCACTTCCGGCCGTTCCGTGGCAGAGCGAAGGTCCCTTTTCGAGGGGGCCGGCTCGCCACACCAAATTTGCGGCTTTCAAAAAGAGCTCATCGAGGGATGGCGATTCTTCGGCGGTGATGGATCCCGACACATCAGTCACCATCCCGGTGGCGCCGTGACACCAGTGCACCACGAGCAGTGTGGAGTATTCGCTTTCGTCGGTACCCCGCGGCCAATTGGCAAATTCGCCCTGCACCCGCGAGTACGCACGCAAAAAAGTCTCCGCATCGTGGATCAACTCCCGTACGGTGTTCGTCTCCCCTAAGTCGCGTAGAACGCGGATGAGCACGCCGAAATTTCCGGCGCTTCCGTGCGCGGCGCCGACGAAGTTCCGCGGGGTGCCCAAGTGCTGCGTCCAAATTCGAGCGCCCGAAAGCTCATCTGTCTCTCGCTGCTCCAGGAGCCGCTGTGCCACCTCGGTGCAAAGCTCACGGTAGCTGTCGTCGCCACGGCGCCAGAGCGAGTGCGCCATGGCCAGGGCGCCCGGACCGCCGTAGAGAATTTCTCGGCAAGGGTTTTTCGAAGCGCGTTGGATCAAGAACTTCAAGATCTTTGAATTTTCTGAGCAAGGGGAGAGGATTTGTTTTACGAAACGAATCCCCAGCTCTCCACAAAATGCTGAGTCCGGTGTGGTGTCTTCGGTTTTCAGATGTTCGGCCAAAATGTCATCGATCGAGGGCAATTCGGATTCGATTTGCGCAAAGGGCGCGAGTTCGCGGACGGCCCAGAGCACGCCCGCCGCGCCAAAATAAAAATTCGTCGAAAAAGGTGGGCAGGCTTCGTAAACGTCTTTCGGATGTAGGGGCCAGAGCCGCTCGGTAGGGGCTAGCCCGTTTCGGGTTCGGAGCAGAATGTCGCTAATGGTTTCGCGAACGCGACCCTCGTCCCAGGGATGTGTGGCAAAGGGCAGATGTCGTTCGGGAATGTAGAGCATAAATTAGCGAAGCGCTTCAACGTCTCTCTCTAGCGCTTCAATCTCCGGGCGAATGCGCTCTCCCAAGAAATAAGCTTTAAGATACTCGTCGAGGACTCCGGTGCGGATCACGGCTTCGATTTCGCTTTCGGAAAGGCGATCGACGAGGTTGTGGTAAGGCTGCTGAAAGACTCCCGTGTTGAAGGCGATTTGGTGCAAGGCTGCCACCGTCGGTGAGATAGTGTGCGCGATGAGCGTATCAAAATTTTGCTTAAGAGCGGCGAATTGCGCACGTGTGATGTGCTTGCGCTGTTCGGGGATGAGCGCGCGCAGAGCTTCACAGGCGACGATCAATTGGCGATAACCATCGTTCAAGGCGTGCAGGTAATCGTTAAAAATGACGTAGGCGTTGGGCATGGTATCGAAGTTGTACATACGCTCGCGCCCATTGGCGGAAATTCCCGGGGCGAGGGTGATTGCTTCTGCACCGATGAGCGGGAAGAGCGCATCGAGGGTGGCAATCGAGGTGGCCACGTCGGGGATGGGCAGACGCGCGGCGGTGCGGGATTCAGGGTCCGAGGGTACGGCTGGTTTTTTCTTGGGCGCCACGGCGTGAAGGCCCAGGGCGTGGTGGAAGCTCTCAAGGGGGTCGATGATGGTGGCGGAGGTCTGGATGCGACCCTCTTCTTCGATCACCAAATTCGGCAAAAGGGCCCTGCGGCGCTGCTCTACATAAGTGCCCAGGCGATCGCCGCTGAGGTCCTCGAGCAGTTCTACGCAAAATTTGAGATCCTGTAGGGCGTGAGCCGAAGGCGCTAAGCAGAGGCTTGCCAAAATCAACCAAAGGTAAGAGTGCGCTAGATGTTTTCGGCTGAGCATAGGGCTAAAGCTCTACACTGGCCGTGGGGGGCGAGGCAACGAAAAGCGCCCGCTAACACACTCGTGGTGTTAGCGGGCGTAGGTCTAAGGGCTAGATAGGCGAATTACTCAGCTTTGTGAGCTTTTTCTTCGGCTTTTTTGGCCTTGAGGCGCTCGTAAGCTTTAGCGTCTTCGTCGATCAGGTCACGCTTCACGGTGCTCTCGCTCTTGGTGGCGAGAGATTTTGCGGGAGCCAATTTCTTCTCGCAGTTTTTGAACTCGAGTTCGAGACGCTTGATGGTGGCGTCGCTGTTTACCATGCGCTCGAAGAAAGCTTTGCTGTCTTCGTTCTGGCGCTCCAACTCGGTCTGCAAGCTAGCGTTCTCTTTGATGATGAGAGCTTTGTCGCTATCGGTTTTCTTGAAGACGAAAGCGCGGTCGGAGAGTTCGGCTTGTACTGTAGCGGGCGACACGTCGTCGGTAGGCAGTGCGCGGGCGAGCGTGGTAGCACGCTCTTGGATGTCGCGACCGAGCTTGTTGAGACCAAAGCCGGCGTTGCGGGATTCCACAAGGATATTGGCTTTGGGGATCATGGAGTTGGCGCCTTCGGCGAAAGCTTTTGCGTCGCTATCGGCGAGGCTCTCGGGGGTCACTTTCTGAACGCGCTCTTTGTTCTTGGCGTCGACGCTGAAGTTTGCTGGACGTTGGTGTTGCACGAGGGCCATCGGAGCGGCGAACCACGAGAGGGTGACCGCTTCGAGCACGGCGCGCTGTTCGGCGTCGAGCTTCGAGGCTTCGGCGGCGTTGGCGAGACGGCGGCGACCTTGGCTATCCGTGAACGAGATTCTCACGTTGCGGTTGATGCTTTCGAGAATGTCGCGGCCGCGCAGCGAGAACTCTTTCACGTTGACGTCGGCGATTTGGCCGTACTGTTTCTCGGTCTGCATTTTTTCGCTTACCGCAGCGAAGTCTTGGGCGCGCGGAATTTTTTTATCGATGAACGCGATGGTGGCAGCGTTTGCGGCTTGCTTGGATTTGATCTCGGCGATGCGGGCGTTGATAAGGTGGTGCTGAGCGGTGAAGAGTTCTTTGGTAGCTTTCACCTGCTTCAGTTGTTCTTCGAGAGCTTTGATCTTGGTGGCCGGCGCATCGGTGGCGACGCACGCGAGGAGCTCGCTCAAAAGAGCGTCCGAAGAAACTTTAAATTCTCCGGCGACTTTGATGCGGGTTTCGTAGTTTTCTACGGCGCTCGTTTGGGCGAGTGCCATAGGGCTCATAAGGAGCGTTGCGAAAAATGCGGACTTTTTAGATGAAAACATGTTTTGGATCCCCCTTAAAAATTTTGGCTGATGGGGTGATAGATCCAAAAGCCGTGCCAGCGTTAAGGTGGCGAATCCCTACACCCGCTTTGTCGAAAAGGCGTCAAAGTTTTAGTCGGATCGACCGGGGGGCAGCCAGCCCGACCCGCGAAAATGGGTGTACAATCATCTTATGCTGGGAAATACCTTCAAAATCGCTCTCTTGTCACTCTGCCTAACGGTCTCCGCAAAGGCCGCCGAAGCGACGCCGCCTGCAAGCGCGTCTGTGATCGAAGAGGCGAAACCCAACTTCGAAGAAATCGCAGGCAAAACGCTGAGCCCCGCCACCGAACTCGCCCTCTACCGCATCCATAGCCATCTCAAAACCTGCGAAACGCCGGGCTACGTTACAGCTCGCCTCGGTGTGCTGTGGGTTTCTTTTCGCGGTGCAAGTTTCAACCCGCGCGACTTTGTGAACCGCAGCGTTTCGCCGGCGGTGATTCGCTATTTGCCCGAGCTTTACCGGGAAGCCCAAAAGAACCCAAATTGCTCGGCTCTGACCTTTACAGCACCCGGCTCCACCCTGCCCGCAGGCAACGCGGTCAAGCATCAGCCGAGCGAGCGCGCGCCTTAACGCCATCTTAACCTAATCTTTGGACGATCTTAGATAGCTTTGGCGCCCAAGGATCCGTAACATTTAAGGATATGGAGCGATCTTCGTCATTTCGATTGCGTGCCCTGGGAGTGCTTCTCGCGGGCGCGTCGCTATTCGCTCCAAACTTTGCTGCGGCGGGAATGTCTGACGACGTCAACGCGCTCTCTATGGCCAACATCGCATTTAGTGCCACCAACGTGGTCTCAGGTGGCGTGCATTGCGCGTGCATGTCGAGCGGATGTTCGCCGATGCTGCCGTGGGCGAGCTGTCCGATGCTTGCCGCTTCGATCCCTTCGCTGCTCGCTTCGGTAGCCACCGCTAGCGAAAACGCCGACACCGGTACCCAAATCGATAAGTTTGATCCGTCGACCACTTCCGGTACGACGGCGGGCACGACCACTGGTGCGCCCGGTGGTGGCGGCGGTTTGCCTACACTGCCCACCATGCAGTGGGGCCAGTTCTGTAGCAAGACCCCCGAGTTTTGTAACGACTGCGCCAAGAGTGGCAACTATTCCAATTGCAAACCTGAAATGCAGCTCCCTGACAACGTGGACGTCTCCGCGTTCAACACACCCGAACTGCAGTCAGCACTCGAGGCTTTCGAGAAGGCCGCAGATCTGGTGAACTCGGCTCCGCATGAAAACATGCTCGCCGATGCCATGGGCGCCGGTTCGGACGGTGATTTTGGTTTTGGAATGGAGGACGGAGCGGCAGCTTCGGATCCTACCTATGTGAAAAAGTCCAAAGGTCTGGGCCGTGAAGACAAGTCGGGCCTCGACCGCGCCAGCATGTGGGGTATGGACATGGTCGACGAAAAGACCGGCGCCAAGCTCACTCTTTGGCAGCGCGCCACGCGCCGCTACTACGGAGCGCCCGACCTTAACCGCTTGAACTTCTTGGCCCGAGCCGAATACATCCGCTCGCGGGCCATCAACCACGCCAAAACGATCCTCAAGGATCCCGAAAAGGCGGCTGCCCAGGCTGCCGCTTTTGCCCCGGCTTCGTCGCGCGCGCCCGCCTCGATCGTTCCCAGCGCCGACAAATCTGCCACCGCGATCGTTCCCGTATCGCCCAAATAAGTGATTCCGTTTCGTTGAGTATTTGGGCACCCAGGGCTATGTTCGGGCGCCATGAGAATTGCAATCAACGGATTTGGACGCATTGGCCGCATCGTGGCCAGACAATATTTTTTGAACCCTCAGTTCCGCAAGGATCTGGAGATCGTTGCGATCAACGACATCACGCCGCAAGACAATTTCGATTATTTCTTCAAATACGATACCGCACACGGCACGCTTCCGTTTGACGTTAAAAAAGACGGCTCGAACCTCGTGGTAGACGGCAAGAAGATTGCCCTCTCCTCCGAGCGCAATGTCGCCAAGCTTCCATGGAAAGACCTCGGCGTAGACGTTGTCTTCGAATGCACCGGCGTCTTTAAAGGCAAAGAAGATGCTATCGCGCACGTCACCGAAGCCGGAGCTAAAAAAGTGATCATCTCGGCGCCTGCTAAGGGCGTCGACCTCACCGTCGTCATGGGCGTCAACCACACCCAGCTCAAGTCCGAGCACACCGTGCTCAGCAACGCCTCTTGCACTACGAATTGCCTCGCGCCCATCGTGAGCACCCTGCACAAAGCCTTCGGCATCAAGCACGGCCTTATGACCACGATCCACTCGTACACGAGCGATCAGCGCATCCTCGACAACGTGCACTCGGATCCGCGCCGCGGCCGTACCGCCGCCTGCAACATGATCCCTACCACCACGGGCGCGGCCAAGACCGTGGGCGAAGTCATTCCCGAACTCAAAGGCAAGCTCGACGGTTTCTCGATGCGCGTGCCGACCCCGAACGTTTCCTTCACTGACTTCGTTGCCGAAGTCTCCAAGAACGTGACCGCCGAAGAAGTGAACGCTGCGCTCAAAAAGGCTGCTGAGAACGAACTCAAAGGCATCATGGGCATCAGTGGTGAGCCGCTCGTGTCTTCGGACTTTATGAGCAACCCGCACTCTTCGATCGTGGATCTCGCGCTGACGAACGTCATGCAGGGGACGATGGTCAAAGTGGGTTCTTGGTACGATAACGAAGCTGGCTTCTCGAACCGCATGCTCGACCTCGCCACCTACCTCAAAAAGTTTTTCTAGGTAGGGCGTTGAAATTATGAGTGAGAATCTGAATCCTTTTCGTTTTTACGCAGGCGGCGAGCGCATCAAGCGCCTCGTGGACCTGGACCTCGCGGGCAAGCGCGTTTTCTTGCGCGCCGACTTCAACGTGCCTCTCAAGGATGGCAAGATCACCGACGACACACGCATTCGCTCCGTGGTGCCGACCATTGAATACCTGCGCGCGAAGGGCGCTAAAGTGATTTGCGCTTCGCACCTGGGTCGCCCCAATGGCGAAGTCAACGAAGCCTTCACACTCGAGCCCGTGGCCGCGCGCCTCGGGGAACTTCTCGGCATCGACGTGCTCTTTGCCGACGACTCGGTTGGCATCGCCGTTGTGCGCGAAGCCAAAGAACTCAAGCCCGGTGGTGTGATGGTGCTGCAGAACTTGCGCTTTCACCCAGAAGAAGAGGCGAATTCAGAAAACTACGCCACCCAGCTTTCGCAAGTGGCCGACTTCTACGTGAACGATGCCTTCGGCGCTTCGCACCGTGCGCACGCTTCGATCGACGCGCTCCCGCGCGTGATGAAGAACCGCGCGGCGGGCCTGCTGCTCGAAAAAGAAGTCGAGGCCCTCACGCAGATCATCAACAATCCGCAGCGTCCGATGATGTCGATCCTCGGTGGCTCCAAAGTCAGCGACAAGGTGAAAGTCATCGATGCGCTGATGGTAAAATCCTCGAAGATCTTTATCGGCGGTGCGATGGCTTACACCTTTTTGCGCGCCCTTGATGTCAAGGTCGGTTCTTCGCGTGTCGAAGCTGACAAGATCACGCTCGCTCGCAAGATTCTAGAGCGCGCCAGCACCGCGAAATGCCAAATCATCTTGCCCGTGGATCACCTCACGGGAGCCTCGTTCGACAACCCCGGCACCCCTAAGGTCACGCAAAACGCGCACATTTTGGACAACGCTATGGCGCTCGACATCGGTCCTAAGACCATTGAGCTCTTCACACGTGAACTCGCCGGCGCCGAAACGATTTTCTGGAATGGCCCGATGGGCGTTTTTGAAAAACCCGGATTCGACGTGGGCACCAACGCCATTGCAGAGTTCATTGCCAAATCCGCTGCCAAGGTCAAAGTGGTGGGCGGAGGCGACTCCGTGGCGGCTGTTAAGAAAGCCGGCTTAGAGGCGGGCTTCACGCACGTGTCCACCGGCGGTGGTGCTTCGCTCGAAATGATCGAAGGCGCACCGATGCCCGGACTCGAAGCTCTCAAACGCAAAGACTAAAAAGGAGACGGCGCACGTGGCGATCGAAACTTATCTCATCGGCAACTGGAAACTTTTCAAAACACGCGCGGAGATCGACGCGTTTTATACCGAGCTCAAAGCGCAGGGACTGCGCCGCTCTCCGAGCGTAGGTCTTGCGGTGGCGGTATCGCCCTCGCACATGGACTACGCCAAACAGCGCGCGCCCGAAGGCGTGGAGATTTTTTCGCAAAACGTGGCCTACGCGCTCGAAGGTGCGTACACCGGTGAGATTTCGGCCAGGCAGCTCAAAGACATCGGCGTGAGTGGCACCCTGGTGGGGCACTCCGAGCGCCGGCAATATTTTGCAGACACCAACGAAACCGTGGTGAGGCGCGCGCTCGTGGCGCTCGAAGCGGGTCTCAAGGTGGTCTTTTGCATCGGTGAAACGCTCGAAGAGCGCGAGGCCGGTCGCACCGAAGCCGTGCTTGGCGAACAGGTGGGAGCACTGCTTGACGCAAGTCGCGGCTCGACGCTGCTGGCCAATACCATCGAATCCGGGGCTTTTTGGGTGGCCTATGAGCCCGTGTGGGCGATCGGCACCGGCAAGACCGCAAGCCCCGAAATGGCCGAAGAGGCCCATTTGGCGATCCGTAGAATCTTTGAAAAAGGCGGCCTTAAGTCGCCCAAGATTCTCTATGGCGGCTCGGTAAAACCTACGAATTTCAAAGAACTTTTGGAACAACCGAACATCGCCGGCGGTCTTGTAGGAGGGGCGTCACTTGAGGCCTCTTCGTATTTGACTCTCGCGGCCTCTATTGATTAGAAGGTCGTTAGATGGTGACCCCAACGTTGACCCTTACGGTACTTATTTTAGGCTTTCTGGCGTTTTTGATCAGCGGATCAATGGGCCGAGGCTCATTTTAATTCTGACGTTTGGCGGCGGGCCCATTCAAAAACCCCCGAGAATCCGGTAAACCATCAATAAGCAAAAAATTTAGCGAAGATCTTTAAGAAGGACTCACCATGACGACTTTCGTAACTACCATCATCTTGCTCGCAGCGATCCTCATGATTGCCTCTATCTTTTTACAACCCTCCAAAGGCGATGGTTTTGTGGGCGGCGGTGGTTCGTCGCAAGCCATGGGCGCCTCGGGTGGCGCTTCGTTCATGTTCAAAGTCACCATGTGGTGTGCGCTGATCATCATGGCCGGCTCGTTGTACCTCAGCTGGCACAACATTCAAGCGACCAAATCGTCGGTACTCGACACGATGACCGAAGTGGGTGAGCCGCAAGCTCCCGCCAACTCGAGCCCCGTGACCGAACAGAGCGCCGAGCCCGAAGCCTCGCAAACGGCGCCTGCTGCTCCCGCGAGCGCGCCTCAGAACATGGCTCCCAGCGCGCCTAAAAAATAGCTTTAATTTTTGATTCGAAAACTTCGCACCGGCAGCGACAATTCGCTGTTGATGCTGATCAGTTCGAGTGGGGTGATGCGCACGTTTTGCTGCGTTTTGACCACGACAAAAGCGGTGTCGCTGATACGAGTCACCTGGAGTCCTGGAGTCATCCGTAAAAAGCTATAGATAGAAAAACGTTGGCCGCCGATGTGAATGTCGGTGTGTCCCAAGGCGGCGCGTACCAAGAGGGGGCCACCCACGCGGATCGAGTCGATTTCGTTTTGTATCACGCCACTCAAGTCGGTGGCGTAGCTGATGGGACCAAAATAATCTGTGCCCGCGTCGGCCAGGGTCTCGAGCTCGAGAGGATGATTCAAATCCCTTTCGAGGTAGATGATTTCTTTTTTGGCGATGGCCTCATTTAGTTGGTCAATCTGGGCGTTCAAGATTTTCGTTTTTTGGAGGTTCGGTGGGCCTTTGACGGGTTTGGTGTGCACGATGCCGATCAGTGAAACGTCGGCGTCCGGAACTCTCTTGAGGAAATCGAGCTGCGAATGGGAAGTTCCAGAACCAAAATCGATCCAAACTTTTTTTCGGAGTGTAGGAGTGGTGAGCAGGGGCAAGAGCCGTCGGCCGTAGCCTTGGTCATACTCATCAAAACCTCGAATGACGCTAAACGCATTGCCGCGCAGAGTGTCGCTAAGACGTTTGCAGTTGGCCGCGATGAGCTCGTCGTTCTTGGCCCAAAGAGTGTTTGCGGACAAAGCCACACCGAGGAGGCTTGTCCGCAAAACTAATGAGGCTGTGGAACAACGCATTTAGTGGCGAGTTCCTAGCGGTGGTGGGGCGGGCCCAAGGGGTGGTGCTTTTTGGCGCGCTCGCGTTTTACTTTTTTGATGTGCTTGTCGAAGTCTTTGTCGCTCCAACCTTTTGCCCAGAAACCATCGTTCCAAGTGGCATCGGCCAGAATGTTCTGACCCTTTTGGTTGGGGTGGAAGCAATCGACGCTGATATCTTTGTCAGTGAACGCTTTGGTGTAAGTGGTGGGTGCGTATTTCACGTTTTGCATGCCGGTGTGTGCGTTGGTCTCGGTGGCGATGTCGCGCAGGATGCGGTTATAGGCGAGAACTTTTTCACCCACAAGGTAGCGGTCCAGTGAACCTTCGGGCATACGGGTCAGCGTGCGGCAGAGGTTCACCTTGCGCCAGAAGTCTTCGCACTTGGCGTAGGGATAGACGCCCATGAGGCGCGAGTTGCGCGCTACCGAGTTGAGCGTGTTCACATCGGGCAGCGACGAGATCACCACGTGCGCGTTGGGGTTGGCTTCGATAAGACGGCTGATGGCCGTGTTCACGTTGTTGTAAAACTCGCGATCTTCGCTCATATCCTTCACGTCGTCGGCACAGATGTCGTTGGCGCCGATAAGGATCGTCACGTAATCGGGGCCGCCGTCGGCGCTGCGAGTTTTGTTCCATTCGAGCGCGCGGTCCACCTGCACTTCAAGGTCATAAGAGGTATCGCCCGACCACGAAACGCTGCCCACTTGGATTTGCGTGCCGGCGCGGCTGTGCAAATACGCCAGTCGATGTGCGTGGCTTTTTACCGAGAAGTTCGAGTTGAGTCCCGAGGCCCAGCTGAGGTGACGGTCCTGGACGGCGCCGTAAGCGCTCCATTTGAAGACGACTTCACCCAAAGTGCTGAGCAGCTTAAACAAATAGAGCGGGTTGTAGAGCTGTGCGCGGCTGAGGCTCGCCACGGCGCCGGCCGTGATGGAGTCGCCGATGGAGACCATGGTTTTGGGGAGTGGGGGAGGCGTCGCGGGGTCGATTGCCGGAGTGCTTTGCGCGTTGACGCCGAAGCTTAGAAGAATGCCGAGTGATGCCAGGAGTTTAGTCTGCATGATGTAACCTCTTCTCGATGTAGGACCAAACCAGAGCGCGCATACATGCAGGGGGTCGTCCGTTCTTCTTCTAATATATTGCGCCGCGTTGTATGGGCGAAAGTGAAGATACGGTTAATTAGGCGTAAAGACGGATGAGGGTCTCACCGAATGAAAACGGGACCACGGGCCGGGCTCACGCTAGCTTTGCGGGCGCAGCTATGATGGACACTAGATCGCCAAAAATCACTCGCCGCGAGTTTGCCCGTTTCCTTGTGGATTCTGCCGTTGTGAGTCTTGCCGTCCCCCTGGGGGCCCTGACTGGTTGCGCCTCGCGCGTGCTGGGCCTGCCCTCACAGCTCAAACCCCTGGTGCCGAGCCGCGACGATGCATTTGTGGTCGCGCCCGGTTACACCGCGCGCGAATTCATACGCTGGGGCGATCGCCTCAATGCCAAAGAACGCTTTGGTTACAACAACGACTTCGTCGCTTTTGTTAAGATCAATGAAACGGAAGCCTGGATGTGGGTGAATCACGAATACGTGGTGCCCGGTTTTGTTTCGGGAGATTGGGAGCTGCGCCGGACCAAGGCGCAGGTCGACGAGGAGATGAAAAACGTGGGCGGCTCGCTCCTGCGCGTGCGCCGCGAAAACGGACGCTGGACTTGGCGCGATCCGAAGGAGCGTCACCGTCGTCTCGACGCGTTCACAAAGATTCCCTTTGCGGGCGGTGTGAAGATTCAAGATTCCGCACATGCCGTGGGCACGCTCGCCAACTGTGCGGGTGGGGTGACCCCATGGGGAACCTTTCTCTCGTGTGAGGAAAACACGGATCAATTCTTTGGCGACCGCAAGCGCGGCAAGCGCACTTATTTGTTTCCCAAGAACGACATGGGCTGGAGCCGTCACTACGACCATCCGCCCGAACATTACGGCTGGGTGGTGGAGATCACACCCGAGCCCTTTGCCGCCAAGAAGCTTGTCTCGCTGGGCAGATTTGCGCACGAGAGTGCGACCGTGGCGCGTGCGCGCGACGGTCGCTGCGTGGTGTACTCGGGTGACGATGACAACGACCGCTGCCTTTATAAATTTGTTTCGCAGGATAAAGATTCTCTCGAGCGCGGCACACTCTATGTGGCGAACACCGAACGCGGCGAGTGGATTGCGCTGAACAAAGAAAACCCTGCGCTCGCACATTTCAAAGACGACCTGGAAATTCTCACCTACGCGCGCGAGGCGGCCATCGCCGCGGGCGGCACTCCTCTTGATCGGCCCGAGGACGTGGAGATTCATCCGCACACCGGGGCGGTTTTTGTTTCGCTCACCAACAACAAGCCCAAAGGGCGCCCCTACGGTTCGATTTTAAAACTCGAAGCTGAGGGCGGGGATCACGCTTCGCTAAGGTTTTCTTCGCAGAACTTTCTTATGGGCGGCGAAGCCTCGGGCATCGCGTGTCCTGACAATCTTTGTTTTGACGAGCACGGCAACCTCTGGGTGACGACCGACATTTCGGGCAAGGACATCGGCACTCCCGACTATGCGGTTTTTGGTAACAACGGACTCTTTGTGGTGCCCACCACGGGGTCAAAGGCAGGCAAGTCCGTGCGCATTGCACAGGCGCCCGTAGACGCAGAACTCACCGGTCCCTGCTTTGCGCCCGACGGCAAGAGTCTCTTTGTGGCCGTACAGCATCCAGGCGAGACCTCGACAAATGTGCAGAGCGCGACCAGCCATTGGCCAGACGGCGGTCAGAGCCTTGCTCGTCCGGCGATCATGGAAATCATGTGGACATCGTTGTGATCTAGATATCTTGTCTCAGGGCTTCCATGACATCGAGCTTTTCGGCTTTCATGGCTGGGATAAAGCCGCTGAAGAGACCGGTCAGGAAAATCGCTACAAACGAAATCAGAAAGGCCGCGGGCTCAAAGATCCACTCGTATTGCAATTTGGGAATGAGTTTGGTGGCGGCCACAACAAGGCCTTGATAGGCCACAAAGCCCACCACGAGGCCGATGATTCCGGCCGCTGTGCAGAGAAGTATCGATTCGCCGAGCATGAGGTAGCGCAATTGGCGCGGGGTGGCCCCGAGGGCCTTGCGCAGGCCAAGTTCTTTGAGGCGCTCGGAAAGGCTTGCGAGCATCATGTTGTTGATGCCCACGCCGCCCACCACAAGGGCGATGATCGCCACCGCAGAGAGCAGGCCCGAGAAAACATTGAGGAACATTTTCATTTGCGAAATCAGCTTGGCGTCGGAGGCCGCGTTGAATTGGCCCGAGGAGCCGTAGCGCGAATAAAAATATCCTTCGAGACGAGGGCCCATCGCAGCGGGATCCACACCGTCGCGAATCTTGATGAGGAATTGGTGTAGCTCACGGTACTGCGGGTGGGTGGCGGATTTACTGAAATAAGTGTACGGCAAAAAGACCTGCGTGTTGGGAGTCACCGCGTCTTGCGACGAGGGTTGGCGCACGAGCACGCCCACCACGATGCAGTTCATGGCGATCGAAGCGTTTTCGCTGTTCACCGAGACGGAGCGGTTCAGGGCTTCGGAGTCGGGAAAGAGACGGTCTTTAACTTCGGCGCCGATCACGCAGACCGGGGCTCCCGAGGCGACGTCGAAAACCGAAAGTGCGCGGCCTTCGGCGATGCTTTGGCCCGTTACGGCAAAGTACTGTTCACTAACGCCCAGGGCGGCAGTGTTCTCGTCGAGATCGCGTCCCCCGAATTCAAATTTCGGGGTCTCGAGGTCGAGCAGAGGCGAGACGGCTTCGATCTCGTCGAAGATCTTGCGCAGAGGCATGATGTCTTTTTCGAGACTGAACTCGCGGAAGGTCGCGGGCGTGAAATCGTTGCTCGAGCGCATCCAGTTTTCGTAGCCGACAAAGCGCAACGTGTTGATGCCGAGGGCCTGATAGCCCTGCAGGATTTTTTCTTTGGCGAAAGCGCCGAGGCTCATGGTGGTGAGCACGGCCGCGACGCCCAGGCTCACGCCGAGCATGGTGAGGGCGGACTTCGTGCGCGAGCGTTTGATGTTGTTCCAGGCGATGGGCAGGGATTTCAAAAAAGATCCGACTCCAAGGCCGCGGAAGGACTGCTCTGAGATCGATTCGCGCGGCACTTCGGCATTGAGAGCCGAGGGGGGGCGCGGTGCGGGCGTAGTGCCCTCGGGGTTGATGACGTCTTTCTCGAGCACGCCGTCGCGCACGTGAATCACGCGCGTGCATTGAGCGGCGATTTCGGGGCTGTGGGTGACGATGACCACCGTGTGGCCTTCGCGGTGCAGCTCTTTGAGCAGCTCCATCACCGATTCGGAACTCTTGGAATCGAGGTTACCGGTGGGCTCGTCGGCCAGGATCAGCTCCGCTTTGCGCAGCAGTGCACGCGCGATGGCCACGCGCTGCTGCTGTCCGCCCGAGAGTTCCTGCGGGCTGCGTTGCAAAAGGTGCGCGATGCCGAGGCGCTCCGCGATGGCGGTGACGCGCTCGCGATCCTCTTGGCTTGGTTTGGATTCGTCGAAAGGAAAATAAGTCGGCAGCAGGATGTTTTCCATCACTGTCGAGCGCGGCAAGAGATAGAACTGCTGAAAGACGAAACCGATTTCGCGGTTGCGCAACCAGGCGCGTTCGTTGGGGCTGCGCGAGCGGGTGGGGTCGCCTCGAAAATAAACCTGACCTTTGTACTTATCAAGCAAGCAGCCCAGCAGATAAAAGAGTGTGGACTTGCCCGAGCCCGAGGGGCCGGTGACGGCAACAAATTCGCCCTCGTGGATGGCAAAAGAGATGCCCTTCAAAATCCACTCGCCGGGGCGGTAGTAGAACTTCAAATCCCGGACTTCGATGAGTGGAGTGGAACTCATTCAATAACCTACTAGCGCCGCGACTTGCCCGAAGGCGAGACGGCTGCGAAATCGATCATCTTGACCTTGGCGCCCTGATCGAGGCCCTTGGTGATTTGCACGAGGCTTTCGTTGGAAAGGCCGACTTCGATGGGGATCTCTTTGCCCGAGGTGTCCACCACGAAGTACTCGTTGTCCCGGCGATGCACGAACTCGTGCTCCAGAGTGAGCACCTTTTCGGCCTTGGCCGCGATGATGTCGACCACGGCGCTCATGCCGGGGCGCAGGTTGTCGTCGGGGTTGGTGACGCGCACGGAGATGGGGAATTCCACTTTGCCGCGATCCCAGCGGTCGGTGGATTCGCGCGAAGAGAGCGAGATCTGCTCAACGCTACCGTAGTAGGTCGCGCCCACAAGGGCGTTGGGACGAATGACGCTCGTGAGGCCGATTTTGATCTTGGCGATGTCCGTCTCGGGCACCGCAGAGTCGAGCCAGAACTCCGAAAGGTCGTCGATGCGCATGATGGAGCCCGAGGTGACGCCGGTTGAGCCAGAAGTTTCGTTGATGAATTCGCCCTCGCGACGTAGCACCTGAGTGACGACGCCCGCAAAGGGAGAGCGGATGGGGTAGACCTGATTCAGCGGTTGGTCGATGGCCTGCGAGATGCGCACCAGAGGTTGGCCCTCTTTGACGCGATCGCCGAGCTGCACGCGCAAGTCGCGCACGTAACCGATGTACGACGGGGTGATATAAGCAGAGCGTTTGCCGCGCAAGGTGCCGCTCACGGTGATGCGCTGCTCGAGGTCCTGGATGCGGGCCACGCCGACGCGATCTTTGTTGTCGTTACCGCTGCAACCCACCAGTGCCGCGAGAACCACGAGGCCGGCGACTAGTGCACTACAAGCTTTTCGCTTTGTCATAGAGAGATCCTTTGAGTTTGAAAAGTTCAGCTACGGATGTGAAGTACGAGAGGGCTTCGATTTGAAAATTGGTTTCTGAATCGACGCTGCGGTTGAGGGCGTTGATGAGATCCAAATAACCTGCGCGACCTTCGCGGTATTCTTTTTGGATGTTGTCGAAGCTGCGCTGTTCGAGGTCGCGCACGCGGCTGCGCACTTCGAGAATGCGAAGTTGGCGCTCGATGCTTTGCTTGAGCGAGCGGAAATCGCTTTTGACGTCGACCTTTTTCTGATTGAGACGTGTTTCTTCGAGCACTTTGTCGGCGCGGGCCCAAGCCACTTTTGCGGGAACGCCGCCCCAATCCCACAGTGTCCAGCTGAGGTTCACACCCACGGCGGAGTTCCATCCGAGATTCTCGCGCCAAGGGTTGGTGGTGTTCGAAGTGCCAAGGTAAGTGTGCGTGCCGTAGGTGGCCGAAGCGAGCAGCGAGAGCGTGGGCACGTACTGCAGGCGGGCTTGATTGTAGGCAAGTTCACGCTCGTCGACTTCACGGGCCAGGGCTTTGAGCTCAAGGCTCTCTTGACCAGGGTTGTAGGTGATTTGCTCAAGTTTCCACTGAGCCAGTTGCAGAATCTTTTCGCCGGTGAGCAGCGTCACTTTGCTCTCGTCGAGGCCCATGCCTTCGGCGCCGATGACTTTTTCGAGATCGCGATAGACCGTGTAAGCTTCGCCCTGAAGTTTTTCTACGGAGAGTCGTTGGAGCTCGACGTCGGCTTCGAGCAGTTGGTAGTCGCGTTGATTTTTGAGTCCCTGTCGGAACTGGCGGTTCACAATGTCGAATTGCTGTTCGAGCAGGGCGAGCTTTTTGCGAGCGGCAGAGAGTTGGTTCTCGCTGGCGCTACACTCAGCGAGCGCTTTGATCACCTCAAGGGACATGACCTCTTTGGCGTGTTGGGCGCTGAGCTTGAGGCGATCGCGCTTGGCCTGGCCGCGGGCGAACTCCATCCAGTCCTTGCCGCCATTGAAGAGCGTTTGCTCGATGACGAGGCCCGTTTGCGAAGTCCACTGGGTGCTTGGCTCGAAGCGGTAGAGGTTGGTGGATTCAAGGCTGAGCTTGGGCAGCAGTTTGGAGCGTGCGGTGTCGACGTCGGCTTCGGCCTTGTCGTATTCCGTGCGGTTCTTGGTGAGTTCGAAGTTGTTGGTTTCGGCAAGGCTCACCAAATCGGCGATCTTGTAAACCGTTTTCGTGGCTGTGGGGCTTTCGCTCGGAGCGCTAGGGGCCGGAG
>Ga0247823_10000956_pt1 | contig 24385 bp, 28 predicted proteins | sample 13C_PalmiticAcid_2_FD_192426 | JGI IMG/M metagenome (GOLD analysis project Ga0247823, IMG submission 192426) | Soil microbial communities from agricultural site in Penn Yan, New York, United States - 13C_PalmiticAcid_Day30 | ecosystem: Environmental > Terrestrial > Soil > Agricultural land... | reverse complement strand
GTCGGGCGTGGCCCCGCGCACCCCGGCGCGCCATTCGATTGTCAGCGGGCGCGGCGGCTGGCCCAGCACCGCCCATGCGGCGTCGAGCATCTGCGCACAGCGCTCGGGATCGGGCGTCAGCGACCGCTCCCCCGCCTCCATCGTGGCCCCGATCACGCAGCCCGCCCCCATAGGCGCGACATAGGCGCCGAGCCCGCGCACGACGTGTTCGACCAGCCGCTCGCTCACCAGACCGATCTGCCCCCGGATCGGCGCGATCAGGGCCAGTAGGCGCGCCGCCTCTTCCGGCAGTCCCGCCATCGCCTCAGCCGCCCCGGTCGCCAGCACGACTTGATCGACCTCGACCGGGCCCGCCGTGGTCTCGACGCGCCAGCCCCCGTCCGCCAGCGACAGGCCCGTCGCGCGGCCTTCCAGCACCCGCACGTCACGACTCATCGCCGCCAGAGCCTGCGCCGGTTCAACCTTCCAGTCTTCGTTTGTCGTCAGCCGCCCCGCTTCGCGGTCGTAGGCGTGCTCAAAGCCCAGGGCGGCCAACCGCCCGGCCAAGACCTCGACGTTCCCCCCGCGCCACTCGGCCGGGTCGCGATCCAGCCGGACGCCCGTCGCCGCCGCGAACTCGCTCCAGGCGTCGCGGGCGCGACGCAACAGGGCGGCGTGATCAGGGCCTAGGTCGTCGATCGCGGCTTCCATGGCCGGAGCGATCATACCCGCCGCCACGGTGGAAGCGTTCAGGCCGCCGGGATCTACTACGGTCACGGTATGGCCGCGCCGGGCCAGTTCCGCCGCCGTGCACAGGCCCAGAACGCCCGCGCCGATGACCAGGATGTCTTGAGAATTGAAAAGGGGCACGGGCTGTCCTTCGACCTCCCGCGCCCCGATTTCAACCCGGCTTTTGTCTTACTCAGCGGCCAGCTTGGCCGCGCGAGCCTCTTCCAGCCGCTTGGTCAGGGCCGCGTGCTGGCCCCACAGGGCCTTGGGCAGGCGGTCGCCGAACTTCTCGTAAAAGGCGGGGATCAGGGCCGCTTCCTCAGACCAGACCTCGGCGTCGACGTCGAGCAGGATCTTCAGGTCGGCGTCCGAGAGGTTCAGGCCCGACAGGTCCAGCGAAGCCTTGGTCGGCAGGCGGCCGACCGGGGTGTCCACGGCCTCGGCCTTGCCGTCCAGACGCTCGACGATCCACTTCAGCACGCGGGCGTTGTCGCCGAAGCCCGGCCAGACGAACTTGCCTTCGTCGTTCTTGCGGAACCAGTTGACGAAGAAGAGGCGCGGCAGCTTCGAGGCGTCGGCCTTCTCGCCCATCTTCAGCCAGTGACCGAAATAGTCGCCCATGTTGTAGCCGCAGAAGGGCAGCATGGCGAACGGATCGCGACGCAGTTCGCCGACCTTGTTCTCGGCGGCGGCGGTGCCTTCCGAGGCCACGGTCGAGCCCATGAAGACGCCGTGCTCCCAGTCAAAGGCTTCCGTCACCAGCGGCACGGCCGAGGCGCGACGACCGCCGAACAGGATGGCGTCGATCGGCACGCCCGCCGGGTCTTCCCACTCGGGCGCGATGGCCGGGCACTGACCTGCGGGGGCGGCGAAGCGGGCGTTGGGGTGAGCGGCGGGCTCGCCCGAGGCCGGATCATGCGGCTGGCCCTTCCAGTTGGTCAGGCCCGCGGGCGCTTCCTTGGTCAGGCCTTCCCACCAGACGTCGCCGTCAGCGGTCAGGGCGACGTTGGTGAAGATGGTGTTCTTCGCCAGGGTCTCGAGCGCGTTGTGGTTGGTGTTGCGGCTGGTGCCCGGCGCCACGCCGAAGAAGCCCGCTTCCGGGTTCACGGCGTACAGGCGGCCGTCGTCGCCGAAGCGCATCCAGGCGATGTCGTCGCCGACCGTCTCGGCCTTCCAGCCCGCCAGCGCCGGCTGCAGCATGGCCAGGTTGGTCTTGCCGCAGGCGCTCGGGAAGGCGGCAGCCACATATTTCGACACGCCCTCGGGGCTGGTCAGCTTGAGGATCAGCATGTGCTCGGCCAGCCAGCCCTCGTCGCGGGCCATGATCGAGGCGATGCGCAGGGCGTAGCACTTCTTGCCCAGCAGGGCGTTGCCGCCGTAGCCCGACCCGTAGGACCAGATTTCGCGCGTTTCGGGGAAGTGGACGATCCACTTGTCGTCATTGCAGGGCCACGGCACGTCGGCCTGACCTTCGGCCAGAGGCGCGCCCAGGGTGTGAACGGCGGGAACGAAGACGCCGTCGGCGCCCAGCATGTCCAGCGCGCCCTTGCCCATGCGGGTCATGACGCCCATCGACACGGCGACATAGCCGCTGTCGGTGATCTCGACGCCCAGGGCGGAGATCTTGGAGCCCAGCGGGCCCATGCAGAAGGGAACGACATACATCGTCCGGCCCTTCATGCAGCCGTCGAACAGACCGTCCAGACGATCGCGCATCTCGATCGGGTCAGCCCAGTTGTTGGTCGGGCCGGCGTCGGCCTCGTCTTCCGAGCAGATGAAGGTGCGGCTCTCGACGCGGGCGACGTCCTTGGGATCAGAGGCGGCGTAGTAGCAGCCGGGACGCCTGGACTGGTCCAGTTCCTTCAGCGTGCCCTTGCCGATCAGGTCGGCGATGATGGCCGATTTCTCGGCTTCCGAGCCGTCGCACCAGTGGACCCGGTCCGGCTTGGTCAGGGCCGCGATCTGGGCGACCCAGGCGATCAGGCCCTGATGGTCTGTGGGCGCGGGATAGAGTCCCGGAATCGATACGTCTGCAGTCACAGTAATGGTCTCCTGAACCGTGCCGCCCGACGATCTGACGCCGTCGTGACGAGTCGGGCGCAGATCACGCCCTGTTACAGGCGCAATGCCACCGGTGACGACGCAAGGTCAACCGTTGCCGGAATTCACGCTGCACGGAATAAAATTGCTGCATCGCAGCATGTTTTCCGGTCGCCCGTCGCGCCGAGCGGCGATACGACAACCGGATGCGCACCATGGACACCCTGACCGCCCGTCCTGACGGGGCCTTGGCCTCTCCGGCCTCGCTTCGCAATGCAGAGCCGATCCTGCGCCTGCTGCGCGCCCATCTGCCGAAAAGCGGGCGGGTGCTGGAAATCGCCTCCGGCTCGGGCCAGCACGCGGTCTTCTTTTCCGGCGCCCTGCCCGGTCTGGACTGGACGCCCAGCGATCCCAGCGCGGACGCGCGCGCCAGCATCGCCGCCTGGGCCGCCGAGGCGGGAACGGGACGGCTTCAAGCCCCTCTGGCGCTGGATTGTCTGGACGAGGCGACCTGGCCCGAGGCGCAGTTCGACGCCGTCGTCTGCATCAACATGGTCCACATCAGCCCCTGGGCGGCGACCGAAGGACTGATGAAGCTGGCCGAACGCGCCCTGCCCCGCCCCGGCGGCCTGCTCTATCTCTATGGCCCCTATCGCGAGGCCGAGGTTCCGCTGGCCCCGTCCAACGCAGCCTTCGACGCCAGCCTGCAGGCCCGAGATCCGGCCTGGGGCCTGCGCGACCGGGACGCGGTCACAGCCCTGGCCAAGGCGCACGGCCTGACGCTGACGTTGCGGGCGGACATGCCCGCCAACAACATCAGCTTGCTGTTCAGGCGGACCTGATCAGGAAATCGTTGCGACGGCCGCCGACAGTTCCGAACGGTCGTTGATCAGCGTGACCTTGCCGTTCTGGAAGATCGCACCCGGCGCATCCGCCGCCACGCCATAGCATTCAGCCGCCAGGGTCACGCCCTCGCCAAAGGCCAGAACCGGCAGGCCTTGCGTCTGGCTCAACGCCAGCAGCGCCTTGACTTGCGCCACGCCCGCCTCGTCCGCCGCGCCGCCCGGAACCACCACGCCCTTGACCCGTCCGCTGCTGATGTCGTCCGCCGTCGCGGTCGCCAGCACGGTCATGCCGCCGCTGACCAGACTGGCGTCGCCGGTCGAGACCGGGGCCAGGGACACGCCGTCAAAGCGCAGCGCGGTCTCCATGTCGCCCAGCGGGCCGAAATCCATGCGACTGCGCATGATCAGGGCCATGCGCAGTCGCACAGGGGCAGGACGGTTGAAGCCCTGACGAGGGCGGGATGCGGTCGAGGTGGTGCGTTGAGCGTACAAGACGTCTCCTTCGAAGGTTGTCGTTCAATAATCATCTGCCTGTTCAGAATGGATCAGGCGAAACACCCCGGACGTGGGACTGAAAACGAGAATCGACGCGTCACGGCGCGGCCGAACGCGATCTGGATCAGTTCGATGGGGTGATTGAACATATAGTCCGACCGCGCCGAGGGTCAACATCACGACAAGGTCATCTGATCTCACTGATATTCAGAATCGATGCTCGAAATCTTTGCACCCACAGCCCGATCCAGCGCTTGCCTGCCCGCCCCCCCGCCTTCTACAGAGCGCCATCTGCAAGGACCGACTTCATGGCTTTCACCCGCACCTACGACGGCCCTGAGCCTGTCCGCATCAACAAGTGGCTGGGCCAGACCGGCGTCTGCTCGCGCCGCGAGGCCGAGGCCCTGATCGCCGCCGGCATGGTCGCCATCAACGGCGAGACCGTCACCGATGCAGGCCGCAAGATCGAGCCGGGCCAGACCCTGACCCTGAACGACCGAGGCGAGGCCGCACTGGCCTCAGGCGTCACCATCCTGATCCACAAGCCGATCGGCTACGTCTCGGGCCAGCCCGAGCCGGACAAGATTCCCGCCGTGCGCCTGCTGACCGAGGCCAACCGTGTCGGCGAAGGCGCGGTCCCGACCGAAGACACCTCCCTGCCCCCCATCGGTCGCCTGGACGAGGATTCGCGCGGCCTGCTGATGCTGTCCTCGGACGGGGTGGTGGCCAAGGCCGTGATCGGCCCGCAGTCGCATCTGGACAAGGAATACCTGGTCCGCGTCGAAGGCGATGTGACCGAGAAGAAGCTGGCCCTGCTTCGCCGCGGCCTGATGCTGGACGGGCGCATCCTGAAATACGCCAAGGTATCGCGAATGGAGCAGAACCGCCTGCGCTTCATTCTGACCGAAGGGCGCAACCGCCAGATCCGTCGCATGTGCGAGATGGTGGATCTGGAGGTCATCGACCTGCTGCGCATCCGCGTCGGCCCGATCCAGTTGAACAATCTGCCCGAGGGCAAATGGCGGATGATCACGGCCGAGGAACGCGACGCCCTGATCAGCGGCTCGGCGGGTTAAGCCGTCAGACCAGGGCGAGCCCGGCCAGTCGGGTGAGCTCCGCAACGTGGCCAGCGAAGGCCTTCTTGCCTGCGGACGTCAGACTGATCCACGTCCGTTGACGTCCTTCAGACGCCGCCTTGCGAAGCGTGACATAGCCCGCCTCTTCCAACTGCTTCAGATGCTTGGACAGAACCGAATCCGACACTTCAAGCCGGTCGCGGATCATGGCGAACTCCGCATCATCAATCCCGGATAAAAGGGCGCAGATCTGCAGCCGCCCCGGAGCATGGATGATCGTGTCGAAGACGGGACACGCGCTCATTCCCCTGTCTCCGCCAACTCCCGCCGCCAAACAGCCATCCAGACTCGGCTGCCCACGATAGCCGCGACGAAGCCTAGCGCGCCCGACGCCATGAACAGCCACCAGGGTCCAACGAACCGTCCATACAGGGACAGCCCTATCAGTCCGAGGAAGACGGCCAGGAGGCCGAACGCCGCCCAGCGCGCGCGTTTTGGCGAATAACCGCTGACCCACCAGCCGAACTTCCTGCGCCACCACATCACCATGACGGCCAGACCACCCAGTGCAACCGGCAGGACCAACAGCGACCATGGCTGAGGCATGCCCTGCCCCGCGACCAGAAGTCCGCATACCGCGCCGTAGGCCAGATCATATCCTATCGGGTAGTTCACGGAGGGCGCGAGACTGGCGCGCGCTTTCCTTATCGACGCGAGCGCCTCTTGAGGGGTCTGCTGATCCTGCGACATGACGAAGCCTCACTTTCCAATGCGGAAAGAGTAGTCGTCACTTTCCATGCAGGCAAGTGATAACTTTCCGGATCGGAAAGTTATTGCACCAGAGCCCGGAACCACCGGTCCAGCAACATGGCCTCATCACGATGAGCGGCGACGCGCGCGGCGGCTTCCTCGTCCACGCCCCAGCGTTCCTCGGTGAAGGCTTCGTCCAGACGCGACAGCTCCAGCGCCGCATCGCCCGACAAAGCGCCGCGCTGCACCGCAAGCCCCAGCACTGCCGAGCCGAACAGAGGCACGGCCGTCGCCAACCCGGTCAGGGCGTGGTCGTCCATCTCCAGCGCCAGGGCCTTGACCCGTTCCAGCGCCTCGGGCGCTTGGGCCCGGTGGACAATGCCCTCGGCCGTGTGCAGCTCTACGCCCAGTACCTTCGCCGCCCAGTCGCGCCATGGCCCCCACGCCGCCTGCTGACGCTCGATCAGCGCCGCCGGATGTTCGGCCAGATAGCAGAGGACGTCGGACCCGGCGTAGGCGGCGATCTCGGCGGCCACCGGCTCGCGCGTCTGGCTGACCCGGTCGATAGCGGTCGAGGCCAGACGGGTGGCGGGCATGCTTCCGGGAAGCAGGAACTCGCCCTGCGCCGCCCATTCGTCGGCGACCAGTTGTGCAGCGGCCTCGGTCGGCAGGGTCAGGGTGGCGCCCGCCGGCGTCTTGGGCGTGCGCCCGTCCAGACGCACCGTCCAGCCGTCCTCGTCCTTCGACACGTCGGCGACCTTCCAGAAGCGTTTGATGCGCTCCTCGGACTCGCGGAAGCCCTTGCGGGCGGCGACGTTGGGATCAAGCGGGGGGATGTGGGACATGGGTCGTCTCAGGCGGCAAGAGCAGTAGCGGCGAAGCGATCCAGCGCCGCCTCCAGATCAGGACAGTCGATGGCGACGTGATGCGCGCCCGCCGCCACCTGTTCCTCATGGGTATGGAAACCCCAGCCGACGCCCAGCGGATGCGCGCCCGCGTTCAGAGCCATCAGTATGTCGTGGCTGGTGTCGCCGATCATGACCGTCGAGGCCGCATCGGCCCCGCAGGCGGTCATGGCGGCGAATAACATGGCCGGATCAGGCTTGCCCGGACCGTCGGCGGCGCAGTGGCTGGACAGGAACAGTTCGCTCCATTCCGGCCGCGCCAGATTGCGCGCCACGCCGCGTCGGTTCTGGCCCGTCGCCAGCGACAAACGCCACCCGTCGCGCTTTAGCCGACGCAGGGTGTCCATGACGCCGGGATAGAGGGGCTCCTCGTGTCCCGCCTCATACATGGCGCGGAAGCTGGCCTGGAAGGCGGCGACGAAGTCCGCCAGCTCGGCCAGCGTCAGGCCGGGCTCCAGAACGTGCAGCGCCTTGTCCAGCGTCAGACCGACGATCTGGCGCACCCGGTCATAGGAGGGCTCGGCCAGCCCCAACTCCTGTGCCGCTTCGCAGCAGGCGCGATGAATGGACGCCCGACTGTCCACCAAGGTTCCGTCAATGTCGAAGACTGCAAGCGGGCGGGTCATGCGGGCACTATGTCAAAAGCGATGGTCAGGCGCGTCTCATCGCCCGAGAAAGGAAGGGTTTCGTGCCACATCCACGAGGGGAAGAGCACCAGCTTGCCCGGCTCCGGCTTTTCCACCCGCAAGGGTTCGCGAACAGCCGCGCAGGCGAAAGGCGGCGTGCCGAAACTGATCCAGCCCTCGCGTCCGCCTTCATCCACCACACTCGGCAGATCAATGTAGCAGGCGGACGACAGCCAGCCCTGACGATGAACGTGGGCCGCATGAAAGCCGTTAGGCGCCAACTGCACCGACCAGCACCCCGCCAGACGATAGCCGCCGCGATTGCGTCGCCGCAAAGGATCGCTTCCCTGCCCCAAAGCCTCGATATGGCGGCGGATCGGTGCGTCGATAACCTGGAAGAAGGCCCGGATCGCCGGATCGTTCGATCGCTCCAGATTCACCTGGGTCTGGGTGCCGTGTCGAAGGCTCTGGCCGACCGGGTGTGTCCTGACCGTATGCAGGGCGCGCAGCGAGGTCGCCAGGTCCGCCAGGTAAGACTTCAGATCGGGCCAACCGGCCGGCGTTTCCAGCATCCAGCCGCGAATGCTCGCCTCGTGGTCGTTCAGGCGCAAGCCGGGATCGACCTTTCCGCCCGCGCGCTCGGCCGTCGCCGCGAGGGCCCACAGCAACTGTTCATCCGGTGCGACGGGGGCCAACTGACGCAGGATGCCTGCCGCTTCGTTCACCTGCCCCGCGACCAACCGGCACCGAGCCAGAATCAACCAGGCGGCCGGATCCTTCGGCGCCAACTGCGCAGCCCGCTCAGCGTGATCCAGCGCCCGCGTCGGATCAATGTCGGCGATCAATTCGGCGGCGGTCATTTCCAGCGCGGCCCGATCCCGCGGCGCGCCATTGGTAAGGATTCGCCAGTTCTGCTCGGCAGGGACCCCCGCATAGGCCATGAGCGTCGAGCGGATCATTCGCAGCGAGAGCTCGCCTGGCGCCGCCGCTATCGCCGCCTCGACCGGGACACGGGCCTGCTCCAGATCGCCGGTGCGCATCCAGATCAGCTGGCATAGCTCCTTGATCGCGTCCTGCTGGACCGGCCGTCGCGCCAATACGGCCCGATAGGCTGCGTCGGCCTCATCATACCGGTTCTGCCCCTGCAGCGCCCGCGCCAGAATCAACCAGGTCTCCGGCGCATCTCCGCCCAACGCCTGAGCGGCGCGAACAGCAGCCTCCGCCTCGGGAAAGCGCCCCATGTCGCCCAGGAGGGCCGCCAGATTATGCTGAACCGGCACGCTGGCCGGATGAGCCTCAGCATGGGCCAGCCGCAAGCCCAGGGCTTCCTCCAGCCGCCCAAGACGTTTGAGAATGTCCGCCTGAAGACCGCGAACGGAGTCGGCGTCAGCCGCATGGGCCAACAGGGCCAGAGCCTCCTCATCACGGCCTTGCGCGATCAGGTTGGAAACGGCCTGACGATCGACGCCCGCTCCGTTCATCGCTGGCGTTTGACCCCTTCGAACGGATCGACCTCGCTCTCATCCTCGGAGAAGCCGAAGTGGGCGAAGCCGGCCTTCATCTCGGGGCTGAGCGGCGCCTCGACGACCAGCTTGCCGCCGCGCGGGTGGTCCAGTTCGATGCGGCGGGCGTGCAGTTGCAGCTTCAGCACGCCGGACAGTTCGCGCGACTTCTCATCGCCGTACTTGGGGTCGCCCAGAATAGGGTGGCCGATGGCGGCCATGTGGGCGCGCAACTGGTGCGTCCGACCGGTGAAGGGGCGCAGGGCCATCCAGGCGGCGCGATGGGCGGCGCGGCTTATGGTGGCGAAGGCGGTCTCGGCCGGTTCGCCCTTGGGGTCCTTGGGATCGGCCGGGCGCATCATCTCGAAGTCGTTGATGCCGGTCTTCTTCAGCGCCATGTCGATCTGGCCCGCCGAGGGCTTGGGGTTGCCGATGACGATGGCCCAATAGGTCTTCTTGGCCTGACGGCGGGCGAAGGCCCCGGCCAGACGCTTGGCCGCCTCCGGCCCCTTGCCCAGCAGCAGCACGCCCGAGGTGTCGCGGTCCAGGCGGTGGACCAGACGCGGCCGGTCCATCCCCTCGCCCCAGGCCGACAGCAGACGGTCAACGTGCTTGGTGGTCTTGGTGCCGCCCTGCACGGCCAGGCCGTGCGGCTTGTTCAGGGCGATGACCATGTCGTCTTCATAGAGGACCAGCGACTTGGCGTAGGCCACGTCGCGCTCGGACAGTTCATGCAGATCGCCGGGTTTGCGCGGGTTGGCCTCGGGCAGAGGCGGCACGCGCACGGCGGCCCCGGCGGTCAGGCGGTCCTGCGGCTTGACACGCGAGCCGTCGACGCGGATCTCGCCCTTGCGGGCCATCTTCTCGACCTGGATATGGGTCAGGTGCGGCCAGCGGCGCTTGAACCACCGATCCAGGCGGATGTCGTGCTCATCCTCGGCGACGTAGAGGGTCTGGACTTCGCGGCTCATGCGCCCGCTCCGGTAAACAGTTTGCGCGCGATCATCAGGCCGACGAACAGGGCGGCGATGGAAACGACCACCGAACCCACCGCATAGACGAAAGCCGTGGCCAGTTCACGGCGTTCGATCATCAAAGCCGTTTCCAGCGAAAAGGCCGAGAAGGTGGTGAAGCCGCCCAGGACGCCGACGGCGGCGAACAGGCGGATGCTCTCCTGCCCCGCGCCCGCCTTCAGCGCCAGCCAGCCGGCCAACAGCCCCATCAGCAGACCGCCGGTGATATTGGCGACGAAGGTGCCCCAAGGCCAGGCCGAGGCTGGGGCCAACCGCCCCGCTGTCAGCCCCAGGCCATAGCGAGCCATCGCCCCCAGGGCGCCGCCGACGGCGACAAGAAGAAATTGCATCATGCCGGGCTTCTACACCGACGCGACGGGAATGACAGCGGTCGGGCGCGCTTACAGCCGGTTGCGGATCGCGTCCTGAACCCGGCGCGCGTCATAGGCCTCGGGGCGATCCGGCTTGGCGCCGCGCCCCATGACGATCTCCAGGGTGGTCGAGGTCGGCTGCGGCCCGCTGAGGTCAAAGCCCAGACCGACGCCGACGCCCGACGAGCGATAGCCGCCATATCGACTGGACCCCGCCCCGATGGAGACGCTGGGACGCACGCCGCCGGCGCTGTCGGGACGGCCGTCGATCCAGCGCTGGGTCACCTCGAACCAGTCATAGCCCTGATCGACCGTCAGTTGGGCGGCGCGGAACAGGGCGCGGTCCGCCACCGGCCCGACTGCGCCCACGCCGTTGTAGGTGACACGAAAGCGATCGGTTTCGATGCGCTGCTCGCTGAAGCCCTGCCCCCGCGCCGACTGCTGCGGGCCATAAGGGGCCAGGCTGGCGCAGGCGCCCAGCGTCAGGGCGGAGGCGGCGATCAGGCCGAAGGTCAGACGTTTCATGCCAGTTCTCCCTGCCCGAATAGCGTCGGGCCCTCCGAGATGTTCCGCCGTGAAGCTGAACAGGCGCTGAACCGGCGATGCTCCCCCGCTACGCAGGGCAGAATTGTTCAGAGCCCCGCCGCCGCTTGCAAGGCCATAAAGTCCTCGGGCGGCGCCGCTTCCAGCGTCACCCGCTCACCGCCTTCTGGGTGCGGGAAGGACAGCCTGGCGGCATGCAGCATCAGACGCGAAGCGCCGCGCCCGGCGAAGGTCAGAGCCCCGCCATAGCGCACGTCCCCGACCAGAGGCCGGCCGATCGAGGCCATATGGACCCTGAGCTGGTGCATCCGCCCCGTCTCCGGGGACAGCTCGACCAGAGCCCCGTCCTCGCTGGAGGCCAGGGTGCGATAGCCGCTGACAGCCCCTTGCGCGCCTGGCGCATCAAACTCGACCACCCGCATATAGGATTCACGCCCGATCTCCTCGCGGCGCAGGGCGGCGGTGATCCGGCCCGACTTCGGCTCGGGGGCGGCGGAGATCAGGGCCAGATAGGTCTTCTGGAACCGGCGCATCTGCATGGCCTTGCCCAGGAAGCCCGCCGCCGGCTTGGTCTTGGCCGCCAGAATGACGCCCGAGGTGTCGCGGTCCAGCCGGTGCACCAGCTCGGGCCGCTTGCCGTTCGAGCGGGCAAAGGCCCACAGAAGGTCGTCCAGCGTATGGGCCTGAATGCGGCCGCCCTGGCTCGACAGGCCCGACGGCTTGTTGAAGGCGATGATGTGCGCGTCCTCGTGGATGACCCACGAACGGACGGCGGCGATGTCTTCTTCGGTCAGGGAAGCGGGCTGGCGGGTTTTCACCCGCCGAGCCTTTAGCGGAGGACGCCCTTCTTCGCCATGGTCCAGGCGTACCAGAGCAACAGGGCCGCAATGACGACGATGACGTAGGACATCCACTCCATCATCGCCATTTCCGGCGGCAGGGCCGGCGGCGGGTTGATGAATTTGGAATAGATCAGGCTGACCACCGCGCCCAGCAAGGACAGGGCGTAGGCGTGGACCGCCCAACGGCTGCGCGCGAGCAACAGAAGCGACCCGATCACCGCGCCCCAGACGCCCAGCGTCCACGGCACATACATCCATGTCGGCATGGCGTTGTAATAGGCGATCATGTCGTCGCCAAAACCCGAAGCCCGCATATAGGCCTCGCCTCGCGTGGTGGTCTGCACGAAGTCATAGCCGCCGTAGCCGTTCCACAGCAGCGACAGGATGCCGACCAGCCACAGGTGCCAGGGCGTTGAAGGACGCCTTGAAATATCGACCATTGATCCCTCCCCAGGTTGTCGATGGAGGAGAGATTACGCCTGAAACCGCGACGTTAACAGTATGCGCTGCGACGCCGTCTCAAGCACCGGCCTAACGGATCAGGCCCTTGCGTCGGGCCCAGCGGGAATAGGCGATCTGCACCACGAAGATGGTGATGACGATCAGACCGAAGATCACGCCGCCGCTCCCCATCACCGCCCGCCCGTTGCTGAGCAGATGGACATAGACAGTGTCAGCCAGCATGGCGATCAGACCTGCGGCGAAGGCGTTGAACGCCAGCCGACGGCGCAGGAGCAGCATAAGCGCGCCCAGCAGCCCGCACCAAACCGCCACGCCAAAAGCCAGGTCGGTCCACATGGGCGCCGCACGCAGATAGGCGACCTGCTCCATCGTCAGCGCGCTCCAGTAGGCCGGGGCCCCCGTCACCTTCTGATACCACTGCCAGACGCCGACGCCGTTCCAGACCACCGACGCCGCTGCGATGGCCCACAGATGCCAAGGCGCGGACGGGCGCTTTGAAATATCGACCATGGCTCGCTCCTCAAGGCTTTGCGAGAAGGTAGCCACAACAGCTTCGCTTGCCAATGAGAGCGTCAGCCGTCCCTGGCCTGAGCCCGTTCGCGCAGCGCCGCCCAGCGTTCCAGTCGCGCCTTGACCTTCTCTTCATGCCCCTCGCCCTTGGGCTTGTAGAAGGTGCGACGCTCCATCTCGTCGGGGAAGAAGTCGGCGCCGGAGAAGCCTTCGGGGGTGTCCGGGTCGTATTGGTAGCCCTTGCCGTAACCGAGTTGCTTCATCAGCTTGGTCGGGGCGTTGCGGATATGGGCGGGCGGCATCAGGGAGCCGGTCTCGTGCGCCGCGCGTTTGGCCGCCTTGAAGGCCTCATAGACCCCGACCGACTTGGGCGCCGTGGCCAGATGGACCACCGCCTGGGCCAGCGCCAACTCCCCCTCCGGCGAGCCGAGGAAGTCGTAGGTGTCCTTGGCCGCGTTGGCGACCAGGATGGACAGGGGGTCGGCCTGACCGATGTCCTCGACCGCCATGCGCACGATGCGCCGCGCCAGATAGAGCGGGTCCTCGCCCCCGTTCAGCATCCGCGCCAGCCAGTAGAGGGCCGCATCCGGGTCCGACCCACGCACCGACTTATGCAGGGCCGAGATGAGGTTGTAGTGCTCCTCGCGCGACTTGTCGTAGGCGGGGGCGCGCTTCTGCAGCACGCCCGCCAAGGCCTGAACGTCCAGCAGATCGCCTTCAGGAAGGTCGAACAGGACCTCGGACATGGTCAGCAGATAGCGGCCGTCGCCGTCGGCCAGAGCCAGCATGGCCTGACGGGCCTCGGCCGTCAGCGGCAGGGGGCGCTCCATCAAGGCCGCCGCCCGGTCCAGAAGCTGATCCAGCGCCGCATCGTCCAGTCGCTTCAGCACATAGACCTGACTGCGCGACAGCAAGGCCCCGTTCAGCTCGAAGCTGGGGTTTTCCGTCGTGGCCCCGACCAGGGTGACGATCCCCTCCTCCACGAAGGGCAGGAATCCGTCCTGCTGGGCGCGATTGAAGCGGTGGATTTCGTCCACGAACAACAGGGTCTGCTGGCCCGCCGACCGGCGCATCCTTGCCGCCTCGAACGCCTTCTTCAGGTCGGCGACGCCTGAGAAGACGGCGCTGATCGACTGATATTCATAGCCCGCCGCCTTGGCCAGCAGCCGGGCTATGGTGGTCTTGCCGGTGCCCGGCGGTCCCCAAAGGATCATGGAGCCCAGACGACCGGCCTCGATCATGCGGCGGATGGGCCCGCCCTGGCCCAGAAGATGGTCCTGGCCCACGACCTGTTCCAGCGTCTGGGGACGCAGACGGTCGGCCAGCGGGGCGTCAGGGGCGTGGATGCCGGAGGCTTCAAACAGGTCAGTCATGGAACGGCAGAGATAGGCGTTCGTTGAGCCGATTACACGCACTACTATCGGCGCGAACGGAGGAACCATGTCCGAACCCCAGCCGAACCAGGGTCCGACCGGCGGCGTCACGCCCCACCTGACCATTCCGTCGCGTGGCGGCGCAGCGGCCATCGAGTTCTACGGCCGGGCCTTCGGCGCCGAGGAGATCATGCGCATGCCCGCCGAGGACGGCGAACGGCTGATGCACGCCCACCTCAGGATCAACGGCGCCAGCCTCATGCTGGCCGACGAATTCCCCGAATGGACCGGCGAGGCCGACATCACGCCCAAAGGCGTCACCCTGCACCTTCAGGTCGACGATCCCGACGAATGGTGGAACCGCGCCCTGGTGGCCGGCGCCGTGCCGGTCATGCCGCTGGAAGATCAGTTCTGGGGCGACCGCTACGGCCAGGTCCGCGACCCCTTCGGCCACACCTGGTCCATTGGCGGTCAAAAGAAGGGATAAGATTATGTCCGATCCCGCCTATCCCCCGCTCAGCCCCTATCTGATGGTCAGGCGCGGACCGGAGGCGCTGGACTGGTACGCCCGCGCCTTCGACGCCAAGATGGTCGAGCGCTACGACATGGACGACGGCCGCCTGGGCCACGCCACCCTCAGCCTGAACGGCGGCTCGCTGATGCTGTCGGACGAGTTCCCGGAGATGGCCGAAATCACAGGCACGGCCTCGCCCGAGACCCTGGGCGGCACGACCAGTTCGGTGAACCTGTCAGTCGATGACGTGGACCGCTGGTTCAACCGCGCCATAGAGGCCGGGGCCACCGCCCTGCGCCCGCCCGCCGACGAGTTCTACGGCCGCCACGGCAAGCTGCGCGATCCCTATGGTCACGTCTGGTCGATCATCGGGCCGAGCAAGGGCTGAACGACCAAGGCCTCTCTCCCTCCCCGTTCAGGGAGGAAGAGACGGCGCCCCCCTATGGCAACCGCCCTGTCAGCCTGCGGCCGCCGCGCACGATGGTCAGTTCCGACCCGCGTTGCGCCCGAGCCAGAGCCGCGACCGAGGTCGCCGGGCGGCCATCCACCTGAACGATCAGGTCGTTGGGGCGCAGGCCGATGCGAGCCGGGATGCTGTTGCGTTGCAGGCCGGTCACCACCACGCCGCTGGTGAAGGGATCGCCACCGAGGCGGTCGGCCAGGGCCGGGTTCAGCGCCACGCCCTGCAGCCCCGCCAGCGCGCCCTGCCCCACGCTTGTTCCCTGCCCCGGATCGGCGTTCCCCGGCAAGGCTGACACGCGGGCGTTGAGCGTCTGGGTCCGGCCGTCCCTCAGGATGGTCACGGCCACCGTGTCATTGGGCGAGCGGGTGCCGACGCGGAAGTTCAGGCCGCCCTGGTCGTTGATCTCGGCCCCATCGACGGCGGTGATGACGTCGCCCTGCTCCAGACCCGCGCGCGCGCCTGGTCCCTGCGGATAGACCTCGGTGACGATCAGGCCCTGCGGCCGCGACAGGCCCAGGCTGCGAGCGATGTCGGCGCTGACGCTGTCGCCCTTCACGCCCAGCCAGGGTCGGACGACCGACTTGGCGCCGCCAATGGCGGAGTCCACCACCCGCTTGACCATGGTCGCCGGCACGGCGAAGCCCACCCCGGTCGATGAACCGGTACGCGAGAAGATGGCGGTGTTGATGCCGATCAGGTCGCCGTCCATGTCGACCAGGGCCCCGCCCGAGTTGCCGGGATTGATGGCCGCGTCGGTCTGGATGAAGGAGCCGGAATCGCTGATCCCCGTCTCGGTGCGGTTCACCGCCGAAATAATGCCGTTGGTCACGGTCTGGCCGACCCCGAACGGGTTGCCGATGGCCAGGACCAGGTCTCCGACCTGCTGCTCTTCCTGATCGTCGATGCGCAGCACAGGCAGGTCGCCGTCCACCTGTTCCAGTTGCAGGACGGCGATGTCCGACCGCTCGTCCGCCAGCAGGACCCGCGCAGGGAACTCCCGCCGGTCATTCAGGGTGACGCGGATCTGCTGCATGTTCTGGATGACGTGGTTGTTCGTCACCACCACCCCGTCGGCGCGTACGATGACGCCCGAACCGATCGAGCCGGTCACGCGTGACTGCGGTCCGCCGCCGAACAGCTCGAAGAAGGGATCGCGGACCTGCTGCACGCCTCGCGCCGAGATATTGACCACGGCAGGCGCCGCCTCGCGCACCACGGGCGCGAAGCTGGACTTCATGGTTCCGGCGTCGCGCGGGGCCTGGCGTGGCTGCTCAGCGAAGACGCCTTCCTGCGCCTTGGACGGTTGCGGCTGGCCGCAGGCGGACAGCATCAGGGCGGCGGCGAGGGCCAGTCTGGAAGTCTTCATCTCGTCCCGGTTCTACAAGCTTGGGCGTTCATGCCATTCGGCCTCGGCTTTTCGACAGGATCAAGGCCGCCGAACGCCCCGAAGCGTCGCCGCGATCAAACGAGCGTGACCTCGTCCCGTTCCGCCCGCCGCGCGGTGATCCAGCCGATCAGCGCCGCCAGCGCTAGCACGGCTGCGGCGATATAAAAGGCCAGTCCCGGATTGGGCGCCCACGCCCCCTGCTCTACCGATTGGGAATAAACCCAGCCGAAGAACAGCGGCGAGGCCACGCCGGCGATGGAGGCGACGCTCATGTTGGCGCCCTGCAGCTGCCCCTGTTCGCTCTCGCTAACCCTCCGGGTCATCAGGGATTGCAGCGTCGGCATGGCGAGACCCCACAGGGCGTTGGGCAGCATGGCGATAATGAAGGCGACGCCCGTCGGGGCCCAGCCCATCAGGGCGATGCCGACCGTGCCGCCGCACAGGCCCAGGATCATGGTCATCCGGTCGCCCAGCTTCTTGGAAACCGGACCGACCAGGACGCCCTGCACGATCATGTCCAGCACCCCGACCAGGGCCAGCAGCATCCCGACCTGCCACGGCCCCCAGTCGTATCTCAACCCGGCGTAGAGGACGAAGACCGCCGAAAACACGTGGTGGGCGAAGTAGAGCAGGAAGTTCACGACCGCGAGGCCGGTCAGCTCGACGTGCCGTTTCAGCAGGATCATGGCCCCGACGGGATTGGCCCGTCGCCAGCTGAACTTCATCCGCTTCTCGGGCGCCAGGCTCTCGGGCAGGATGAACAGGCCATAGAGGAAGGCCAGGCCCGACATGGCCGCAGCGACCCAGAAGGGCACGCGCGGCCCAAACTCGCCCAGGAAGCCGCCCAGCACCGGCCCCAGAACGAAACCGCCCGAGAAGGCCGCGCCGATCAGACCATAGGCCCGCGCGCGTTTATCCGGCTCGGTGATGTCGGCCATATAGGCGTAGATGGTCGTGAAGCTGGACGAGGTGACGCCCGCGATCAGCCGCCCGACCGCCAACCACCACAGGTTGGGCGCCAGGGCCATCAGGACATAGTCCGCCGCCAGCCCGGCGCAGCTGATAAGGATGACCGGTCGTCGTCCGTACTGGTCCGACAGTGAGCCGATGACCGGCGAGGCCAGGAACTGCATCCCCGCCCACAGGGCCACGAAGAGGCCGTTAAGCAATCCCGCGCGGGCGTTCGAGCCGACGAACTCCTCGATCAGATGCGGCAGGACCGGAATGACGATGCCCATGGCCACGATGTCCAGCACCGCGGTCACGAGGATGAAGGCAATCGCCGCGCGGCGGACCTTGGGATGATGCAGGGACATGGAACGCCGATCTGTTGGACGGGTGTTCTAGACCGCGCCCCCTCCGCCGTCATCCCGGAAGCCCGCAGGTCTATCCGGGACCGCGAAAAGCGCCGATCTCTGCGTCTCAGGCGCTCCCGGCTCTGCGCCTCTCCGCGAGAGGCCTCGGCCGGGATGACGCGGAGGCGATCAGCGCGTCGTGACCGGCAGCGTATCCTCCGCCCGCCCGTCGCCGCGCGGGGCGTCGATGCGCAGCAGACGCGCCAGGAAGGGCTGGACGTCCACGCTGTCCAGATCGGTCAGCCGCCGCCCCTGCACCACGCCCGGTCCGTGGGCGACGAAGATGGCGGCCATGTCCGGCGAGAAGTTGTCGTAGCCGTGCGCCCCGCCTGGCTTGGTCACCGGACGCGCCCTGGTCGTGAAGGTCCAGCCCGGCTCTGAGGCGCAGACGATGGCCGAGACGCGCGGGTTGGAGCCCAGGACGAAGCGGGCCGGGATCTCGCTCTTTCTCCAGCAGTCCAGATGCGGGCGCGAGCCCAGCAGGGCCGCCTCGACCTCGGCCTCGCGACCGGGGACCGGGTTCAGGAAGGTCACCGCGCCGGAATAGATGATCTGGATGGCGGACGGGTCGATCAGGTCGTCGATCCAGGTCACGCGCTCGGGCGAGGTCGCGGCCATGCCGTGATCGGACACCACCACCAGGACCGTGCGCTCATACAGCCCCCGCGCCTTCAGCCCCTCGACCAGACGGCCGATGGAGGCGTCGACCGAGCGGATGGCCTCGGCGGTCTCGGGCGCGTCTGGGCCGTTGTGGTGGCCCTGGGTGTCGACAATGTCGAAATAGAGGGTGGTCAGCTGCGGCCGCTGTTCCGCCGGCAGGTCCATCCATTGCAGCACGCGATCCACGCGCGCATCGCCCGGCATCCCCTGATCGAAGGTGGTCCAGTAGGTGGGGCGCACGCCGCGAATGTCGGCCTCCGAGCCCGGCCAGAACATGGTGGCGGTCTTCACCCCCGCCTTCTCGGCCGAGACCCAGATCGGCTCGCCCTGATCCCACCAGCGACGGTCGGTCACCGCCTGCTTGGCGCCCAGCGAGAACCGGCCCAGCTCGGCGTCGATCATATTGTTGCCGACAATGCCGTGGTGATCGGGGTGCAGGCCCGTCACCAGCGTATAGTGGTTGGGGAAGGTCACGCTGGGGAAGGACGGCCGCATCGGCCCCGTGGCCCCCTCGCCCGCCAGACGCGACAGATTGGGCGTGACGCCCCGATCCAGATAGTCGGCGCGGAAGCCGTCGATGGAGACCAGCATGACCAGCGGCGGCTCGACCGGCTGCGGCTCGGAGATCTGAACCGGCGCGGTGGCGCAGGCGGTGAGCAACAGGGCCAGACACAGGCCCGCGACGCGAGAAAACATGGAAACTCCGAAGCGACTTCGGGAAGATTGCCTAAGCTTAATCTGCGACAGGCAGAAGACGGCTTGTCGGCTTATCCCCACCGGGCCAAGCTCGATTGCATGACCGCAGTTATCGAAACGACGGGCCTGACCAAGACCTATGGCGCCGTGCGCGCGCTCGACGGCCTCAGCCTCTCCATTCCACGCGGCGGGGTTTACGGCGTTCTCGGGCCGAACGGCGCCGGCAAGTCCACCCTGTTCCGCATCCTGCTGGGCCTGATCCGGCCAACGGCGGGTCAGGTGCGGGTCCTGGGCCAGCACGCGGGCGATCCCGCCGTCATGCGCCGCATCGGCTCCATGATCGAGACGCCCCGCTTTCCGCCCTACATGACAGCGCGTCAGGTGCTGGAATGGCTGGCGCTGGCGCACGGCATGGGAAAAGACGCCGCCATCGACGCCTGGCTGGATCGGGTCGGCCTGACCGAGGCGGCGAACCGCAAGGTGCGCGGCTTCTCGGTCGGCATGTTGCAGCGCCTCGGCGTCGCCGCCGCCCTGATGACCAAGCCCGATCTCGTCATTCTGGATGAGCCGACCAGCGGCATGGACCCGCCCGGCATCCAGGAGATGCGCGCCCTGATCCGCAGCCTGGCCGACGACGACGGCGTGACCATCATCCTGGCCAGCCATCAACTGCTCGAGGTTCAGCGCGTCTGCGACCGCGTCGCCATCTTCAATCGCGGCAAGCTGGCCGCCGAGGGCAAGGTCAGCGACCTGACCGCGTCCGGCGAGCGCCTGCGCCTGTCGGCCACGCCGCTGGCCAAGATCATGGGCGTCCTGGGCGACAAGGGGTCGCTGGACGGTGACGCCGTTCTGGCCGCCATTCCGCGCGCCGAGGGGCCTGGCCTGCTGCGCGCCCTGATCGAACAGGGCGTGGACATCGACGAAGCCCGCTGGGTCGGCGCCGATCTGGAAAGCGTCTTCATGGCCGAGACAGGTCCGGCGCGCACCGATGCTCAGGTCAGGGAGGCCCTCCATGCTGGCTGACGCCATCCGCTCCGAAGCCTATCGGCTGACACGAAACCGCGCGGTCCTGTCATGGAGCCTGATCTTCGTGCCGCTGGTGTGGCTCGCCGTCCTGATCGGCGGCGCTGTCATCGACGCCAAGGTCGACCGCATGGCGGACCAGTTGCTGCCACAGCTGGCCTCGGCCCGCGCCGCCCTTGATCTGGGCGACACCCTGCTGTCCGCCGCCGGCCAGTTGGCCAACCCCGCCCTGCTGGCCTTTCTGCTGATCGGCGCGGCGACCGTCTTCTCCAGCGACTACCGCTGGGAGACCTGGCGTCTGATCACCGCCCGCAATAGCCGCCCCAACCTGATCATGGGCAAGGTCGGCACGGTCAAGCTGATGACCCTGGCGGGGCTCGGCCTCTTCCTGCTCGCGGCCCTGATCGGCGCCGTCATCAAGGGCGTCGTTCTCGACAAGGACCTGGTGTTCCGCTTCGGCGGCGAAGAGCCGCGAACCTTCGGCCTGCTGTTCCTGCTGGCCTATGTGCGCGTGGTCCAGTTCCTGCTGCTCAGCCTGCTCGCGGCGGCGCTCACCCGCTCGCAATTGGCCGCCCTCTTTGTGCCTCTCGCCGTCGGCGCAGCCCAGGGCCTCCTGATCGGCGCCACTCCGCTACTGGGTTGGAGCACGATCGACTGGCAGACGCTGCTGGTCTTCCCCGGCGCGGCCTATGAGGCGCTGAAGTCAGTCGTTCTGGGCGGCGTCCCCGCAGCCGTCCTGCAGGAAGGCCTCGTCTGGCGCGCCGTCGCCAGCCTGGCCCTGTGGAGCTTCATCCCCTTCGGCCTGTCGCTCTGGTGGTTCAGCCGTCAGGACCTGTCGAAGGAGTAGCGGCTACAGCCGCTTCTCCATCCAGACGTCGGCGCGTGCATAGGGCGTCGGCTGGGGCGGCAGGTTCACAAAGCCGAAGCGGGCGTAAAGACCCAGAGCCGGCCCCAGGGTCGAGCTGGTTTCCAGATAGAGCCGGTGTGCGCCCGCGTCCCGCGCCGCCGCCTCACAGGCTTCCAGCAGCCGCAACGCCAGCCCGCCGCCCCGCGCCTCGGGCCGCACCGTCATCTTGGTGACCTCATAGCCGCCGTCGTTCATGGCGATCAAACCGCAACAGCCGACCGGAACCCCGTCCCGCTCGGCAAAGAAGATATGCCCGCCCTTGGCCAGGATCTGCCCTTCAGGGTCATCCAGCGTAAGATGGTCCTTAGCCTCCAGAGCGAACCCGCCTTCGACCAGCCATCCCGTGTTCAGGGCCTTCCAGGCGACCCGGCCGGCGGACGTGTAGGCGACGATGCGATCTTCAGGCGTGCTCATGGGCGCTCTATCGCCCCCGGCGTCGCGGCGGACAATGAAAAAGGCGGCTGGATCGCTCCAGCCGCCCTTTCATGTCTTCGAGTTGAAGAAGCCGATCAGGCTTCGTCGCCCTCGATGGCGAAGACCGGACCGGAGTCCTTGCCCTTGGCTTCAACGTCGCGATCGACGAACTCGATCACGGCCATCGCGGCGTTGTCGCCGTGACGGAAGCCAGCCTTCATGATGCGGATGTAACCGCCCGAACGTTCGGCGTAGCGCGGGCCGATCGTTTCGAACAGCTTGCCGACTTGCGGCACGTCGCGGACGGCGCTGATGGCCTGACGACGAGCGTGCAGGTCGCCCTTCTTGGCGAGCGTGACCAGCTTTTCAACGAAGGGACGCAGTTCCTTCGCCTTCGGCAGGGTGGTCGTGATCTGCTCGTGCTTGATCAGCGAGGCGGCCATGTTGGCGAACATGGCTTGGCGGTGGCTGACCGTACGGCCGAGCTTGCGGTAAGCGGCGCCGTGGCGCATCGGGGTCTCTCCTACTCAACCCTGGTTTCCGGCCTAATCAAAGGGGCGGGACCTGGGGCCTTTTCATTCTAACCGCCCCATCCGCGCCGACTGGCGCTGGGCGGAGGGTTGATGATCAGATCTGGTCGTCGAACTTCTTGGCCAGATCTTCGATGTTTTCGGGCGGCCAGTTCGGCACGTCCATGCCGAGCGACAGGCCCATCGTCGCGAGAACTTCCTTGATCTCGTTCAGCGACTTGCGGCCGAAGTTCGGGGTGCGAAGCATTTCGCCCTCGGTCTTCTGGATCAGGTCGCCGATGTAGACGATGTTGTCGTTCTTCAGGCAGTTGGCCGAGCGGACCGACAGCTCCAGTTCGTCGACCTTCTTGAGCAGGGCCGGGTTGAAGGGCAGGTCGGGCTTGCCGTCCGTCGCCTCAACAGCCTTGGTCGGCTCGTCGAAGGTGATGAAGATCTGCAGCTGGTCTTGCAGGATGCGGGCGGCATAGGCCACCGCGTCAACCGGCGAGACGGCGCCGTTGGTTTCGACTTCCAGGATCAGCTTGTCGTAATCCATCGACTGGCCCTGACGGGTCGGCTCGACGCGATAGGCGACGCGCTTGACCGGCGAGTACAGGGCGTCGACGGCGATCAGGCCGATCGGCGCATCTTCCGGACGGTTCAGTTCGGCGGCGACGTAGCCCTTGCCGTTCTGGACCGTCAGTTCCATGCGGATCGAAGCGCCGTCATCCAGGGTGCAGATGACGTGATCGGGGTTCAGAACCTCGATGTCCGCCGGAGCTTCGATCTGGCCCGCCGTGACGACGCCGGGGCCCGTGGCGCGCAGGGTCATGCGCTTGGGGCCTTCGGCGTGCATGCGCAGCGCCAGTTGCTTGATGTTCAGAACGATGTCGACCACGTCTTCCCGCACGCCTTCCAGCGACGAGAACTCGTGAACAACGCCGTCGATCTGGATGGCGGTGACGGCCGCGCCTTGCAGCGAGGACAGCAGAACGCGACGAAGCGCGTTGCCGAGCGTCACACCGAAACCGCGCTCGAGAGGCTCAGCGACCAGACGCGCCTTGCGCAGCGGATCGGAACCACCCTCGACTTGCGGCTTCTCGGGACGGATCAGCTCTTGCCAGTTTCTTTCGATCATAGAGTCCCTCGAACGGGTTTCGTCGGCTCCGGCCTTGTCGACGAGGCCATGGTGGAGCCGACGGAGATTGGGGGTGCCTGGAACGCAGTCGCGATTAGACGCGGCGGCGCTTGGGCGGACGGCAACCGTTGTGCGGCATCGGCGTGACGTCGCGGATGGTGGTGATCGTCATGCCCACGGCCTGAAGGGCGCGCAGAGCCGATTCACGGCCGGAACCCGGGCCCGAAACGTTGACTTCCAGCGTCTTCACGCCGTGCTCAGCAGCCTTCTTGCCGGCGTCTTCAGCCGCCATCTGGGCGGCGTACGGCGTCGACTTGCGCGAGCCCTTGAAGCCCATGTGACCGGCCGACGACCAGGAAATCGCGTTCCCCTGGGCGTCCGTGATCGTGATCATGGTGTTGTTGAAAGAGGCGTTCACGTGAGCCACGCCCGACGTGATGTTCTTGCGTTCGCGGCGCTTAACGCGACCCGGTTCCTTAGCCATCGGTCAGCTCTTTCTCTTACTTCTTCTTGCCGGCGATCGGCTTGGCCGGGCCCTTGCGGGTGCGGGCGTTGGTGTGCGTGCGCTGACCGCGGACCGGCAGGCCCTTGCGGTGACGCAGGCCGCGGTAGCAGGCCAGGTCCATCAGACGCTTGATGTTCATCGAGGTTTCGCGACGCAGGTCGCCCTCGACGGTGTGGTCCTTGTCGATCGTTTCACGGATCTGCAGGATTTCAGCATCGGTCAGCGAGTTGACGCGGCGAGCGGGCTCGATGCCGACCTTCGCGGTGATTTCCTTGGCGGCGTGCGCGCCGATGCCATGGATGTACTGAAGCGCGATTTCGACGCGCTTGTTGGTCGGAATGTTGACGCCAGCGATACGGGCCACGAGAATCTCCAGATACGCTTAAACAGACGCGGAAACCGCTCCGGTCAACAGACCAGGAGCGTGTGCGCCCTTCGCGGAAGCGGCCCTTATACAGGGGATTCGGATGGCGTCAACGGGCGCGCCGGTGCAACGGCCGATCAAGGCATGAACTCCACACCTACAGTGACTTCCCGTCCCTCGACAGGACGGCCATCGCGCGTGGGAGGACGAAAGCGGAAATAGCCGGAGGCCGCAAGAGCGGCTTCGCCAAATCCCCTGCCCGGCGGCGTCTCGTCCACAACCCTGCAATTCTCCAGTCGGGTGTCGAGCCGGATGCGGCAGGCGATGCGGGCGCTGCCGTTCAGACGCTGGCGAAAGGCCTCGCGCGGATGCAGTCGCCTCAACTGGTC
>Ga0247823_10000954_pt1 | contig 24389 bp, 22 predicted proteins | sample 13C_PalmiticAcid_2_FD_192426 | JGI IMG/M metagenome (GOLD analysis project Ga0247823, IMG submission 192426) | Soil microbial communities from agricultural site in Penn Yan, New York, United States - 13C_PalmiticAcid_Day30 | ecosystem: Environmental > Terrestrial > Soil > Agricultural land... | reverse complement strand
CCGCAGCGCGTCGACGACTGCAAGCCCCGTCTGCTGATCACCAATGCCGAAAAGGCGCCGCTCGCGCAGGCGGTCGAGGGGCTGGAGGTGATCGTCGCCGACAATCGCCTGCTCGCCGAGATTTCGGCCTACCCCGCCAGCTATGCGCCGCGCACGGGGGCGAACGACCTTGCGGTGTTCCAATATACTTCGGGCACCACGCGCGAACTGCCGGAGGCGGTGAAGCATACGCACAAGGCGATCGTCACCCTGATGTTCGCCGCGCTCTATGGCACCGGCATCCGGCCGGGGGATGAGTTCTTCTGTCCGTCTTCACCGGCATGGGGGCATGGGTTGTGGCACGGCACGCTGGCACCGCTGGCGCTGGGCGTGACCACCGGCACCTTCGCCGGGCGCTTCGATCCGGTGCGGCTGATGCAGGCGCTCGACGCGCACGGCATCACCAACATGTCGGCGGCGGCGACGCACTATCGCATGATGAAGAATAGCGGCGGGGCGGGCGATCACCGCTTCCACTTCGCCAAGCTGTCCTACACCGGAGAGCCGATCGATCCGGCGACGCTCGACTTCATCGACGCCCATTTCGGCGTCCCCGCCTGTTCGATGTACGGGACGACGGAGATTGGCGTCGTGCTGGTCAACTATCCCGGCGCGGGGGACTTCACCGTCAAGCCCGGTTCGCTCGGCAAGCCGATCCCCGGTCAGCGGCTCGAGGTGCAGCGTAGCGACGGAAGCGTCTGTCCGTCCGGCGAGATTGGCGAGCTGATGCTCTGGCGGGGCGGGGCATGGCTCTCGACCAAGGATCGCGCGAAGACCGACGCCGACGGCTATTTCTACCACTGCGGCCGCGCCGATGACGTGATCATCTCCGCCGGCTGGACGATGAGCGCGGTCGAGATCGAGAACACGATGCTCAACCACCCCGATGTCCGCGAGTGCGCGGTGATCGGCGTTCCGGACCCCCAGCGCGGACAGGTGGTGAAGGCCTTCGTCATCGCCGATCGCACGGGCGACGACGCCTTTACCCGCGAGCTTCAGGACTTCACCCGCAACCGGCTCGCCCAGCACGAATTCCCGCGGATCGTCGAGTTCGTCGGTGAGCTGCCCAAGACCCCGGCCGGAAAGGTCAACCGCAAGGTGCTGCGCGACCGTGAGGCCGCACGCGCCGCCGAAATCGCTTGAATTCAGGAGAGAGACGAATGGCAACGACACTCGAAAAGACCGAAGCGCGGTTCCCCAAGATCACCGAGGAAGGGCTGGCCGACCTGCGCAAGCGCATCGGCGTGAAGATCGTGGATACCGTCGAGCCATGGAACTATGAGGCGAGCCGCGACGCGATCCGCCACTACGCCCACGGTATCGGCGACGATAATCCGCTGTGGTGCGATCCCGAATACGCCGCCGGCACCAAATACGGCACCGTGGTCGCGCTGCCGAGCTTCCTGTTCACCACCAGCCGTATCATCTCGGGCTATTGCGGCGGTCTGCCCGGCGTGCACGCGATGTGGGCGGGCGCGAACTGGAAATGGTACAAGCCGGTGCTGCGCAACGACACGATCACGACTGAAGCCTATCTGAAGGATCTGATCGAGCATCAGACCCGCTTCGCGGGGCGCTCGTTCCAGCAGATCTATCACGTCGATTTCTTCAACCAGCATGGCGAAAAGGTTGCGGAGGGCGACAGCTGGGTGTTCCGCACCGACCGCGACGAAGCGCGCGAGAAGGGTACGAAATACACCGAGGCGCGCGGCCGGGTGGAGCAGCTTTCGGACGAGCAACTCGCCGAATGGGGCAAGCTCTATGCGAATGAGGAAATCCGCGGCGCGACCCCGCGCTATTGGGAGGATGTCAGCGAGGGCGACAAGCTGCCGCGCATGATGAAGGGTCCGATGACCGTCACCGGCTTCATCTGCTACGCGCAGGGCTGGGGCGGGCTCTACATCCGCGCGAACAAGATCGCGTGGCAGATGCAGCAGAAGCATCCGGGCTTGGGCATCAAAAACCGTTTCAACGTGCCCGATTGCCCCGAGCGCGTGCACTGGGACGAGGCATTCGCGCTCGAGGTCGGAGCGCCGGGTGCCTATGACTACGGCCCTGAGCGCACGTCATGGCTGACGCATCACCTCACTAACTGGATGGGCGACGATGGCTTCCTGCGTCAGTCGGATTGCCAGATCCGCCGCCACAATCCCGATGGCGACGTGATCTTCATCGACGGTCAGGTGGTGCGGAAATTCGTGGACGAGGAGGGGCGCCATCTCGTCGAGATCCAGCAGCGCGCCGAGACGCATCGCGGCGAGCTGTCGGCAATCGGCACGGCGATCGTTGAATTGCCGAGCAAAGGCTGAGCGATCGGGCGGGTGGGGGCTACGCCTTCACCCGCTGCATCTTCATCGAATGCTTGTAGCGCGACGCGGGGTGGATGTTCAGCGTCACCTGCGCGATCCCGCCATCGGTCATGCGATAGCTGCGCAGGATCTCCAGCGCCGCCGATTTCTTCTCGACGTCGAGCTTGGCGGCGAGGGCCGGGGAGACCAGCGTCGCCGAGACGACATGCTCCACTTCCGAGATCGTCACGCCGAACAGATCCTCGATCAGCGGGAAGATCGGCCCCTTGTTGCGCGGCAGGAGGCGTCCGACGCTCGCGAAGTTGCGGTTGATGTAATATTCGATCCAGCACATCGGAACATCGTTATCATCGCGCAGGCGAAGCCCGCGGACCATCAGCCATTCCTCACCCGCCGGGATGCCGATGCGCGCGGCGAGCTTGTTGTCGACCGTGATCATCTTGATCGACTCGATCTCGAACCGCGTGTCGTTCGCCCAGGCGAGCAGGTCGTTGATCGAGGTGGCGTGGAAGACTTCGGTCTCCGACGGGCCGGGGACGACGACGGTTCCTGCCCCCTGACGGGATGCGACCAGACCGTCCTCGCGCAGCCGGCGCAGCGCCTCACGCACCGTGAAACGGCTCACCGAGAAGCGCGCGCGCAGTTCTTCCTCGGTCGGGAGCTGGCTGCCGATCGGGTAGATGCCGTTGACGATCTCCTCGCGCAGCGTCCGTGCAACTTGCAGGTAGAGCGGTCCGGAAGCTTGTCCGGTCGTTTCAGTGCCTTCTTCGCCCGCCTTCGTCACGCTCGACTGCTGCCCCATCGCCAGATCCTCACCCCCTTGGCCCGTGCCCGCCGCGGCTCAAGGCCGCGCGGCGGGCGCCGGTTCGTTCGCACTATCCTTATAGATTGTGGCGGTTTCAACAAGGCTTGCGCCGCCCTGTCAGCAACGGGCGGGGGCGCGAAACCGGCCCTTTCCCTTGTTCGGATCATATGTCCGTACATAAATCGCGCTCATGGGCGCCGAAATCGCCTTGACCGGACAGATTGGCGATGTATCTGTCTGGACATATTTGGCGCCATCTGAGTTGGCGCGGCTGTTGGAGAGGGACTGATGGGAAGCGGTGATCCGCGTATTACGGTCGAGCTGCGCGACCGCGTCGCCTATGTGACGATCAACCGGCCCGAGGCGAAGAACGCGCTGTGCAAGTCGATGTACGCCGCGATTCGCGATGCGGCGGCCGCGACCGACGCCAATCCCGATGCCGACCTGATGGTGATCCAGGGCTCGAATGGCGCCTTCGCGTCGGGCGGCGACCTCAAGGAAATCCTCGACGTCCTCGAAAACGATCCGCCCGCGATCCTCGACTATGAGGAGTATCTGCCGTTCGAGGCGGTGCGCACGATGAAGAAGCCGACGATCGCGGTGATCGACGGCCTGTGCATCGGCGGCGGCCTGTCGCTCGCGCTGATGTGCGACCTGCTGATCGCCACCGACCGCTCGCGCTTCGCGATCCCCGAGGCGAAGGTCGGCATCGTCGACGGGCATCTCCCGCGCTTCCTGCGCGACATCGTGCCGCACGCGACGCTTCGCTACTGGATGTACACCGGCGCCCTGTTCCCCGCTGCCGAGGCTCAGGCCGCCGGGCTGCTGACGAAGGTCGTGACGCCCGAGGAACTGCCCGCCGCGCTCGACAAGCTGATCGCCGGCGTGAAGACCGGATCGCCGGTCGCGCTGCAGATGCTCAAGCACATCTTCAACGAGAAGCGCCAGCTCTCGGCGATGACCGACGCCTATCTGATGATGTTGCAGCCCGAGGTGCTGAAGCGCCTTCAGGCGTTCCGCGACAAATAGGGCGCGGACGCGTGACGACCTTCCACCAGCTGTTGCGCGACCGGGCCGCCGAGCATGGCGCCCGCACCGCGCTGCTGTTCGACGCGGAGACGGTGACCTACGCCACTTTGCTCGACCGGTCGGAGCGGGTCGCGGCGGGCTTGAGGAAAGCCGGGATCGGCGCGAACGACCATGTCGCGCTGCTCATGGACAATTCGCTCGACTGCGTGTTCGCCTGGCTCGCGTCGAGCCTGCTCGGCTGCACCGAAGTGCCGATCAACCCGCAATATCGCGGGCAGTTGCTGCACTATTTGCTGCAGGATGCGGACGTCACCGCGGTGATCTGTGACGCGGCCTATGCCGCACAGCTCGCGGAGGTCGCGGGATCTTTGCCCGGGCTCAAGCTGGTACTGGTCGGCGGCGGCGACGCGCTGCCCGATCTAAGCGGTATCCGCGTCGAACGCTTCGGCGATTGCTATGACGCAAGCGACGCGTTCGACCCCGTCGACGGCGCGCCGGAGCGGGTGATCCTCTACACTTCGGGCACTACCGGCCCGTCCAAGGGCGTCACCCACACCCAGCGCTCGTGCCTCACCCTCTCGCGCTACAACGCGGAGATGATGGAGTATCGCCCCGACGACCGGCTGCTCAACTTCTTTCCGCTCTATCACCAGAATGCGCGTTACACCGGGGTGGTCCCGGCGATCCAGGCCGGGGCGAGCATCCGGCTCGAGCGCAAGCTCAGCACCAGCAATTTCTGGAAGACGGTGGATGCCGACGGCATCACCGCGTTCAACTATCTGGGGTCGGTGCTTCGCCTGATCCTCAACGTCACAGGTGAGGACCGCGTCGCCGGCACGCACAGCCTGCGCACCGCGTTCGGCGCGGGCGCACCGCCCGCCATATGGGAAGCGTTCGAGCAGCGGCTCGGTGTCCGGCTGGTCGAAACCTATGGCCTCAGCGAAGCGCCGATGGCCGCGCTCAATGTGCGCAAGGGTGCGCGATCGTCCGAGATCGGATCAGCGGGGCGGGGCACCGATCTGTTCGAGCTCGCGGTCGCCGATGCCGACGACAACCTGTTGTCCGCGGGCGAGGTCGGCGAGATCGTGCTGCGTCCCCGCGTTCCCGACGCGATGATGACGGGCTATTACAACAAGGACGCGGCCACCGTCCGTGCCTTCCGCAACCTGTGGTTCCACTCCGGCGATCGCGGGCGGCTGTCCGAGCGGGGTGACCTGTTCTTCGAGGCCCGCGAGAAGGACGCGATCCGCCGGCGCGGCGAGAATATCTCCGCCTGGGAAGTCGAGAGCGTGCTCGACGCGCACCCCGATGTCGCGGAGTCCGCGGTGTTCGGCGTCGCCAGTGAGGACGTCGATGAGGAGGTCGCCGTGGCGATCGTCCTTCAGCCGGGTGCGTCCGATCTGCGCGGGTTGCTCGATCACGCGGCGAAGAACCTGCCCGCTTATGCGGTGCCGACGCTGCTGCGCGTGATGGCGGATCTGCCGCGCACGCCGACCGAGAAGGTTCAGAAGGCCGAACTGCGTGCCGCGCCGCGTGCCGCCTACCTCACCCGATCCGAAATTCTTGAGGCCGCGACGCGTGCCTGATGCCATTCGAGGAGACACCGACATGACCGAAGTGGTCGAATATACCGTCCCCAGCCACGCCGACCGGCTCGCCGCCTTCGCGCCCGACAAGCTCTACTCGCTCGCCGGAAAGACGGTGCTGGTCACCGGCGCGTCGTCGGGGATGGGCGAGGCGATCGCGCTCGCCGCGGCGGCGGCGGGGGCGAAGGTGATCGGCGTCGCGCGCCGCGCCGAGCGGCTCGAGGCGCTGGCAGCCTCGCATCCTTCCATCGTGCCGATCGCGTGCGACCTGTCGACCGCCGGCGCCCGCGCCGAACTCGCCGCGAAAGCGGGCCATGTCGACGTGCTCGTCAACGTCGCGGGTACGGTTCAGGATGTGGTGCCCGCCGAACAGGAATCGGCGGCGCAGATCGCCGCGACGCTGGAACTGAACCTGATCGCTCCCTTCCACCTCGCCCAGCTGTTCGAGCCGGGGATGCGCGAGGCGGGCGGCGGATCGATCGTCAACATCGCCTCGATCAGCGGCGTGGTCGGCATCGGCCGCATCCCGCAGGCCGCCTATGTCGCGAGCAAATCCGGGCTGGTTGGGCTGACGCGCGAGCTGGCGGGGCAGTGGGGCCGCTGGGGCGTGCGGGTCAATTCGATCGCGGCAGGTTTCTTCCGCAGCGACATGACCACCGACATGTTCGCGCATCCCAAGATGTCGGAATGGGTGCGCAAGGGGCAGCCGATGCCGTTCACCGCGGTACCCGACGATTTCGTGGGTACCGTGCTGCTGCTGTCATCCAATGCGGGCCGCTTCATCACCGGCCAGACCTATGCCGTCGATGGCGGCTGGACCTGCCTATAGGAATTGCGGAAGCCTGAGCGGACGAAGTGTCGCCAGCGTAAGGAGAGTTTGAGCGTGATCACCAATGTATTCGGCCGTCGTGGCCTGCTGGCGATCTTTGTCCTGTTGCTGATCAACACGCTCAACGTGCTCGATCGCGTGCTGCCGTTCGTGCTGGTCGACGCGATCCGCAAGGATCTGGGCCTGACCGACAGCGAGATCGGGCTGATGACCGGCGTCGGCTTCGGCCTGATCTATGCCGTCGCGGCGCTGCCGCTGGCGCGGGTCGCCGACCGGCACAGTTCGCGGATGGTGCTGTCGCTGACGCTGGCCTTCTGGAGCCTGATGACCGCGCTCAGCGGCTTCGCGCAGAACTTCATGCACTTGCTGCTCGCCCGCGGGGGCGTCGCGGCGGCGGAGGCAGGGAGCGCGCCGGCCGGCCATGCACTGGTCGCGCGCGCCTTTCCGGCGGAACGGCGCGCGCTGGTGCTGGCGATCGTCTCGCTCGGCTTTCCGCTGGGCAGCATGCTGGGGCTGATGCTGGGCGGGTGGATCGCCAGCACCAGCGCGCGCCTTTCCGGCGGAACGGCGCGCGCTGGTGCTGGCGATCGTCTCGCTCGGCTTTCCGCTGGGCAGCATGCTGGGGCTGATGCTGGGCGGGTGGATCGCCGATGTCGCCAACTGGCGCGCGGCGTTCTTCTTCGTCGGCGCGCCGGGGCTGCTCGTCGCGCTGATGGCGTGGTTCCTGTTGCCCGAGCCGGGCAAGGTGGTGCTGGCCGACAATGCCGAGCCGGCGCCCTTCTGGGACACGCTCAAATTCCTGTTCTCGCGCCGCTCCTACCGCCACATGGCGATGGCGGGGTCGCTCTACACCATCGCCGGGTTCGGCATCACCGTCTGGTCGCCGGCCTTCCTGATGCGCACTTATCACATGACCGCGGGCGAGGTGGGCATGCAGCTCGGCCTCGCGACCGGGATCGGTGGCCTCATCGGCCTGTTCGCGAGCGGATGGATTTCCGACTGGCTCGGCGGGCGCGACATTCGCTGGCGGCAATGGGTGCCGGCGATCGCGATGGCGCTGGGCGCGGTGTCGGCGTTCGCGGCGATCAGCGTGCCGGGCGTGGGCCTCGCGATCCTGTTCCTCGCCTTCGTTCAGGGGCTTGGCTACGCCTATCTCGCGCCGACCTTTGCCGCGGTTCAGTCGCTGGTGGCGGACGATGCGCGCGCGACGGCGTCGGCGGTGCTGCTGTTCTGCATGAACTTGCTGGGCCCCACGATCGGGCCGTTCCTGGTCGGATCGATCAGCGACCGGATGGCGCCCGGCGTGGGCGAACTGTCGTTGCAATATGCGCTGCTGGTGGTGCCGGTGCTGTTCGCCTGGGCGGCGTTGCACTTCGCGCTCGCGGGCCGCGCGCTGCCCGGCGACATGCCGCGCGCGCAGCCGGCGGCTGCTTGAGAACATGGAGAATTCGATGGGGCTGACCGCGCATGACTAGCGCAACACCGCGAAAAAAGGGACCATTGGCGGGCATCCGCGTCGTCGACCTGACGACGATGGTGATGGGGCCGTACTGCACCCAGATCATGGCCGACATGGGCGCCGACGTGATCAAGGTCGAGCCGCCCGGCGGGGACAATACCCGCTTCATCTCGCAGGGGCCGTCGGTGGGGATGAGCGGGGTGTTCATCAACGTGAACCGGGGCAAGCGCAGCATCGTGCTGGACCTGCGTTCGGGTGAGGGCAAGGTTGCGCTGGCGAAGCTGATCGAGGGGGCGGACGTGTTCATCCACTCGATGCGCGCCAAGGCGATCGCCGGCCTCGGTTTCGACTATGACGCGGTGAAGGCGATCAACCCCGGCATCGTCTATACCAACTGCTACGGTTTCGGCCGGCGCGGGCCGGACCGCGACCGCACCGCCTATGACGACACGATTCAGGCCGAATGCGGCTTGCCCGCGGTGCAGCAGATGCTGACCGGCGAACCGAGCTATGTCGGCACGATCATCGCCGACAAGGTCGCCGGCCTCACCACGCTCTATGCGACGATGATGGCGCTGTTCCATCGCGAGCGGACGGGCGAGGGGCAGGAGGTCGAGGTCGGTATGTTCGAGACGATGGCCGCGTTCATGCTGGTCGAACATGCCAATGGCGCGATGTTCTCGCCCCCGCTCGGCCCGGCGCGCTATCCGCGCGCGGTGGCGCCCAACCGCAAGCCGTACAAGACGCGCGACGGGCATATCGCGGTGCTGATCTACAACGACAAGCAGTGGAACGCGTTCGTCGAGGCCGCCAAGCCGGACTGGGCCAGCGACCCCCGTTTCGCGACGCTGGAATCGCGCGCCAAGCATATCGACACCATCTATGCGCGGCTTGCCGAGACGCTGGCGGAGCGCACCACCGCGGAGTGGATCAAGCTGTTCCGCGCGCTCGAAATCCCGTCGGCGCCGCTGCGCACGCCGGGCGAGTTGTTCGATAACCCGCACCTCAATGCCGTGGGCCTGTTCGAGACGATCGAGACCGCGCATGGGCCGGTGCGGTTCCCGGGGGTGCCGACCTGGTTCTCCCGGACGCCCGGTGCGGTCGCGGGCTATGCGCCGGAGACCGGCGAGCATGGTGACGAGATACTGGCCGAGATCGGGCTGGACACTGACGACGCACGGAGGGTGTGACGATGGACTTCCAGCTCACCGCCGATCAGCAGGATATCCGCGACGCCATCCTGAAGGCGTGCGGGCAATTCTCCGACGAATACTGGCTTGAGCGGGATCGCGAAGGCGTCTTTCCGTTCGAGTTCCACAAATCGATGGCTGAGGCCGGGTGGCTGGGCGTCGCGATGCCCGAGGAGGTCGGCGGCGCGGGGCTGGGGATCACCGAGGCCGCGGTCATGATGCAGGCGGTGGCGGAGGCCGGTGGGGGCATGACCGCCGCGTCGTCGATCCACGGGCCGGTGTTCAGCCTCGAGCCGATCGATCTGTTCGGCACGGCGGAGCAGAAGCGGCGCATGATCCCGCCGGTCCTGTCCGGCGCCGAGAAGATGTGCTTCGCGGTGACCGAGCCGAACACGGGTCTGGACACCACTCAGCTCAAGACCTTCGCGAAGAGGGTCGACGGTGGTTATCTGGTCAATGGCGAGAAGATCTGGATCACCAACGCGCATGTCGCGGACCGGATGATGCTGCTCGCACGCACCACGCCGCTCGACGACGTGACGCGCAAGACCGACGGGCTGTCGCTGTTCTACACCCGGCTCGACCGCGACCATATCGAGCACCGCATCATCCCGAAGATGGGCCGGCATGCGGTGGGTTCGAACATGGTCTTCATCAACGACCTGTTCGTGCCCGAGGAAGACCGGATCGGCGAGGAGGGGCAGGGGTTCCGCATCATCCTCAAGGGCCTCAATCCGGAGCGCATCCTGCTGGGGGCGGAGGCGGTCGGGATTGGCCGCAACGCGATCGCGCGGGCGGCGCGCTATGCCCGCGAGCGGGTGGTGTTCGGGCGCCCGATCGGGATGAATCAGGGCATCCAGCACCCGCTCGCCAAATGCTGGGCGCAGCTGGAAGCGGCGAACCTGATGGTGATGAAGGCCGCGACCCTGTTCGACAAGGGCGAGGAGTGCGGGGTCGAGGCCAATGCCGGCAAATATCTGGCGGCGGAGGCGGCGTTCGAGGCGTGCCACACCGCGATGCTGACGCTGGGCGGCATGGGCTATGCGCAGGAATATCATGTCGAGCGGCTGCTGCGCGAAGTGCTGATCCCGCGCACCGCGCCGGTCAGCCCGCACATGATCCTGAACTTCCTGGCCGAAAAGGTGCTGGAGCTCCCGCGCTCTTACTGAGGACAAGATGATGACGACGGGGTTCAACGCGCGCTCCTGGCTGTTCGCGCCGGGCGACAGCGAAAGGAAGATGACCAAGGCGACGGAAGGCGATGCCGACATCGTCCTGATCGACCTGGAGGATGCTGTCGCGGAGGAGGCAAAGCCCGCCGCGCGCGCGCTGGTGCGCGAGTTCCTGACCGCCAATGCTGCGCAGCATGAACGGCTTTGGGTGCGGGTCAATCCGATGGACGGGGCGCATACGCTGGCCGATCTGGCGGCGGTGATGCCGGGCAAACCGGGCGGGATCATGTTGCCCAAAGTCTATGGCCGCGCGGATGTGGAACGGCTCGACCATTATCTGTCAGCGTTCGAAGCGGCGAACGGGATCGAGGCGGGCGTGACCAAGGTGATCGTACTGGTCACCGAGACCGCAGAGGCGATGTTCCACACCGGCGATTACAAGGACGCGCCGCGCGTCGTGGCGCTGACCTGGGGGGCGGAGGATCTGGCGGACTCGATCGGCGCGAGCAGCAATCGCAATCCCGATGGCAGCTATGGCTTCACCTATGAACTCGCGCGGACGATGTGCCTGCTGGGTGCCGCGACCGCAGGCGTTGCTGCGGTCGAGACGATCCAGGGCGATTTCCGCGATCTGGAGGGGCTGAAGACGCGCGCGGAGAAGGTGCGGCGCGACGGTTATCGCGGGATGCTGGCGATCCATCCGGCGCAGGTGCCGGTGATCAACGCCGCCTTCGCGCCGAACGCGGACGAGGTTGCCGAGGCGGAGGAGATCGTCGCGCTGTTCGCCGCCAATCCGGGCGTCGGCGCGATTGGGTGGAAGGGCGGGATGCTCGACCGCCCATACCTCTCGCGTGCTCAGAATCTGTTGCGGCTGGCGGGGCGGGGATGACGATCGACCTTGCCCGCCATGTGAAGCGCGGCGATCGCATCGTCATCGGTCAGGCGTGCGGCGAGCCGACGACATTGGTCGAAGCGCTGATCGCACAAGGGGCGAGCATCGGCGACCTGTCGGCATTCATCGCCACCAGCTTCTCCGGGCTGTTCACGCCGGAGACCGCCGGCGCCTTTGCGCTGTCCAGCATGGGCGCGATCGGCGCGCTGCGGGGAATGGCGAAAGCAAACAGGCTGGGCATCGTGCCGTGCCATGTCAGCCAGATCGGGCCGATGATCGAAGCCGGCATCATCGGCTGCGACGTGGCGATGATTCAGGTCAGCCCGGCGGATGCAGACGGCCATCACAGCCTTGGCCTGATCGGTGACCATGTACTGGCGGCGGTCACGAAGGCGCGGGTAGTGATCGCCGAGATCAACGATCGCGTGCCGTTCGTGCCAGGCGAAATGCTGCACGCGTCGAAGATCGACCTCGCGGTGCCGGTCTCGCGCGATCCGGTCGAGGTCGCGGCGGCGAACGTGACGCCGACCGACGAAGCGATCGCGCGCCATGCCGCGGCCTATATCGGCGACGGTTCGGTGTTGCAGGTCGGCGTGGGTGGCGTCCCCGACGCGATCCTCCGCCTGCTGTGCGACCGCCGGGATTTGGGCATCCACTCGGGGATGCTGGGCGATGGCGTGGTCGATCTGATCGAGGCTGGTGTCGTCACCAATGCACGCAAGGCGATCGACGCCGGGGTGAGCGTCAATGGGGCCTTTATCGGCACGCGGCGGCTGTACGACTGGGCGCACCGAAATACTGCGGTCCGGTTGTGCAGCACGGCCTATACCCATGACGCTGCGGTGCTGGCGCAACTCGAGCGACTGGTGACGATCAATTCGGCGCTGGAGGTCGATCTGACCGGGCAGGTCAATGCCGAGCAATCGGGCAGCGCCTATCTGGGCGGTACGGGAGGTCAGGTCGATTTCGTGCGGGCTGGCGCGCGCTCGCCGGGCGGCCGGTCGATTATCGCGCTGGCCGCGACGGCCAAGGGCGGAACGATCAGCAAGATCGTGCCCGGGCTGTCCGGCCCGGTGACGACCGCGCGCAGCGATGTCGATGTGATCGTGACCGAATATGGCGCGGCGGAACTCAAGGGGCAGACGCTGGCCGAGCGCGCGCGGCGGCTGGTGGCGATCGCGCATCCCGACTTCCGCGAGGAACTGGATCGCACCGCCCATGCGATCCGGCAGCGAGGATTCTGACATGGCCGACCCCGTCCTGTTCGATGCGCGCGCCGATGGCATCGCGATCATCACGCTCAACCGGCCCGAGCAGCGCAATGCGCTGAGCCGCGAGATCCGCGACGGGCTGTTCGCGGCATGGGACCGGTTCGAGCGCGATCCGGCGTTGCGGGTCGCGATCCTCACCGGGAGCGGCGAGAAGGCCTTTTGTGCGGGCGGCGACCTTAAGGAGATGGTCGAAACCGGCATGGCGATCCCGCCGCGCGACATGTTTCCGGTGCCGGGCGACAATATCGAGCTGAGCAAGCCGACCATCGCCGCCGTCAACGGCGTTGCGTTCGCGGGCGGGTGGATGATCGCGCAGGCATGCGATCTGTGCGTCGCGAGCACCAGCGCGCAATTCGCGATCACCGAGGTGAAGGTCGGGCGGAGTTCGCCCTGGGCCGCGCCGCTGATCCATATGATCCCGCAGCGGATCATGATGGAGATCATCCTGACCGGAAAGCCGATCACCGCGCAGCGCGCCTATGAGATCGGACTGATCAACCGGCTCGCCGAGCCCGGAGCGCTGATGGACTCCGCGCTCGATCTGGCTCGCGAGATTCTGGCGGGTGCGCCGCTGTCGGTGCAGGCCGGGCGGCAGACGGTGATGCTGGCGACCGAGATGGGGCGAGCGGCGGCTTTGCAGGCTGCGCGCCGGGCATCCGATCTTGCCTATGAAAGTCACGACGCGCAGGAGGGACCGCGCGCTTTTGCCGAGAAGCGGCGTCCGCAATGGACCGGCCGCTAAGGAGAGTGGAAGAGTGAGCGACTATCTGGCCCCGGCCGAGGAGATCATCGAGGAAGCGCGTGCGGGGCGCGTGTTCATTCTGGTCGAGGATGGCGGCGCGGCAAATGTCGGTATGGCCGCGGTGCCAGCCAGTTTCGCGACCGCTGAGGCGGTGACTTTCATGGCGGTGCATTGCCGTGGCGTCGTCTGCCTCGCACTGACGCCCGAGCGGGTGGCGCAGCTCAACCTGCCGCCGATGGTCGCGCAGAATAGTTCGCCGCGGCAATCGGCCTTCACCGTCTCGATCGAAGCGCGTGAGGGCGTGTCCACCGGAATCTCCGCCGCCGATCGGGCGCGGACGATCGAGGTGGCGATCGATCCGGATGCAAACGACCGCGATCTGGTATCGCCGGGACATATCTTTCCGGTCACGGCGCGTGACGGAGGTGTGCTGGTACGGGCCGGCTTCTCCGAAGCGGCGGTCGATGTGGCGCGGATCGCCGGGTTGAATCCGAGTGCGGGGCTGTGCGCGGTGATCGGCGAGGATGGCGAGCTTTCGACGCTTGACGACCTGATCGCCTTCGCGCGCAAGCATGACTTGAAGATCGGGACGATCCGCGATCTCGTTGCCTATCGCCATGCGACTGAGGTGCTGATCGAGCGGGTTTCGTCCGAGACGATCGACAGCGAGCATGGTGGCGAATGGCGTATGCACGTCTATCGCAACCGCGTGGACGGGACCGAGCATTGCGCGCTGGTCAAGGGCGCAGTGGGCGCGGGCACCACACTGGTCCGCATGCACGCCTTTGCGGTGCAGGACGATGCGCTGGGCCGCAAAGGGGGCCGCGCCGGACTGATCCCGCAAGCGATGGACGTGATCGCGGCGGAAGGCAGTGGCGTAGTGGTGCTGATCCGCGGGCCGATCGTCCACAAGTCCGACGGCAGTGTGCCGAGCCGGGCAGGGCGCGACGACAAGGCCGCGCTGCGCGAATATGGCGTCGGCGCGCAGATCCTGCGCGATCTGGGCGTTTCGCGGATCGAGCTGTTGAGCGGTAGCCTGCGCGCGCCGATCCCGGGCATCGACGGCTATGGGCTTGAAGTCGCTGGCATCCGGCCCTTCGGTAAGGCGTTGCGCTAGATCGCAACAGGGAGCGCGCCGCGATCGGCGATGCGCTCCAGCGCGGCCTCGATTCCGCCGCCCACTGCGACCAGCAGCCGGGCGCGCTTGATGTACAGATGCGGGTCGGCTTCATCGGAAAAGCCGATGCCGCCATGGATCTGAATATTCGTCGCGGCATTGCCGAGCGCGGCCTGCGCCGCGGCGATCCACGCCGCTTCCACCTGCGCTGCGGCGTCGGCACGGCCATTGTCGACCGCAACCGCCGCGAAGGTGACGAGATCGCCCGCCGACTGCGCGGCGATCGCCATGTTGGCGCAGAAGTGCTTCACCGCCTGATAGCTGCCGATGGGGCGGTCGAACTGCTCGCGGACCTGCGAATAGCTGACCGCCAGAGCGCACGCGCCGTCGGCCAGACCGGCCAGCGCGGCCGCCTCGATCAAGCGCAGGCGCAGCAGGCCGGCTGCGTCGAAGCTGCCGATCCGCGTGCCGGTCTCGACCGGGGCGAGGTCGGACAGCCAATGCGCCGCGTCCTGTACCGCGCCGATCGATGCGGTGGTGAAGACGCCCGACCGCAACAGGACCGGAGCACCGGGCGGGCAGTCGACTGCGAAGCCATCGAACGCGGCGAAGACACGGCCGGGGCGGGCGTCCGCATAGGTTGCGTGCGCCGCGCCGAGTGTCGCCAGTACGGAAGGGGAGGCGAGGCAGCGGCCAAGTGCGATGACGACCAGCGCTTCCTCGACGGCGCCGAGGCCGAGACCGCCCGCATCTTCGCGCACGCCCATGTCGAACAGGCCGAGCGCGTCGAGCGACGCCCAGGTCGCGGCGTCCTCATCGACGTTGCGGTGCAGACGTTCGACGGGAAGAAGCGGCGCGATCGAATCGACGAAGGAATCGGCGAGCGCGCGCTGGTCGCGACTGGGCTGGTAGATGGCGGTCATGGAATCCTCTCAATCGGCTCTGTTGCTAGCGCCGGCCCGGGCAGGCGTATTGACGCCGCGGGACGCAGTTTCGACGTCAGCCGACAGGCTCACGCGGCCTCGGCCCGCGCGGCGCGGCGGAGCTGAATCGGCGAGGCCGTGAACCAGCGGTAGCAGCTGCGCGACAGCACCGAGGCTTCGGAATAGCCGAGCTTCTCCGCGACCTGCATCAGCGGGAGGTCGGACTGGCTGAGGTAGCGCAACGCCACCTCGCGCCGGACTTCGTCCTTGATCCCCTCGAACGACATGCCCTCCGCGCGCAGGCGGCGCTGGAGCGTGCGGGGGTGGAGGCACAGCTCGCTCGCGATATGCTCGCTGGTGCAGCGGCTGGAGCCGAGATGGCCGACGACCAGAGTGCGCACGCGCGCGTGGAGCGGCGGCATCGCGGCGGGATAGTTGGTGTCGATGAAGGCGGTCGCCATCTCATAGACCTGCTCGTCGGGGTCGCCGATCTTGCATAGCAGATCGTCCTCGGTGAGAACGAAACCGTCCATTTCCTGCCCAAAGCGGACCTCGCAGCCGAACGCGTCGCGATACGCCTTGAGCGGGGCCTGCGGCTCGTGCCGGAAGTGCACTCGCCGCGCACGCGCCGTACCGCCCGAGATATCGGCGACGTTGAGGTGTGCGAGCATCACCGCATGCTCGACCACCTGGCGCGTGTCGGCAGGCCGGTCGAGCAGGATCTCGAGTCCGACGAACAGGATATGCTGCGCGCGATCGGGACGAAAGCGCACGCGGGTGGCGAGGCTGTAGGCGTGGATATGCCGGGCGCAGTAGCCGAGCGCCTGCCCCACGGTCTGCGAATTCTTCATCACAACACCGACGGGGCCGATCACCTTGCCGCCGCGCTGGCGCTGGGCGAGGCGAATGCCGAAGTCGGGGACGCCGAGCCGGTCGGCGCAATGGGCGAGGATCTGCACGAAGGCGCGGTATTCGAGCACGGGTCCGCGCCCCCCGGCCTCAGCTGACGCGATGCCATATTCCGTCAAAAATTCGTCCGGATTACTTTGGAGCTCACGGACCAGTTCAGGGAAGCCGGTCAGCGCCTGCGAATGGACGGCGTCGAACCCTGTAGCTCGGGATTCTACTCCCTCTTCACTCTCCGGCAGGAGAATTGCCGCCATCGCGCCCATTGTTCTCTCCACTTCGATTTTATCGTCAGGGTTGTCCGTATAATGCAACCATGCGACAAGGATCGCAAGTCGGTTGCGGCGCGGTGCTTGTCGCGCGCCATCAAGACGGCGCCGCAAGTGACGGCGTAGCGGGAGAGGGTGATGACGATGCTTGCAAATCGCGCGCCGCGAGGGCGGGGCTAGACGATGGAGTTCGGCTGGAGCCCCGAACAGGATGCGCATCGCGCGCGGATCCGCGATCTGCTGCGCGACACGCTGCCCGCGGATTGGGAGGAGCTGTCGGTCCATGGGCCGGGCAGCGATTACCAGACCGATTACTCGCGCGAATTTTGCAAGCTGCTGGCCGACCAGGGGCTGCTGATCCCGCACTGGCCCGTTTCGCAGGGCGGCGAGGACATGCCGGTATGGCACCAGTTCATTCTGGGCGAGGAGATGTGGGCCGCGGGTGAGCCGCGCGGCGCGCAGTACATGAACGTCAACTGGGTCGGCCCGGTGCTGATGAAATACGGCACGCCGGAACAGATCGAGCGATATCTGGCACCGGTGCGCGCAGGTGAAGCGATCTGGTGTCAGGGCTTCTCCGAACCCTCGGCGGGGTCAGACCTGGCCGCGCTGCGCACTGCCGCGGTGCCGGTGGACGGTGGTTATCGCGTCAGCGGCGCCAAGATTTGGACCAGCTATGCCGGTAAGGCCGACACCTGTTTCCTTCTCGCGCGCGTGCCGGCGAGCGAGGGTGGCGCGGCGGGGAAGGGCGGTATCGTCATCCTGCTCACCGACATGCGCTCGCCCGGCATCCAGGTGAAGCAAATCCCGGCGTTGGTCGGCGAAGGCGATATCCATGAGGTCTTCTTCGACGAGGTGTTCGTGCCCGCGGCCGACCGGCTGGGCGAGGAAGGGCAGGCGTGGGAAATCATCAACTTCGCGCTGGCGAACGAACGCACCGGCATCGCCCGCTACGAATTCTCCCGCCGCATCCTCGACCGCGCGGTTGAAAAGCTGAAGGATGAGGGGCGCTGGGGCGATCCGGTGGTGCAGGACCGTGCGGGGCGTGCGCTGATGCTGTGCGAGGCGGCGCGGATGCTGGTCTATCGCGTGGTCGACGCCAAGGCGCACGGATCGCCGCCTGACGCCTATCCCAGCGTGGCGCGCTGGGCGGTGGTACAGGCCGACAATGGCGTGAACGACTTCCTGACCGAGTTCCTGCCCGACGGGCTGCTCGGCGGCGATCATGTGCAGCAGGCACATCACCAGCGCGCGATCGCCGCAGGCGTCGCATCCGGCGCGGCGGAGATCCAGCTCAACCTGATCGCGCGCCGCTGGCTCGAACTGCCGGGGGAGGCGCGGCGATGAACTACGAGCTGAACGACGATCAGGCGGGCATCCTTGCGGGGCTGGATCAGTTGCTCGCCGCGCATGCCGGGGGGCCGAGCGGCGAGCCGGAAAATTTCTTCTATGGCGCAGCGCTCGACACTGCTTTGGCGGAATCGGGTTTTCTCGACATCGCGCGGATCGATGGGTTCGGTCCGCTCGACGCGGCATTGGTGGTCGAGCGGTTGGCGCGGCTGCCGCAGGTGGTGGAGGCGGCCGCGTCGGCACTGATCGCGCCGTTGCTTCCATTGGAGCCGGGGGAGCGTCCGCTTGCGCTGGTCAGTGGCGATGCGACACGGCCGGCGCGGTTCCTGCCGGTAGCGAGGCATTTGCTGGTGCTACGTCAGAACGATGCGCTGCTGGTGTCGATGGAAGGGACTTCCATCGAACCGGTCGAGAGCCTGATGGCCTATCCCTATGGTCGATTGGATTCGCTCAATGGCCTTTCGGCACAGACGCTCGCCAACGCCGTCGATATCCGCCGCCGTTGGCGCATTGCGCTCGCCGCGGAGGCGGCCGGCTGTATGGCGGCGGCGCTCGACACCGTAATCGAGCATGTCCGCACGCGGCAGGCGTTCGGGCGCCCGCTCGGCGCGTTTCAGGCGATCCAACACCGGCTGGCGATGGCGGCGGAAACTGCGGAATCGGCGAAATGGCTCGCCTTCCGTGCGGCGTGGTCCGACGGCGAGGCGGACGCGGCGATCGCCGCTGGCTTCGTGCAAGAGCGGATCGCGCGCTTCACTTATGATCTTCACCAGTTTTCGGGAGCGATGGGTTTGACGCTGGAATTTCCGCTGCACCTCTGGACCTACCGTCTGCGCGCGCTCGCCGGGGAGCTTGGCGGCGCGAGCATGCAGGCGCGCGCCGCGGCGCAGGCCGTGTGGGGCGTGGCATGAGCGAGAGCATCGACGCATTCCGCCAGCGCGCGCGCAGCTGGCTCGAAGCCAATGTCCCCGCTGAAAAGACTCCGCTCGAGGGTAAGCCGCTGCGCGACTATGTGCTGGCGTGGCAGCAGACTCAGGCCAGGGGTGGTTGGGCCGGGCTTGCCTGGCCCAAGGAGCATGGCGGCTGCGGGTTGTCGGTGCTGGAGCTGATCGTCTGGTTCGAGGAATATGCGCGGGCCAAGGCGCCGCCGGTGCTCGACGCGTCGTTTGTAGGCCTCAACCATGCCGGACCGACGCTGATCGCGTGCGGGACCGAGGAGCAGAAGGCGTTTCACCTGCCGCAATTGCTGGAGGGGCGAGCGATCTGGTGCCAGGGTTTCTCGGAACCGGGATCGGGTTCCGACCTTGCCTCGTTGCGCACGCGAGGCGTGGTGGATGGCGATCATCTGGTGGTCAACGGGCAGAAGATCTGGACGAGTTTCGCCGATACGGCCGACTGGCAGGAGTTGCTGGTGCGCACCGATCCCGATGCCAAGACTTCGGGCGCGCTGAGCTGGGTGATCTGTCCGATGGACACGCCGGGGATCACCGTGCGGCCGATCCAGACGATGGCCGGGGCGCACAAATATTGTGAGGTGTTCTACGACGATGTGCGCATCCCCCTGTCGAATGTCGTCGGGGGGCTGAACAATGGTTGGGCGACGGCGATGGCAACGCTCGGTTTCGAGCGCGGTACCGCAAGTCTCGGCATCATCATCGCCAATGCGCTGAAGGTCGACGAGATGCTGGGTGATTGCCCGGCGAGCCGTCCGCAGATGCGCGCGCGGCTCTCACAGCTCCGTGTCGAGGCGGCGGCGGCACGTGCGATGGCATATCGGCTGGCGCTCGACTCCGAAGAGGGGGTTCCCGATGCGCGCGGATCGATGGTGCGTCTGGCCTTTGCCGAACTGGCGCAGCGGATCAGCGCCGCGGCGATCGACCTGTATGGAATCGCTTCGCCGCAGGTCGCCGGATATCATGGCTGGGGCCATGAATATCTCGACGCCTTTTCAGAAACCATCGCGGGCGGCACGGCGGAGATCCAGCGTAACATCATCGGCGAGCGGGTCTTGGGGCTGCCGAGAGGACCGCGGTAGCTCAGCGCGCGTTGGGGTCCGGATTCCATATCGGCTTGCGCTTCTCCCCGAACGCCTTGGGGCCTTCGGTGAAGTCGGGATGCGCCCAGTGCGATTTGAGCAATTCCCAACCATAGTCGGGAGCGACCGGATCGCTGAGTTCGGTCGTCGCCCAGATCGCGCGCTTTGAAAGCGCCATGGCTTGCGGCGAGTTTTCGCTGATCGTCGCGGCCAGTTCGCGCGCTTTGGCGAGGGCGGCCGCGGGGGTGGGCTCGAGCAGGTCGACCATGCCCAGCATCCATGCGCGCTGCGCGTTCATGCGGTAGCCGCGGCCGGCCAGGCCCATCAGCAGCGCCGCGCCAAGACCCGCGCGGCGCGCGATCCCCTGGCTTTCCAAGCCGGAGACCTGACCGACCGAGACATGGCTGTCCATGAATTCGGCGGTCTCGCTCGCCACGATGATATCGCAGTCGGCGACGAAGTGCAGCCCACCGCCGTTGACGAGCCCGTTGACCGCGCAGATCACCGGCTTGGTCATGTGCATCATGCGGGGGGTGAAGCGGTTGGCGACCGCGTAGGGCTGGTTGTTGAGGCCGCCGACGCCGACCTCGAGCGCGCTGACATCGGCCCCGGTGCAGAAATGACGCTCGCCCGCGGCGGTCAGCAGCACGACGCGGACGTCGCGATCCCGCTCCAGCGCGCCCCAGGTTTCCTCAAGCGCCTTCATCATCGCCGGGCTGATCGAGTTACCGCGGTCGGGGCGGTTGAGCGTCACTTCGGCGATGCCGTCGGCGATCGCGACCAGCAACGGGGGCGGGGCGTCCGCCGCCTGTTCATACGCCTTGGTCATGGTCGCTCTCCCGGATGTGTCGGGGAGAGGCTTATCGCCCGCCGCCGGTCATGGCTTGACCGCGCGCGACAGATCAGATCCCCGCCATGCAGAGATATTTGATCTCCAGATAATCCTCGATCCCGTGGCGCGATCCCTCGCGGCCCATGCCCGATTCCTTGATCCCGCCGAAGGGCGCGACCTCGGTCGAGATGAGGCCGGTGTTGATGCCGACCATGCCCACCTCAAGCGTTTCGCCGACGCGCCACGCGCGGGAAAGGTCGCGCGTGTAGAAATAGCCGGCGAGCCCGACCTCCGTATCGTTGGCGAGCGCGACCGCCTCATCCTCGGTATCGAATACGAACAAGGGCGCGAGCGGGCCGAACGTCTCTTCCTTCGCCAGCGCCATGTCCGGGGTCGCACCGCCGATCACGGTCGGCTCGAAGAAGCTGTGGCCGAGCGGATGGCGCTTGCCGCCCGCGACGATGCGGCCGCCCCTGGCCAGCGCGTCGGCGATATGCTCCTCGACCTTCTCGACCGCCTTTTCGTCGATCAGCGGGCCTTGGGTGGTGCCATTCGCGGTGCCCGGTCCGACCTTCAGGCCGTTCACCGCGGCGGCCAGCTTCGTCTCGAACGCGTCCGCCACGGCACGCTGGACGAGGATGCGGTTGACGCACACGCAGGTCTGGCCGCTGTTGCGGTATTTTGAGGCGATCGCGCCTTCGACCGCAGCATCGAGATCGGCATCGTCGAACACGATGAAGGGCGCGTTGCCGCCCAACTCCATCGACAGCTTCTTCATCGTCGGCGCGCACTGCGCCATCAGCGTCTTGCCGACCTCGGTCGAACCGGTGAAGCTGAGCTTGCGCACCGCCGGATTGCCGGTCAGCTCGCCGCCGATCGTGCGCGAGGAGCCGGTGACGACGTTGAACACCCCTGCGGGGATGCCCGCGCGCTCGGCCAGCACCGCCAGCGCCAGCGCGGTGAGAGGCGTCTGGGTCGCGGGCTTAAGGACCATCGTGCAGCCCGCGGCGAGCGCGGGCGCGGCTTTCCGCGTGATCATCGCCGCCGGGAAGTTCCACGGCGTGATCGCCGCGACCACGCCCACCGGCTGGCGGATCACGACGATGCGGCTGTCGGTACGGTGCGCGGGAATGGTCTCGCCATAGACGCGCTTGGCTTCCTCAGCGAACCATTCGATGAAGGACGCGGCATAGGCGATCTCGCCCTTCGCCTCGGCCAGCGGCTTGCCCTGCTCACGCGTCAGGATCATCGCCAGATCGTCCTGATGCTGCATTACCAGATCGTACCAGCGGCGCAGGATGCGCGAGCGCTCGCCCGCCAGCCTCGTGCGCCATGCGGGCAGCGCGGCTTCCGCGGCGGCGATCGCGGCACTGGTTTCCATGACGCCCAGATCGGGCACCGACGCCAGCGTCGCGCCGCTTGCCGGATCGGTGACCGGGATCGATCCCGCGCCGGTCCACGCGCCATCGATGAAACACTGTTCGCGCAGCAATCCCGCGTCGTTGAGGGCAATCCCCGCCATCGTCATTTCCTTTGGTTTCAGCCGCGCGGTTCGATGCCGGCGCACAGGATATCGACCATCTCAGCCGCAAGATCGGCGGCAGGGCGCGCGCCGTCGGTGCGGTGCCAGCGGGCGGGCCAGTTGAGCGCGCCGGCAAAGGTGAGGGCGGTGGTCCGCACGTCACGGATCGACGCCGATCCGTCCGCCGCGGCCTCAGCGATCATCGCGCGCAGGGCGTCGTCGATCTCACGCTTCAGCGCGCGGAACCTAGTGCGAGCTTCGGGTGACAGAACCTCGTCGCCGGTGCGGATCACGCAACGGCCGAAGTCGCCCATGATCGTTTCGGCGTAGCGGCGCAGGAAGACGCGCAGCCGGTCGAGGCCGGTTCCGGAGGTGGCCTTGGCCTGCTCTGCGGCATCCTGCAGTTCGTGCAGCCCGATGCGAACGCATTCGAACAGCACCTGATCCTTGTTACCCAGATGGTGGTAGATCACCGGCTTGGTCACGCCGAGGCTGGCCGCGACATCCTCAAGCGAGGTCGCATGGAAGCCGCGTTCGTTGAACATCCGCACCGCCGCCAGCAACAGCGCGGCGCGCTTTTCCTGACGTTCGGCATCGCTCGTGCGGGTCGAGCGAAAGGGGGACGCGATGTCGTTCAGGCCAGTCATCGATCACCTTGACTCCGGCTGCGGACTCGTACAGCTACTCACCAGTAGCTTTATTCCAACGAGTATAAAAGATGCTACTTGATGAGACCCAGTCGGAAATTCGCGACACCGTTCGCGCCTATGCGCAGGAGCGGTTGAAGCCGCTGTCGGCGTCGTTCGAATCGGAGGGCGGCTATCCCGACTGGGTGTTCCGCGAACTGGCGGAGCTTGGTCTGCTCGGCATGACCGCGCCGGAGAATCTGGGCGGGGCTGGGGCGGACACCGTCACCTATGTCCTCGCGCTGATCGAGATCGCGGCGGCGGACGGGGCGTTGTCGACGATCCTGTCGATCCAGAACAGCCTGATGATCTCCGGCCTGATCCGTTACGGCAGCGAGATCCAGCAGCGCCGCTACCTTCCCTCGCTGATCGACGGATCGATGATCGGCGCGTTCGCGCTGACCGAAACCGACGCCGGATCGGACGCATCGGCGATCCGCACCCGTGCGGTGCGCGAAGCGGGCGGGTGGCGGATCAACGGCGCCAAGCAGTTCATCACATCGGGCCGGATCGGCGGGATCGCGATGGTCTTCGCCGTCACCGATCCGGATGCGGGAAAGAAGGGCATCTCCGCCTTCCTCGTCCCGACCGACACGCCCGGCTATGCGGTGGACAAGGTCGAGCATAAATTGGGGCAGGGCGCGTCGGACACCTGCGCGCTGCGTTTCGACGATATGTTCGTGCCCGACGCCGCGCTGTTGGGCGAGGAGGGGGCGGGCTATCGCATTGCGCTCAGCAACCTCGAAGCCGGGCGTATCGGCATTGCCGCGCAATGCGTCGGCATGGCGCAGGCGGCGCTCGAGATCGCGGTCGGCTATGCCAGGGACCGCAAGTCGATGGGCAAGCCGATCATCGAGCATCAGGCGGTCGGCTTCCGTCTTGCCGACCTCGCCTCGCGGCTGGAAGCGGCGCGCCAGCTCGTGCTGCACGCCGCAGCGGTCAAGGACAGCGGTGCGCCGTGCCTGACCGAAGCGTCGATGGCCAAGCTGGTCGCGTCCGAGACCGCCGAAGCGGTGGTCTCCGGCGCGATCCAGACGCTCGGCGGCTATGGCTATCTCGAAGAGTTCGGGGTGGCGAAGATCTACCGCGATGTCCGCGTCTGCCAGATCTACGAAGGCACGTCGGACATCCAGCGAATGGTGATCGCCCGCGCGCTGTGACGCCGGGCTTCAACGAGAACGGGAGAGAGCGATGAAGGTTGAGGGATTGGGCGCGATCGTCACGGGCGGCGCATCGGGGCTGGGCGCTGCGACCGCGCGGATGCTGGCAAGGAACGGCGCGAAGGTCGCGATCTTCGACCTGAACGAGGATGCGGGCAACGCGCTCGCGGCCGAGATCGGCGGCGCCTTTTTCAAGGTCAATGTCGCGGACGAGGCGAATGTGACCGCAGCGCTCGATGCGGCGCAGTCGGCGCATGGCTTATCGC
>Ga0247823_10000953_pt1 | contig 24417 bp, 18 predicted proteins | sample 13C_PalmiticAcid_2_FD_192426 | JGI IMG/M metagenome (GOLD analysis project Ga0247823, IMG submission 192426) | Soil microbial communities from agricultural site in Penn Yan, New York, United States - 13C_PalmiticAcid_Day30 | ecosystem: Environmental > Terrestrial > Soil > Agricultural land... | reverse complement strand
TCACCAGGGTGCCGGCCCCGAACTCGGTGAACAACTCAACCAGCATGGCGTGGGGGCGACGGCCATCCAGGATGACCACGGCCTCGACGCCCGCACGGACGGCGGCCATGGCCGTCTCCAGCTTGGGGATCATGCCGCCGTTGGCGACGCCGGTGTCGATCAAACCCTGGGCCTCTTCCAGGTTCATCTGGCGGATGATCTCGCCGTCCGCGCCCTTCACGCCGGCCACGTCGGTCAGCAGCAGCATCCGCTTGGCGCCCAGCGACCCGGCGACGGCGCCCGCCACCGTGTCGGCGTTGACGTTATAGGTCATGCCGTCCTCGGCCACGCCGATGGGGGCGATGACCGGCACCCAGTCCTCGGTCTCCGAGGCGATCAGCCCCTTGATCAGCTTGGGATCGACCTTGGTCGGCTCGCCGACGAAGCCCAGATCGACCTCATGCTCGATCATGCTGTCGGGGTCGCGCTTGGTGCGCTTGGTCTTCTCGACCGTCAGCAGGCCGGCGTCCTTGCCCGACAGACCGACGCCGCGCACGTCGGCTTCCTTGCCGGCGACGGTGATCCAGTGGGCGATCTCTTTGTTCACGGCGCCGGACAGGACCATCTCGGCCACCTGCATGGTGTCCTTGTCCGTCACGCGCAGGCCGTCGACGAAGGCCGACTTCACGCCCGCCTTGTCCAGCATGGCGCTGATCTGCGGTCCGCCGCCGTGGACCACCACGGGGTTCACGCCCATCAGTTTCAACAACACCACGTCGGCGGCGAACTGCCTGGCCACGGCGCTCTCGCCCATGGCGTGGCCGCCGTATTTGATGACCACGGTCTCGCGGTCATAAACCTGGATATAGGGCAGGGCCTCGGCGAGCGTTTTCGCCGTTTCCCAGCTGCGTTCCTCGGATTGCCGTTCAGTCTCTTTCATGATGGCCGCTCGATAGCGGCGAAGGGAGCGTGAGTCACGATGAAACCGGGACGGGCCCTGTCAGGGGCTTTCAACGAGGAGCATCGGTGAACAGGTCGCAGGCCTGATTGAAGGCATGACGGATGCCATCCAGATCATGCTGAAGATCGGGGTGATCTCCATCGCGTGCAGCGAACGACAGTAACTGATGCGCGCGGCGAATTTGATCGGGAACGCCTTCATTGGCGTTCTGATGCCTCATCTCGACGGACAGGAAATCATCGACGCGCGCCGTAGCCTCTGGGCTACGGTCAAGGGCAACGCCTAGATCGCGGCTTAGCCGATCTATATGGAGGCGCCAGTCAGTGATGAAGTCCGGCCAGGCCAGGAAACGACGGGGCAGGTGACGGCTTGCACGCTCGGCATCGGATACATGGCGAAGCCATAGCCGCAGGGCGTGGTCTCGGGATAGGGCGTTGCGCGCCATCAAGGAGGCCGCCACTTCGGCTGGCGAGCGCACGGGGCTGACCACGATCACACGGTAGCCCCGTTCCGTCAGAACCCCTCGCCAGAAGTCAAACAGGCGGCACATTCGAGGGTCCTTGAGCACGATCAGTTCTGCTTCGCAAAACTCCGTTGTTAACCGGTCCGCAGCTTCATCGCGGAATTGAGGTAGGGAGGCGCCGACCATTGCTGGATCGAAGTGGCGCCAGTCGTGCCAGCTAGAGCCGCCCGCCTGCAGCAAGCGATCATTAAAGGCCGCCAAGACTTCACTCTCCCAGAAACCTCTGGGGTTGTCCGTGGCGGGTTGCATCAGGGTTTGAGGCGTGCGAGCGCCTAGCAACGCTAATGTGCCGGCGACCGATGACGTGCCGCTGCGGTGCATGCCCAGGACCACCAGAGCGGTTTTTCGATCAAGCATGGGGACTCCAGGGAATATCGTCGGGCTGGGTGTAACAAGCGTGGCAAAGACATCCTACCCACTTCGCAGTGCGGCGCTTGCGGGTTAGGTAGTGCAAATGGCTCTCTATCCAGTGATCATGTGTGGAGGCGCGGGAACTCGCCTCTGGCCGTCCTCGCGACCCGCGCGACCCAAGCAGTTCATTCCTCTCGCGGGCAATCGATCTCTCTTCCAGGAAACTGTCGAGCGGGTTGCTCCCCTCGCGGGGAAGGACGGCAAACTGGTGGTCGTCGCTGGCGTCGTGCACCGCGAATGGCTTCTCGATCAACTGGCCGAGGTTGGTTGGAAAGACAGCGTGCAGATTCTCCTGGAGCCAGAGGCGCGAGATTCGGCGGCGGCCATGGCGGCGGCGGCGTTGTGGACGCTTTCGAGAGACCCTACTGGGGTGAACGTCTTTGTCGCGTCGGATCATCATATTCCCGACCATGGCGCGTTCAGAAAAGCCGTCACGGAAGCTGCACGAGGCGCCGAGCAGGGACAAATAGTGACTCTGGGGGTGCGGCCAACAGAGCCCTCCACCGCATATGGCTATATCAATCCGGAAGGGGCGGGCCTTTCGCGAGTGAGGGCCTTTCGCGAGAAGCCCGATGCGGAGAGCGCGGCTGAGTATATTTCGGCGGGCTACCTGTGGAATAGCGGCAACTTCATCGTGTCGTCGTCGGCGTTGATCGAGGAGCTGAAATCCCGTGCACCAGCGGTTGAGGCGGCTGCGCGCCGCGCCTTGGCTCTGGACAGTATCGGGCATGTAGAAGTTTTAGGTGACGCCTTCCGTAGCGCACCCAAGATCTCGATCGACTATGCGGTCATGGAGAAGACGCTGCGGGCGTCGGTGTTGGCTGTCGATTTCGCATGGTCCGATCTGGGAGCATGGGATGCGATCGCGGCGACGGGTGAAGGGGAATTCGGCCAGCATATTTATGAAGACGCCGACGGGTGCTTGGTGCGAGCCCCCGAAGGCGTGCTGGTGGGGGTTCTTGGTGTCAGCGATCTGGCCATTATCGCGGAACGCGACGCCATCCTAGTTTGTGATCTTAAACGAGCGCAGGACGTTAAAAAGCTGGTCGAACGAGTGCGCGCCGGATTTCCTCAGCATCTGGACTTCGAGCGTGCGCGCCTGGAGAGCCTGGGCGCAGGCGCGCGCAGGTTCGCGGATTGGCTTCGATGCGCCGCTCTGCCGCTATGGGCGACGCTCGGGCAGGATGAACAGGGCGGCTTCGCTGAACTTGTCGGTCGAGATTGCCGAGTGGTGCCTGCGGCACGACGGGCTCGCGTTCAGGCTCGTCAGATCTGGAGTTATGCGGAGGCGGGCCGGTTGGGGTGGGAGGGACCGTGGAGGCGCGCCGTGAACGATGGCGTGAATTGTCTCCAGGCGGTCTATCTGCGACCCGATGGTCTTTGTCGAACGCTGCTTTCAGCTGATGGACAGCCGTTGGATGAAACGGCCATGGTTTATGATCAGGCCTTTGTCATGCTTGCCCTGCAGTCGGCGCGAGCGACGTCAAGCGATCCGCAACGGCTTGAAGCGCAGGCGATCAGCATTCGTGACCAGCTGATTGGGCGCCAGTTGCCGAATGGCGGATTCGTCGAGGAGGGCGAGCACCCCTACCAATCTAATTGCCACATGCATCTGCTCGAAGCCTGTCTCGCCTGGGAGGAGGGCGGCGGAGACGAAGGTTGGGCGCAATTGGCCGATCAGTTGGTGGCGCTGGCGCGAGTAACTTTTGTGGATGAAAAAGGCGGCTTCCTGCGGGAGTTCTTCAATGAAGACTGGAAGCCTGCGCCCGGCGAGGACGGCCGCCTCGTAGAGCCGGGGCATCAATTTGAATGGGCCTGGCTCCTGGCGCGCTACAGTCAGGCGCGCGGCGACGCCCCGGCTCTGGAGGCGGCGCGGCGCCTGTATGAATTCGGCATGCGGGGTGTCGGCGAGAGAAGTCGAGTGGCGCTTGATGCCCTTAATGACGAAGGTCGTGTGAAGGGCGAGCGGGCTCGTCTATGGCCCCAGACCGAGTGGCTGAAAGCAGCTCTTGCTCTTGCGGAGCTTTCATCTGACGGACCTCGTCGCAAGTATGTCGAGGATGCGGCGGAAGCCTTGCGAGCCCTTTGGCGTTATTTGACGCCGCAAGGAATATGGCGGGATAAACGTTTGCCATCAGGTGGATTTATAGACGAGGCGGCGCCTGCCAGCTCTCTTTATCACATCATGGGGGCGTTCTCGCAGTTGGCGTCAAGCGATCTCCATGAGCTGGATCTAGACGAAAGAGCACTGACCCTGGCCTGAGATCTGAACTGGCAAAGGGCGGATTTTATGGATCCGCCCTTTGCTCCCATCTATCGCTTGCGGGCCAGCTGGTGCAGGTCACGCATGGTCAGGGCCTCAGCGAAGTCTGCGCGGGCTTGCATGTCGCTGGCCTCGCAGATCATGAAGCCGATCACGCCGACACCGGTGATACGTGTGTCAACGCCATTGGTGTTTATCCCGAAATCCTGCGAACGGTCGCTGCGCAGCGTGACTTGCAGCACGCCGGAAGCATAGTCCTGTTCGGATATGTCGATCGCCACCCAGCGATTCTCGCCGTGATGCAGGTTGGGTTTGCGAATGCTCATTCCGCCCACCAGGATCTCACCAACACACTCCGCCTTGGACAGGCCCAGCAAGCCGACATAAATGCGTAGTTGGCCTTGACCGGGTTCCAGGTGGAACTGCAGCGAGCCGCCCTTGGGTTTGGTCCAGCTGCCCCATGCGTCCGGCGACCACCAGCCGTCTCCCGTACGGAAGATTTCCGGAGACGGCATGCCAGGGTAGATGGCGGTGTCGGCCACGTCGCGCAGCCAGTAGTATCGGCCCATATCGGGCCGGGCCTCGATCGGCGGGGCTTCGTGGCGCTGGCCCTCGGGGAACCAGGTCTTGATAGTTTCGGCGATTTCCACGCCCAGTTCGCGCCAGGGACGCGGTTTGAATTCCTCCGCGATCCGCTTTTCGCGCTGTTGGCGATAGTCGGTGTCGAACATGAGGCGTTCAAGCGCTGCCAACAGGCCCTCGGCGTCGCCGAGTTTGAAGTAGTCGGCAAAATCACCGCCCGCTTCAGGCAGAGAGGACGAGTCGGAGAGCAAGGCCGCCTTGCCGTAGCAGAGCGATTCGGTCACCGGCAGGCCCCAGCCCTCGTAGGAGCTGGGGTAGAGGGTGAAGGCTGAACCCTTGTAGAGATTAGCGAGATCGGGGTCGGACACGCCCGATACCATCATGATGCGCTGGCGAAGCTCGGGATTGCCCTCAAGCATTGCGAACACTTCGTCATTGAGCCAGCCGCGATTGCCGACGCAAACCAGCTTCAGCGTCTTGTCGGCGCCATGCCGGCGGATCAGTTCGAGCCACGCCTTGAAGGCGCTGAGATGATTTTTGCGTGATTCCACCGTGGAAACGAACAGGACATAGTTCGAGGCTTGAAGTCCGTAGCGCTTCAGGGTTTCAGCAAGCGGAACGGCGGTGATCGGCTTGCGGAAGTCGGCGTTCAGCTGGATGACGCGAACGTTGGCCTCGTCCAGTTTATAGCCGAGTGTCTTGGCCACTGTGATCAGGTCGCGGCGTGACGCCTCAGAATTGGTCAGGAAGTGGTCCGCATGAGCGAAGACTCCCAAGGCCCAACTGATGAAGTCCTGGGTCAGGCGCTGGACGCAGTGCTCCGGCGTCATGACCGGGATCATGTCGTGGACAAAGGGGATATAGTGGATGCCGAAGCTTTCCTTGGCCTTGCGCACGTGCAGGAAGTAGTTCTGCAGCCACCATGACGTCCCGAGGTTGATCAGGTAGGCTCCGCGCTTGAAGATCAGCGGACGCCCGAGATCGAGCGACAGCTTCATTTCCTCGACGGCTTCCGTCCATTGAACCTCGGTGCGATCTCCCGAGGCCAGGGCGAGGTCACACAGCTTCAGGAACAGCGGGAGCGGAGTCGAGACCCACATGTCGCGGGCCTTGGAGAAGGAGCAGACCTCGGCCGACACGCCCGGCACCGGATCCAGCAGCAGGGCCGTAATGACCTCGATCTGGACGCGTTGGATGCCCGTGGGCAGGCGGGCGTTGTCGAAATAGCTCAACAGGTCCGAGACGTCGAAGACAACGTGGGCGTCGGCCTGGGCTTGCGCCTGAGCGGCCTTCTGCTCGTCGTCAGAAAGCTTGCGCGCTGCCGCGAGGCCGGCGCGGATGGTCTCCAGCATCGCCTCGCTGTTCGGATCGGCGGCCGCCTGCAAATTGCCCAGGCGACGTTCAAGTTGATCCGCCAGTTGGGCGAGGGTTGCGGAAGTGGTTGCTTTCGAGGCGTCGTCGCTTTCGAGGGCGTCAGCCAAGCGTTCGGCGTCCAGCGGCACGCCCCTGGCGGCGAGCACCCGCAGTTCGTCGATGGCGTACCGCAGTTCGGGGTCTAGCTCGACGGCGCGGACATAGGCGGTCGCCGCGGCCTCGATGTCGCCGCGGAGTTTCCACAGGTGCCCGATCTGCAGATGGGTATCCGCCACCATTGGGGCGATGGCCAGCGCCTTGTCATAGGCCTCGGCAGCTTCCTCAAGCTTGCCGCCTTCCTTGAGCGCATGTCCATACTGAACCCAGATCCCCGCCAGGCCGGGATTGAGTTTCAGCGCCTTGGCGTAGTTCTTCTCGGCCACGGACCAGTCACGCGCATCACGAGCGGCGTCTCCGGCGCGTATGGCGGCCGTCGTGTCCGATTTTGACCGACTGTTGAGCAATCCAAACGTCATGATCTCAAATCTACCGATAGGTATATAAAGACTTATAGGGGGAGTGAGTTCTTTAGGGAGATGATGTCACGTTCAACCATTGCGACCCGTTCGTCCATGGTAAATCCATGCCCCCTGAGGGCTTGGCGGATGAAGGATGCTTTATAGTCATTGAAAACGTGGCGATCGGCCATGTGGATGGCGTCCAGGAATTTTGTATTACCTGAAAGTATTCTGTGTAGTCTCGGCTGGTCACTGGGGACGTCTTGCCAGTTTTCGGCTCTCTTGAGGTCATCTTCAGTTGTCCCCATGAAGTCTTTAAGCCATCGTGCCATCAATTCTTTTACGATGGGGGAGTCGAGATCGACCAAAAATACACCGTCGTTCACATCCCATCGGTGACCTTTGTCGCCGCCGGGCCCGAAGATAGCGGGTTTTCCGTCTGCTTGGGCGATTATGTCGCGGACGTCGATGTCCTGGCCGTAAATGTAGGCATCTGCGTCAAGATAAAATACCCAACCCGTATGGCCAGCTTCGATCAGTTCGTTAATCCAGACGATCCGGTTGAAGCAGGCGTGCCATGGGAAATACCCTCGTTTAAGGCCGACAAACTGTTTGTAGCTGATGTCAAAGCGCTTGGCGTAGGGTTCGTTCACGCTCGCGGTCAGTTCCAGGATTCGTTTGTAGTTTGTGGAATCTGCGGTCTGTAGGATTGTGATGTTCATGAACGTCGCTTGCGATCAATGGTTGGCCGGTGGGGTGAAGGCGCTTACCATGCTGGTTATGCCGAGGCAAAGGCCGCACCGTGAAGCTGTGGGCTGTCGTGGTAGGTTAGGTCGTTTTTATATAAGAAAATGTTAGGTGTTTCGCTCAATGGCTGAGATTTCGCAAAACGCTCGAATGACTGTCGGTGGGAAGTCTGTGGAATCTGGACAGTATGGGGGGGATTACGCGTCTGAGTATAGGCGAATTCTTTCTCAGTACATACCATTCGGTGCGCGCAGGTTCTTGGAATGGGGGTCTGGATATACGACCGGAATGATGGTCGACGCTTTGGGTGATCGTGATGTTGATTTGTTTTTGACCATTGATTCGAATAAAAAATATCAAGATGACGTTATAGCGCCTATTCAGCGGCCTTATCTTAAGGGGGTGGTTGCGTCCATGACGGGGACTTGTGTCGATGACAGAGATCCGGGGTTTAACTACTCTCACACACCATTGGAACTCGGCGGGAATTTTGACTTCATTTTCATTGACGGCCGACGTCGGGTTGAGTGCGCCTATGTGGCCGCACTGGTCGCGAGCGAGAATTCTGTAGTCGTCGTGCATGATTATCGCCGTGACCGTTATCAATCCATTTTGGCTCTGTTTGATGTGATTGAAGATGGTCCCCAGTTCAGGGTTCTGAAGGTGAATCCTGTTCTAGGTTCTTATTTCCGCAGTATTCTTCCGAGTATAGTTTCTCGATTTAACAAGAATAAGAATATATAGTCGGCAGCGCTTTTTGTGAGAATGCCGTGAAGTTGTGTCTGCTGTGACTGTCGGCGAGAACATTTTTGTAAGCGCAGAGCGTAGTGATGTGGCTTGGCTGTATCGCTTCGCTCTCGCGCGGGAGCACGAGAGCGAAGCGCGACTTGATGCGATGGTCGGTGAAGCTTGGCCCCGGTTGGTGCGCCAGTTTTTCACTTCGGAAGAATTCCGATCGGAGATCAGCTTATCTTACCGGTGCAAGCGCCCACCTTTTGATGCGCGTCCTGCTCCGACCAAGGATTTGATTGCTTGGATAGGTGAAAAATTCCTGCTGCCCGCTGATGCCTTACTGGCATGTAGGAGTTGGACTGAGATTTATGTTTTAGTTTTCCGGCATGACGGGTTTCTAAACATGTTGGGTGGTGTTCAGGTTGTTGATGAACATCAGTTCGAGTTTCTGGTCTCAATCGCCAACAACCCCGCACATTTTTCCCGTATGGGCGAGGTCGATGAGATCGCCGCGGGGGGCGTGCGGGGGTGGTCGGTTGATCCGGCTCAGCCGGATCGTCCCTCGACGGTCGAGCTGTGGGTTGACGGAGACTTCGTCGCTGCGGCGGCGGTCGATCATTTCCGGCGCGACATTCAGGATCGGTTCGGCGGAGACGGCAGGGCCGGCTTCTTCATCGAGACTCCGCGCGGCTTGCCGGATCATCGACCGCATCGTCTGGAGGTGCGCGACGGTCTGAGCGGGCGACTGCTGAAGAGCATCGAACGTCCCGGAACGCCGGCAAGGGCGGCGAATGCGCAGGCTGTGAAGGAAGACCTGGTCGCGGTGCGCAAGCTGCTGGCAGGCATAGAGCGGCGATTGAGGGAGGAGGAGCGCGCTGCGGCTGACCAGCTTGAGCAATATCCAGCCTATTTTGATGCGACCTATCGGCTGGGAGCGCTCTCATATCCCGAGCGCCGAGACGGCGACGTGAAACTTTGTGTCGTGGTCGATGTCGTGGGCGCGAGCTTCGCAGCCATTGAAGACGCCGTTTGGGCGCTGGTTCAGCAGCGAGGCGGGGCGACATGGAGTCTGGCCATATGCGGTGCGTCTCCAGAGCAACAAACCTTTATTGAGGATCTTGATAACCGCGTCGTCTGGACTGTCGGCCGACGGCTCAGGCCCTTCGCCGCCACGCTCTGTGTCGATGAGCAGAGCCTGCTTGCGCTTGAGGCGTCTGACAGGGTGGTGTTCGTGTTCGCGCCGGCAGGGGGATTTTGTGCGCCTGACGCGTTGGCGTGGCTGTCGTCTTGCTTCCGCGAGACGGGCGTCGTGGCGGCCTATGCGGACGAAGACCATCTAGCTCCGGGGCCTGAGGACATGGATGAGGCGAGACATGTCCTCCCCTTGTTCAAGCCAGCCTTCGATCCGGATCTTCTGGCGCAGACCCCCTATGTCGGTTGCTTGGTGGCGATACGCGGCTGCTCCCTGAAAGCCGTCGGGCTTGACCAGAGGGCGGGGGCGTTAGCGGTCCAGGATGCCCTGCTGCGTCTTGGACCGGCTCTTGAAGAGGTCTTCCACGTAGGACGTGTCCTCTACAGCCGACGTCCGAATGCCGAGGGAGGAGACGTCGCCGCGATCTGGGGGGACTGTGTCCGCCGCGCCTATGGCTCTGCTCGAGACGTGGAGGTAAGCGCGTTCGAGGATGCCGTCGGCGCCTCCCTGCCGGACGCCGTCCGTATCCGCCGTAGAACGGACGCTTCGGTGACCATCATCATTCCCACCAGGGACGGTCGCGCTCTATTGGAGCCGTGCGTCGAAAGCATACTCGGGTCCCTCTCGGCCAATCGCGCTGAGGCCGAGATTCTGATTATAGATCATGAGACCCGCGATCCCGCGACGCTGGCCTACCTTGATAATTTGCGAACGCGAGGCGTGGCGCGGATCATGCCCTTCTCGGGAGCCTTCAATTGGGCGTTGATGAACAATCTGGCTGCGGCTGAGTCGAGTTCGGACGTGCTCATCTTCCTGAACAATGACACGCTAGTGCTTAGCCCGGAGTGGATCGATGCGTTGTGCGCCGAGGCCGTGCGGCCCGAGATAGGCGTTGTTGGAGCGCGTCTCCTCTATCAGGACGGCGCCATCCAGCATGCAGGTTTTGTCTGGCGTGAAGAGAGCCTGGGCTTTCTGACTCATGAGGGAGTCGGCGAGCCGGCGAGCAGTGGCGGCTATCTTGGCCGCCATGCTTTGACCCATGCCTGCGTGGCTGTGACGGGCGCCTGCATGGCTGTCGAGCGCGCAAAGTTTCAGGATCTGGGCGGTTTCGACGCTGCGAACTACCCCGTCGAAGGTAATGATGTCGACCTGTGCTTGAAGGCCTGGAGCCGAAACTATCGTGTGCTCTATTCACCGCAGGCGACGCTTTATCATCTGGAGTCCGTAAGCCGGGGCTTTAGCCGCGATGGAGAGAAGAAGGAGCTGGCCGCCAAAGCCAACGCCAAGCTTCTGGCCAGATGGGGGGGCAGATTCCGGATGGATCCCTGGTTCAACCCTCATTTCTCGCGCGAAGGTCGGCCTTATCACCTGTTACGGCGGCCGCGCTGAGATGGCCGAACTGGACATCCTGGTCGCTGGGGGGGATGGGCGACTCGGGCGTGCGCTACGGAGAGCGGCTTGGCCTGAGGGCGTGCGGGTTCACTGTATGAGCCGCGCTCGCCTCGATGTGGCCAGCCCCGAAAGTGTGAACGCGGTGTTTGGCGAACGTTCCTATGCGCTCGTCGTTAACGCTGCAGCCTATACGGATGTCGAACGTGCCGAGGAAGAGGTCGGGGCGGCGTTCCACGTCAATGCCTATGGGGCTGCTCTTCTTGCTGACGCTGCGCGGCGCAGCGGAGCCGGATTGATCCATGTTTCGACGGACTTCGTGTTTAATGGCGACGGCCCTCACCTCGAAGGGGCGCTGACGACGCCGGGCACGGCGTATGGGGCGAGCAAGCGGGCCGGTGAACTCGCTGTACTCGCGGGCCTGCATGACGCCGTGATCTTGCGTACCGCCTGGCTGTTTGATGCAGACGGATCAAACTTCATCACCAACATTCTGAAGCGGGCGTCTGCGGAAGCCCTGTCTGTTGTGACCGATGAGTGCGGATCGCCGACTGCGGTACGTGATCTCGCGTGCGCTATAGTTTCTCTCGCGGAGGCGATGCTTGGTGGCGGCGGGCGTCCTCACGGCCGGATCATGCATTTCGCTAATCACGGCTGGGCCACACGGTATGAACTGGCGCAGGCTGCCTTTGGTGTCTGGGCAAGGCTGGGGCTTCGTACGCCTCGGTTGCTGCCTGTGTCGGCAGCGGAATTTCCTACCAGGGCGGCAAGGCCAAAGGACAGCCGTCTGGGTGGCGACGTCTTTATGCAAGAGACCGGCTTCCAAGTGCGTCCATGGCGAGAGGCCTTGGAAGAGGTGGTGATGGAAATCGCGCAGCGTGACGGCGGGGCTGGGGCATGAAGGGCATTATTCTGGCGGGGGGAACAGGGTCCAGGCTACACCCCCTTACTGTTGCGGTCTCGAAACAGTTGATGCCCGTCTATGATAAGCCTCTGATCTACTATCCGCTGACGACTCTGATGCTAGCAGGGATCCGCAATATTCTGCTGATCACCACGCCGCATGACAGAGCAGGGTTCGAGGCTCTGTTAGGAGACGGAGGACAGTGGGGCGTTTCCATTACATATGCAGAGCAGCCACGACCCGACGGGGTGGCTCAAGCCTACGTTGTGGGGGCGAATTTCGTGGCGGGTGAGGCTTCGGCCCTGATCCTGGGCGATAACATCTTTTATGGGCACGGGATGACTGACCTGTTCAGTGCGGCCTTCGCCCGAGAGGCAGGCGCTACAGTATTCGCTTACCACGTCAAGGATCCGGGGCGTTACGGCGTGGTGGATTTCGACGCCGACGGGGCTGTGTCCTCTCTTGAGGAGAAACCGGTTCGCCCTCGTTCTAATTGGGCTGTGACCGGTCTTTATGTCTATGACGCGCAGGTCGTGGATATAGCTGCTGGCCTGAAGCCTTCGATTCGAGGTGAGCTGGAGATCACCGATATTAATCGGGCCTATCTCGAGAAAGGCCTCCTTGCGGTGGAGCGCATGGGGCGGGGTTATGCCTGGCTGGATACAGGCACCCCCGAAAGCCTGATCGACGCGGCTCAGTTCGTAAGGACATTGGAGCAACGGCAGGCCGTCAAGATCGCATGTCCGGAAGAGATCGCCTGGCGCATGGGCTTTATCGACGACCGGCAACTAGAGAAACTTGCGATGGCCATGGGCTCTAGCGATTATGGGAAATACATTAGAGGTATTATGAGTGACGGTTGATCTCGTTGACGAATTTGCTCAATTTGTACGAGTAAATTCTATCGACAAAGTGGTGAATGATCTTGATTGGCTGTGCGGACAGTCGAGACATTTCGACGTGAGCGAAGAGTGCGGCGGGCTGTCCTCTGATTTAATTCGACGGGCGATCGAGGCGCGGGCGCCATTGTCTTTGATCCGTGTGGGTGACGGTGAGGGCAATATACTCACTGGATCTCGGCGAGAGTTCCCGGCTCTCTCGGTGCATTCGGAGCGCGCAATTTTGCGCATGATGTTTGGGTGTGAGGATTTCAGCCCGCATCAAGTCGATCTCATGCGGGCCGATCTTGAAGAAGCGATCATCGGCGCCGACATCTTGGGCGTATCGGATGCGGCTCGTCTGGAGCGGATGCGGCTTCGTTTGGCGATCGGGCACGCGAATCTGGATGTTCGCGGCTTGTCGGGTTCTATTGAGTCTGTTTCCGGCGTTCGTCGTGTTTTGGAGGTGGCGGGAAAGCGGCCAGGAGCCTTGGTTAGCAATCTCGTCCATCGCTACATGGCTGGGCGTTATAAATCGCTCTTCTCTGGCCTGGATTTTCTGGGCTATGTCGCTCCGTACAACCTCGACGCCCTGTTCCTCGCGAACTTCAACGTCGATCGCGTAGAGGGTTACTTAATACCGAACCAAGCCTCCAATGGGATAGGGGAGGGGGCGAAGTGGTTTCCGGCGCAGTATGCGGCGCTGCTCGACCAATTGATGATCCCTCACCGCGGCGCCGTGTTTCTCGTGGCGGCTGGCTTTCTTGGAAAATCTATCTGTCACCACATCAAGACGCTTGGGGGCGTCGGTATCGACGTGGGCAGCATGATTGATGTCTGGACGGGGCGAGGAGTCAGAAAATACCATGACGCGGCCTTTATCGCCGCTCATCGGTTGGGGCGTCCGACGCTAGCTTAGCGTCGTCCTGATAGGCCCTGGCTAGGTGTTGATTTCCCGCAGTTGATGCTCCAGCCGCTGTTCCGCAACAGCATAGGCCTCGTATTCCAGTCGGAAAGCTTGCTCATGTGCAGGCCGGTAGGAATTGTAATCAAGAGCGTCGCTAAGACCGTTGCGGTTGGTGTGAATCTCGTCCACGAGCGGCTTTCCGAGGGCGTGGGCGAATACGCGTAGGGTGTCGCCAAACCGCTCACTTACGCCGACGGCGACGAAGCCGTGATCAAATACGGTCTCGATCATTGCGGGCGCGACGGGATCGGGAAGCTGAGCCAGAACCCGCGTGATCGGATCGCTTTCGGCCCTTTCGCGCTGCCAGGCAAACCATCGGTCGAATGTGGGGTTGTCCGCCAGCACGGGGACAACTTCGCCGCCCTGTTGCATGGCGTTGAGAAAGCGCCACAGCGAGATCATGCGTTGGAACGGGTCGCGCATCACTGTGATGAACTGATCCGCCTGGGGGAAATAGTCCCTGACGCGGCCCGGCTCGTCGGGCTGGAAATGGCCGTGGACGCAGACGCCGGGCGCGTCGTCGGTCGCGCTGACAGGGCGCGCTACGTTGCGATAATGCAGGCGAAGACGATCTCCGAACCAGGTCTCCAGCGCTTTGGCCAGGCTGGTCCCCGCAGTCTTCGGAATATGCACCGAGACCAGAAGCTTGCCCGGATCATAGACGGGCAGGGCGGGGGTGGCGCGGGCGTTGAGTGATCGTCCGTTCATGGTCCGGGCGGTAGCAAGAGGGAACGCATCGCACAATGCTCGTCTCTGGGCCCGTTTCTGGGCAGAAGGTTTAAAGGGCCAGGCCCGTGATCTTGCCAAAAGCCGCCTGATCGGACGCATACAACTGCTCCAGATAGGCGCGATCTTCGTCTGACAGGGCGTCCGGCTCGGCCCAGCGAGAGATGTTGACGCGTTCAGGCTTGGCCGGCTCCAACGGGCCCACGCCGAGGAAGGCGGCGACCCGGCCCAGGGCGACGTCGGGCGAGCAGCTGAGTTCGTCCTGACTCAGGAACAGCATGTGTTCTGTCGGGAACAGTTTCGCCAATTCACTAATCTGCCTGCCGTAGTATCCGCGTTCGACATAGCTCAGGCGACGCGACAGGCCGGATGGCCCCTGTTCGTCCAGCACCCGCAGTCGACCTGCGCGAATGGCGTCGGAGAATGACAGTGTCTCCCAGCCGTTGGCGCGGTTCATCTTCCAGTGAGACCAGGCCCGCTCCACTGGATCGCGAAACAGGAGGATGAACCTCATATCGGGGTTGTAGCGCAGCACGCGATAGTGCGCCGGGGTCCAGTAGAGCGTGATCGGCGTCGCCTCGCCGCGCATGCGATCCGGCAAGGCATAGTGAGCGTGCAGCCGCTCGTAGTCGGGCGCCCGCCAGTCGATGCCCGCTTCCCTGTCGAAGAAGTGGGTCTCCTTGGGGGAGGCCATCTCCAGCGCAGGGTGGTGACGCAGATAGGCGTCCAGCGCCGAGGTTCCGCACTTCTGCACTCCGGCGATCAGGAAATGGACCAGATTCACATTGAACTCTTTGAGTGTAGCGGGCGGATTTCACCCCAAGGACGCAGCCTTGGGAGAGGCGGGTGGCGAATCATGGCGGCGATCCTGCTCAGCTTGTGCCATCCGAACGCAGGTTAGCCAAAGCGCCGTCATCTGTGTGGCGAAAAGCAGAATGGCGCAGCTTGTTGTCAAGCGCTGACCAATGGCGAAAATTTCGAACCCAAGAACGCCGATGCTCAAATGCTTTACTCATAAGTTAATGCAAACAGGGTGTTTTTCTCATTGGAATAACGCTGGCGTTGGATACCTTTGTGCTTGACCGTTGAAATCCGAGCGCGCTAGAAGCAGTTTGCCGTGGGCGCAGCCATATTCCAGTCGGGGTGTGAACTGTGGCCGAAAGGCGTTCATTCGTTGGCTCGTCCACATCCGGTTTTCCTGGGGAATCAAGATCCACATGACTAAGAAGCTCTTCCTCGCTGCCGCTTCGGTAGCCGTTCTCGCCGTCGCCGGCGCCGCCACCGCCGGTGAGATCAGCGGCACCGTGGGCGGCATCGCCTTCAACGACACCACGACCTACAAGGTCGCCAACGAGCGCACCGTCAGCGCATCGGCTCCGATCTCGGGCACGATCGTCGCGACGAACGCCCTGGACCTCCCGATCACCGTCGGCGCCGGCGCTCAGCGCGATCACCTGGTGACCTTCACCGTCACGGGCGCAACGGTCACGTCGCCGACCCTGACCGCCGTCAACGACAACGCTCCTACGGGCAACGTCACGTCGTCGCTGATCAGCAACAACAACGGTGAAGTGGTCTTCCTGGTCACCGTCGCCAACGACGCTGAAGTTTCGGCTCTGAGCCTGAACGCCAACATCTCGCAAGACACCAAGGCTCCGATCACCGTCGCCAACAAGGTCGTGGCCGTTATCGGCGCCACCAACATCACCGTCGACACCGCTCCGGCCGTGACCGCCGTTGAATACGCCTCGCTGTTCAAGGCCCTGTCGGTTGGCGACACCTACACCTGGCAAGCTGACCTGCCTGACTACGACACCCTGAACGGTTCGGCCTCGCAAGACCTGGCTGAAGACTTCTCGGTCGTGAACACCGGCACCTTCTACCAGTCGCTGGCTGGCAACACGGTCAACGCCGCCGCCGTTCTGGACGGCGCCGCCATCACCGTTCGCGGCCCGATCATCAACGACGACATCGAGGTCTCGGTCGGCCTGGGCGTGGCTGGCACGGCTCCGGAAGCCAACTCGGCCCTGTTCAACCTGAACGCTGGCGACGCCGCAGTCTTCGCTGCCGGCGCCTCGACGCTGAGCATTGAAAACGCGACGGGTGACGGCGCCTTCCGCCTGGGTACCTACCGCCTGACCTGGGCTCCGGTCGCCAAGCCGGGCTTCACCGTGCCGTCGTCGTCGGCTGTTGACGCGGGTTCGATCACCCTGGAAGGCACCAACTTCCTGGCTCCGTGGGTCTCGGGCACCGGCACCGCCACCAGCGTGATCCGTATCTCGAACAGCAACTCGGCTGAATCGGGCGCTGTCACGGTTCGCCTGGTGAACGCTGTCAAGGTCGTGGGCGGCGTCGCTACTCCGTACACCAGCTCGGCCGTTTACAGCGCTGGCGTCGTGCCGGCCGGCGCCGACCTGCAAATCACCAGCTCGCAACTGGTGGGCGCCTTCGGCGACTTCACCCGCGGCGACGTCCAGGTGACGATCAACTCGTCGACCGCTGGCTTCACCGCCAAGATGCGCAACACGCGCGACGGTCAAACCTTCGAGCAGTCGCTCGGCGGCCTCTAAGTTCAGGTCTATTCCTGAACGGGGAAGGGAGGGCTTCGGCCCTCCCTTTTCTTTTGTCTGAAACCCAAGGAAAAAGCGCCCCTCGCAGATCGACGTTTGAAGAAGCTGGATAGATGGACGTTGGTCTGTCTAATGGTTACAGCGTATCGCGTGACCCAAGCAACATTGTCCTCGAACCATGATCTTTCGCCTGCGAGCGCGAAGAGAGACCGGCTGGGCGAGGTGCTGACCGAGCGCGGTCTGGTGCGCCCCGCCGACATCGCCAATGCCCTGTCGCTGCAGGCGCAAAATGGCGGCCTGATCGGCCTGAACCTGGTGCGCCTGGGCGCTCTGTCGGAAGCTCAACTGCTCGACGTCCTGTCCGAACAGCTGAGCCTGTCGGTTCTGGCGCCTGAAGACGGCCCGGCGCCGACGCTGGTGTCGTCTTTTCTGGAAGAAATACGGTCGCCGCTGGCCTGGTGGGCCGAGCGTGAGGCTGTGGCCTGGCGAGAGGAGCTTCCCGACGGCTCACAGCAGAAGGCCGCACGTATCCTCTGCGCCGCCGTCCAGCCGCTGGATCCCGCTCTGGCGGAACGCATCGCCCAGGCGACGGCCGAGCCGGTCGTCTTCCTGCTGGCCCAGCGCTCGCTGATCGAGGCCCTGACCGAGGACCTCAGTCGCGACCACGCGCCCGTGCTGGATGCGGGCGCCGGCGGGGCCAGCGCCGACGCCGCGCGCCTGCGCGAACTGGCGCAGGAAGCCCCGACCATCGATTTCGTCAACGCTGTCTTCGCTGAGGCTCTTACGCGACGCGCTTCCGACGTCCACGTTGAACCCTACGAGGATCGCTTCCTTGTCCGCATGCGGATCGACGGGGTGCTGAGCACGGTTCGCAGCGCCCCGCGCTCGAACTTCGACGCCGTCTGTTCGCGTATCAAGCTGCTCAGCGGCATGGACATCGGCGAGCGCCGCCTGCCGCAGGACGGACGCCAGTCCATCCGCGTCTCGGGCCAAGAGGTGGACCTGCGCGTCTCGACCCTGCCGTGCTCCTGGGGCGAGTCGATCGTGCTGCGTCTGCTGGGCAAGACCAGCCGCCTGCCGCAGTTGTCCGAATTGGGCGTCAGCGAGGAACAGGAGGCCGGCTTCCTGCGTCTGGCCGAACATCCCAACGGCGTCTTCCTGATCACCGGCCCGACCGGCTCGGGCAAGACCACGACCATCTATCGCCTGCTTACGCACCTGAACGACGGCGAGCGAAAGATCATCACGGTCGAGGACCCGGTTGAACTGGACCTGCCCGGCGTCATCCAGGTGCGGGTACGGTCCGAGATCGGCCTGACCTTCGCCGCCGGCCTTCGCTCCATCCTGCGTCAGGACCCCGACGTCATCATGATCGGCGAAATCCGCGACCCGGAGACGGCGCGAATCGCGGTCCAGGCGGCGCTCACGGGCCACATGGTCATCTCGACCGTCCACACTAATACGGCGCTGGCCGCCATCCCGCGTCTGCTGGACCTGGGCATCGAGGACTATCTTCTGGCTGACGTCATGCGCGGCGTGGCCGGCCAGCGCCTGATCCGCCGTCTGTGCGGCGACTGCGCCCGGCCCTCGACCGTCTCCGAGGCCAAGGTCCACGAGATGGCCATCCCGGCTCACCTTCGCGCCGTCGCTGATCGCGAGCCCGCCGCCTGGCGCGAACCCGTCGGCTGCGCCAAATGCGGCGGCAGCGGTTTCCGCGGGCGTGTCGGCGTCTATGAGCTGGCCCCCATGTCGCCCGCCATCATCGCCGGCATGCGCGCTTCGGCTGACGAAGATCAACTGACCGTCGCCGCCCGCAGCGAGGGTTTTCTCAGCTTCGCCGACGACGGCTTCCTGAAAGCGCGGCGCGGCGAAACGGCCCTGTCCGAAGTCTATCGCATCGCAGGAGTCGGGGAATGATGCTGCCGCCTGTCGCCGTGATCGGGATGCACCGGTCCGGCACATCCTGTCTGGCCGGTTGTCTGGAGGACCTGGGCCTGAGCCTGGGCGACGTCGTCACTTCCGCGCCCCATAATAAAAAGGGCAATCGCGAGAACCCGCGCTTCTGGCCGGTCCATGACGCGGTCCTGGCGCGGGTCGGCGCCAGTTGGGATAATCCGCCGTCCGAGCCTGTGGTCTGGACGGCGCAGGAGCGCGCTGACCTGAAGGCGGTGCTGGCTGACTATGACGCCCTGCCGCGACCATGGGGGGTCAAGGACCCGCGCGCGACTGTGTTGCTGGATGGGTGGCTGGAGGTTCTGCCTGATCTACGGTTCGTCGGTTCTATCCGTCATCCCGTGGCGGTGGCCGCCTCACTGACGGCGCGCAATGGTTATGAGCAGTCGCGCGGCTTCGCCATCTGGGCAGGCTATAATCGCGCCCTGTTGCGGTGGCGTGATCTGGTAGCCTTCGACGTGATCGATTTCGATGCGCCGGACTATGAGGTCCGCGTGCGGAGCGCCGCTCATCGTCTGGGACTGGACGCCGCGCGTCCCATGCCCTTCCGCGACGCCGAGTTGAACCACCAGAAGGTGGGGGACGAGGCCCCGACTGAGGTCGCGGACCTCTGGCTGCGGCTGTCGGAGGCTGCGCGATGACGCCGCGGCTTTCGATTGTCGTGGTGGGCTTCGACATGGCGCGAGAACTGCCGCGCACGGTCCTTTCCCTGACGCCCCCTTATCAGCAAGGCATGGCGCCGGGCGACATCGAGATCATCGTTGTCGATAACAACTCGGCCGAGCCTGTGCGCCGCGATCAGTTCCTGGCGGACGCCGACATCAAGGTGATCCGGGTCGAGGACGGCGGTGTTTCGCCCTGTCGGGCGATCAATGTGGGTGTCCGGGCGGCGCGTGCCGAGATGGTGGGCGTGGTGATCGACGGCGCCCGCATGGCTTCGCCAGGGCTGACCAAGGCGGCGCTTGAGGCCGCGAGCGTGGCGCCGGAAGCCTTCGTCGCCACCCTGGGTTTCCATCTGGGGCCCAAGGTTCAGCAGGTTTCGGTGCTCGAAGGCTATACCCGCGAGGTCGAGGATCAGTTGCTGGCCGACATCGGCTGGCCGCACGAAGGTCATCGACTGTTTGAAATCTGTGCCCTCGGCGAAAGCTACCGCCACGGCGTCCTGGCGGCTCCGCCGGAAACCACCTTCTTCATCATGAACAAGGCCCATTATCTGGCCATTGGCGGATATGACGAACGCTTCGTGGGACTGGGCGGCGGGCTGGCCAGCTTTGATTTCTTTGAACGTGCGACGGCGGCCGCCGGAGACGCCTTCATCATGCTGGTGGGCGAAGGGACCTTCCATCAGCTTCATTACGGGGCGACGACCCAGGCTGGCGGCATTCGACGCAACTTCAGTGAAGGCCGGTCGCTGGGCGAGATCTATGCCCAGGAGTACGCCGAGGTCGTCGGCCGACCCTATGTCTCGAGCAATCCGACGCCGGCTCTCTACGGCCGCCTGACGCATCCTGGCGCTCGCCGTCTGTTCTTCCCGCCCGCCGCTGCATGACCGATCAGCTGACCTTCCAGTATGAGGCCGCCGGTCGTGATGGGCGGATGGTCAAGGGGCTGATCGGCGCCTCCGACGAGGCTGTGGCCATGCGCCGTCTCGCTTCCGACGGCCTGACGGTCGTGCGCATCAAGCCGGCCGCCGCCGCAAAGGCCGAGGGCCGCGAGCGGGGCCTGAAGACGGGCGAACGGGTGCTGGTCCTGCGCCAGATGGCCCTGATGCTGGAGGCGGGGGTTTCGCTGCTGGAGGCGCTGGATACGGTCGCGCAGGGCATGCAGGCCCGCAAGGGCAAGCGCCAGTTCCAGGCCGCCATCGGCGCCCTGCGACGCGGCGATGCCTTGGGCGACGCCCTGGAGGAGCATGTCCCCGGCTTCCCCGACTATGTCTACGCCATGGCTCGGGTGGGCGAGGCCTCGGGCCGCATCGCCGACGTGCTCAAGGAAGCCGCTGAGCAGATGGCCTATGAGGACCGGCTGCAGCGCGACTTCGCCAACGCCATGACCTATCCGGGCTTCCTCGGCTTCGCGGGCGTGGCCGCCATCGGCTTCATCTTCACGCAGGTCGTGCCGCGCTTCGCCACCATGATCGGCGACGACCGCGAGAATATTCCGGCCATGTCGCGCTGGGTGCTGGAAGCCGGCGAGTTCGCCAACGCCAACCTGGGCGTGGTCGCCGTGGTCGCCGCCCTGCTGGTCGCGGCCATCGTCTTCATTGTCTCCAACAAGGCGTTTCGCGAGCGGGCCTATACCGTCGCCCATGGCCTGCCGGTCGTCGGCGCGGTGATCCAGGCGCGCGAGGTCGCCTCCTGGGCGCGGCTGACGGCCTTTGCGCTGAATAACGGCGTGCCCCTGTTGTCGGCGGCGGCGCTGGCGCGGGCGGCGGTGCCGATCGGTCCCTTCCGTCAGGGGCTGGATCTGCTGGACAGCGACCTGCGCGCGGGCATGACGTTGGACGCCTCGCTGGGCGCGCACACCAAGCTGGAGGCCATGGATCTCAGCCTGCTGCGGGCGGGTCAGAAGTCGGGGGCCATCGGCGCCATGTTCGGCTTCATGGCCGACAACTACGAGGCGCGGCTGCGCGACCGGATGAAACGGATGACGGCCCTGCTGGAGCCCATGGCCATCGGCATCATCTCCATCGTCGTCGGCTTCGTGGCTTTGTCCCTGGTTCTGGCCCTGTCGAGCGTTTACGAAGGCGTCGTTTGATGCGGACGCCATCGAGCGGGCGCGACGGCTTCAGCCTGATCGAGGCCCTGGTGGCGCTGGCGATCGCCTCTATGACGCTGATGGCCATCTTCGAGCTGCAGATCCAGATGACGCGCAGCCAGCAGCGCGCGGCCCTGGCGGTCGAGCAGGTAGCGGTTCAGGAAAACGCCCTGGCCCTGACACGCAACCTCAATCCGATGGAGCAGCCTCAGGGACGGATCGAACTGCCGGGCGGCGACGTGGTGGTCTGGTCGGCCGAACCCAAGAGCGAGCGTCGCGTCAACGCTGGTTTCCCGGTCGGGGACGGGTCCTTCGAGGTTCAGTTGTATCGCGTCACCGTCGGGGTGGAGCGGGCGCGGGGGCGCCCCCCCGCACCCCTGGTTTTCGATCGCGTGGGCTGGCGACGGCTTCAGGAAGGCTGAGGCCTTAGTCGACGGCGGGTTCGGCGGGTGGCGGAACGGCCTCAGCCACGGGCTCGACCGGAGCAGGCGAGGGCGTGACCGCCCTGACCTGAGCATCGGCGCTGGGACGGTCCGACGGGCGGCCCGACTGTGGCAGGTCGAAGCCGATGCCGCGCACGCCGAAGCCGACATTGAAGGGCGTCAGCGTATAGGACCAGCCGCGGCCGGTGCGGAAGGCGGCGTTCATGTCGCTGGCGTAGCGGTCCGCATAGTCGGCCATGTCCTCGTCGCCGCGCAGGACGTGCGGCGTAATCAGGATCAGCAGTTCGGTGCGTTTGCCTTCGACGGAGTTGTTCTGGAAGGCGGAGCCGAGCAGGGGGACATCCTTCAGGAAGGGGATGCCGTCGTTGACCTTGGCGTAGTTGTTGCTGATCAGGCCGCCCAGAACCCCGGTCCAGCCATCGGTGATGGCGATCTGCGTGGTCAGGCTGCGGTTCAGAATAGGCGGGCTGGCGATCGCGGGATTGCTCGATTTGCCGACCTCGGAGATTTCCTGGCTGATGGTGATGTCGACGCGGTCGCCATAGACCACAGGCTGGAGGTCCAGGATCACGCCCGTCTGACGATACTGGACGCTTTGCAGGATGTCGCTGTCGCCGCCGACCTGGGTATTGGTGGCGCGTTGCGAGGTGATGATCGGCACGTCGGTGCCGACCTGGAAGCGGGCCGTGCCGCCGCTGCGGGCCACCAGTTGCGGGCGTTGCAGGATATTGACGCGGTTGTTGCCGGCCTGGGCGTTGAGGCGGGCGCGGAAGTCCGGTCCTGTAAAGCTCATCAGCAGACCGCCGCCGCCGATCGTGATGCCCTCGGTGCCGCCGCTGAGGACGCCGTCGCCGCGAACGTCCGTGCCGAACAACTGCACGCCTAGGCTGGTGCTGTCGGTCAGGGTGACTTCGGCGATCATGACCTCGATCACGACCTGGGGGGCGGGCGTGTCCAGCGTCGTCAGAAGACTGCGAAGTTGGGCGAAATCGGTGGCCGTGCCGGTGAAGACGATGCGGTTGCCGCTGGGGTCGATCAGCACCTGGCCGTTCATGAACTGACCGCTGCCGCCGCCCATGCCGCCGCCCTGCTGACGCGATACGCCCTGCTGGCCGCCGAGACCGCCGCCATTGGCCTGGGCCGGCGGCGTGCCGGGAACGCCGACGGGCGGTCGGGCTTGGGCGGTGGTCGGCGCCTGACCCATGGCCAGCTGACCGAGCGATTGCGCGTCCGTATTCTTGACCTGGTAGACAAAGGTGGAGGCCTTGTCGCCGAGCGCGGCGGGTTGGTCCAGGTTTTCGGCCCAGAAGCGAGCGCGGGCCAGAACCTCGGGATCACGCCCGAAGATCAGAATCTGGTTGGCGGTCGGGAAGGACAGGATGACCAGGGCGCGACCGGCCATGGCCTGGCGGGACACGACATAGCCTTCGGTCGTGAGGACCTGCTCCAGCGCGCCGACCAGGGCGTCTGTCGCCCAGAAGGAAGGTTCGATGCGCAATACTTCGGCGCCGGCGAAGCGGGGCTGATCGATCTCGCGCAACGCGCGCACGACCTGGGCCACTTCGCGGCCGGAGCCCGAAATGATCAGGCTGTTGTTCAACGGGTCGGGCGTGATCCGCGCCCCTCGCAGACCGGGGTAGAGGTCCTGCAGAAGGCTCTGCAGGGCGTTCACCTCAATGGTGTGGACCGTGTAGAATTGCACTACGCGGCCCGCGGTGGCGGAGGGTGTTCGGCTGCGGTTGATTTCGGGGCCGCCGCCGGCCTGGGGCGCGGCGCCTACCGTGACGAAGCCGCCTTCGACATAGACCTCGACGCCGTATTGCTTCAGCGCCTGTTGGGTCAGGCTGAACAGGGCGCGCTTGCTGATCGGACCGCCGCTGCCGCCGGCCATGACCTCATTGCGGGTGGCGACGTCGGGGGCGAGGGTGAAGGGCACTTTCAGAACGCCGCCGAAAACCGTGGCGGCGAACTGGGGGATCGACTGGGGCGACAGATTGGTCTCGACCAGTTCGTCCGACACCAGGGCGGCGATTTGTTCCGGGGTGGCGGGCTGGCGCACGGGGGCGGACGGCGCGGCGCCGCCGGGAATGGTCAGGGTGGCGGCGTCGGTCCGGGGGCGGGGGCCACGCCCCATATCGGCGGCGTCGCTGATCAGTCCGTCTTGCGCCGCGCTTTCGATCCGAGCGTCCGGGCGCGACACCATCGTCGTCATCTCGGGGAAGGCGGCGCAGCCGGCCAGCATGGCCAATGGCGCCAGGCAGACGGCGGCGCGCAGGCCCGCACGACGCAGGACGGCGGCGACCGGGCGCTGGAAGGCGGAAGGGCCCGCAGTCAGGATCGTCATGCCAATCTCCTCGATACTCAACCGAACACCCGGATCACGCGGGTTTCGCGTCCCTTGGCCAGGGTTACGGCTTCCGCCGAAATGTCTTTGATGCGCCAGCCGTCGCCGAAGCCGCCGCCTTCGTTGATGGTCGAGACGCCGCCCGACGAGTCGCTAACCAGGGCGCGATGCCGGCCCGTGGCAGGGTCGCGCTCTACGCCGCGCAGCGCCGCCCGGAAGGTCACGGCC
>Ga0247823_10000952_pt1 | contig 24431 bp, 26 predicted proteins | sample 13C_PalmiticAcid_2_FD_192426 | JGI IMG/M metagenome (GOLD analysis project Ga0247823, IMG submission 192426) | Soil microbial communities from agricultural site in Penn Yan, New York, United States - 13C_PalmiticAcid_Day30 | ecosystem: Environmental > Terrestrial > Soil > Agricultural land... | reverse complement strand
GGGCAAGCCGATCACCGACGGCGCGGCCGTCATCACCGGCCCGTCGGTGATCGGCTTGCCCTTCAGCTCGGTGACGATGCGCAGGGCGAGCTTGGGGCCCACGCCATTGGCGCGGCCGACGGCGGCCTTGTCCTCGCGCGCCACCGCCGAGGCCAGTTCGGCCGGCGACAGCACGTCGAGCACGGCCATGGCGGCCTTGGGCCCCACGCCCTGGATCGCCTGCAGCAGCACGAAGGCGCGGCGATCGTCGCGGGTCAGGAAGCCGTACAGACGCAGGCCCTGGCTCTCGCTCCACTGGCTTTCGATGTGGACCAGGGTCTCCTCGCCCAGGGCCGGCAGGCGCTGGAGCGTGCGCTGGCCGCAGCGGACGATGTAGCCGACGCCCATGACGTCGATCAGGGCCTCTTCCTCGCCGACCTCGGCGACGGCCCCGCGCAGGCGTCCGATCATGCGACTCTCCTCGCCGTGCGGGCATGGGCGTGAGCGATCGCCACCGCAAGCGCGTCGGCGGCGTCGGCCGTGGGCGAGCCGGCGGTCGGCAGCAGGCGGGCGATCATGAAGGCGACCTGGGCCTTGTCGGCCGCGCCGGTGCCCACCACCGCCTTCTTGACCACGGGCGCGGAATATTCGGCCACGATCAGGCCGGCGCGGGCCGGGGCGATCATCGAGGCGGCGCGGGCGTGGCCCAGCTTCAGCGTCGACTGGGCGTTGGTGTTGACGAAGGTCTCCTCCACCGCGGCCTCGTCCGGCGCGTGCTGCTCGATCACCGCGCAGACGCCCTCGAACAGGGTCAGCAGGCGATCGGAGAAGGCGGCCTTCTCGTCGGGCGCGATGACGCCGTGGGCGATGTGGGTGATGCGCGAGCCGGCCACGCCGATCACGCCCCAGCCGGTGCGGCGGAGGCCCGGATCGAGACCGAGGATGCGCAGGGGACGATTCGCGTTCATCATGTGTTCTCGCAGTCTCGCCCTTTCCTGTCGCCAGGAAAAGCCGCGTCATGCTTAAGCACGAGTTAACGCCAGGCCTTGGTTTTCAAGCATGTGGCTTGCGCAGCGAGGCGAAGCCCGCTCCTGTTCCGGCCACGTTTTGCGACACTTGAAGGTCGGACCATGCGCCTGAAGGCCCTTTTCGCCACCACCGCGGCCCTCGCCGCCCTTCCCCTGCTGGTTCCGGTTCTGGCCAACGCCCAGCCGACGCCCGGCCCGCAGGTCACGCCGCGCGCCGACCAGACGGCCTTCCGGGCGCTCTACAAGGAGCTGGTCGAGATCGACACCACCCTATCCAAGGGCAGCTGCACCGCCGCCGCCGAGGCCATCGGCGCGCGCCTGAAGGCCGCCGGCTATCCGGAAGGCGACGTCAAGGTCGTGGTCGATCCGAAGTATCCGCGCGAAGGCAGCCTGGTAGCCGTGCTGCGGGGAAGCGACGCCAAGTCCAAGCCCATGCTGCTGCTGGCCCACATCGACGTGGTCGAGGCCAAGCGCGAGGACTGGACGCGCGACCCGTTCAAGCTGGTCGAGGAGAACGGCTACTTCTACGGACGCGGCACGTCGGACGACAAGGCCCAGGCGGCCATCTGGGCCGACACCCTGGTCCGCCTCAAGCAGAGCGGCTTCAAGCCCAAGCGCGACATCAAGATGGCGCTGACCTGCGGCGAGGAGAGCGAGGGCTACAACGGCATCGAGGACCTGGTGAAGAACCACCGTCCCCTCGTCGACGCCGAGTTCGCGCTGAACGAGGGCGCCGACGGCCTGCTGGACGAGACCGGCAAGGAGATCGTGCTTGAGGTCCAGGCCGGCGAGAAGGTCTATCAGGACTTCACCCTGACGGCGACGAACCCTGGCGGCCACTCCAGCCGCCCCGTGGCCGACAACGCCATCTACCACCTGACCGCCGCCGTCGGCCGCATCGGCGCCTACCAGTTCCCCACCCGCTTCATTGACGCCACGCGCGGCTACTTCACCCAGATGCAGGCCCGCGTGCCGGCCGAGCAGGCCGCGGCCATGAAGGCCCTGGTCGCCAATGTCGAAGATCCCGAGGCCCTGAAGGTGCTGACCAGGGACGCCGGCTGGAACTCGATCCTGCGCACCACCTGCGTGGCCACCATGGTCAACGCCGGCCACGCGCCCAACGCCCTGCCCCAGCGCGCGACCGCCAACATCAACTGTCGCATCCTGCCGGGCACGCCGGTCGAGGAGGTGAAGGCCAAGCTGACCGAACTGGTCGCCGATCCAGCCGTGACCGTCGCCCTGGCCCACGAGGCCAAGCCGGTCTCGCCGCCGCCCGCCCTGACGCCGGCGATCATGGGCCCGATCCAGAAGAACGCCGCCAAGCAGTGGCCCGGCGTGCCGATCGTGCCGATCCTGCTGACCGGCGCCACCGACGGCGTTCACACCAACGCCGCCGGCATCCCGACCTATGGCGTCAGCGGCCTGTTCGGCAACGCGGACGGGGACGGCGTGCACGGCCTCAACGAGCGCATGCGCGTCAAGTCGCTCTATGACGGGCGGGATTTCCTGTACGCCCTGGTCAAGGACTACGCGGGCGGGAAGTGATCGGCTTCATCACCCGTAAAACCCCCGCGAAAGCGGGGGCCCAGGCTTTTTCTGCGACCCGCGACGCTCGACGATGAAACACCTGGGTCCCCGCTTTCGCGGGGATTTTACGGGAGGGGGAATCGTCAGGCCCCCGCCATCTCCACCCATCCGAACAGGGCCTTGAGGATCAGGGCCCGCACCGCCGGCGCGTCCACCGACACGCAGACCTCGGCGTTGGGCTCGCCGTCGACGCGCTCGATGCGGCCCTGGCGCTCGCCGTCCAGCACCACGCGCAGGCGGGCCGGTTCGAAGGCGAAGGCTTCGGGCGCCACCAGGCTGGCGGCCGCGACGGCGTCATGCGGATGGCAGCCTTCCGCGCCCCAGGCCTTCTGGTGGAAGCTGATGTAGGGCGCCGCCGCGCGGCTCAGCCGCGCCGACAGGGGGCTGCCGCAGCAGCGCGCGCCGCTGTCGAGGTCGGCCGCGGTGATGGTCACCAGGCTGGTGACGTCCAGCGGCACCAGGCGTGGTTTGACCCCGGCCTCTAGGATCCGGGCCAGGGCCTCGGGATCGCTCCAGCTGTTGAAGTCGGCCCCGCCGGCGGCCTTGCCCTGTACGGAAAAGGCGCCGGCCATGATCGTGGGCGACCAGCCGCGGAAGGCGGCCGGATCGTCCAGCAGGCCCAGCGCCAGGTTGGTCAGCGGCCCCAGGAACAGGCCCTTCACCCGCCGCCGCGCCAGGAAGGCCAGCAGGCTGACCCCGTGGCCGCGATCCAGTTCTGGCAACTTCCAGCGTTGGGAGAAGCCCGCGCCGTTCAGGCCGTCGGGACCATGGGCCGGGCGCATCCGCTCGACCCGCCGGCGGGCCAGGCCCGCGCCGGCGCCGATATAGACCTCGGCCGCGCAGCCGGCGAGGCGCAGCACGCCCCGGGCGTTGGCCGCGGCCTGGTCGACATAGGTGTTGCCGAACACGGCCGAGACCGAGCCCACCTCGACGGCCTCCCTGGCCCGCGCCAGCAGGGCCAGTGCCAGGGCGTCGTCCACGCCGCAGTCGGTGTCGATGTGCAGACGAAGCGCCATGGCCGCGATCATAACCGATCAGCGGGCGCGCCCGGAAGCCGTCGGCGACCGCCGTTCAATCCTTTCTGGGCAGGATGTCGAACTCGACCACGCGCTGGTCCTCCTCCAGGCGCCGGGCAAGTTCACCCAGCCGCAGCGTCCCCTTGCCCGAGAACGAGCCGGCCAGCTCGAACAGCGCCCCGCCGCCGATCAGGCGCTGGTTGATGCGACCGCCCTCCAGCTCGAAGGTCGCCAGCAGTCCGCGCAACTGCGCTTCGTCGACCAGGGCCTCGCGGCGGAAGCGCACGGCGATCTCGGCGTAGTTCTTCTGCGGCATGTGGCGGTCCAGCCAGCGGGCGGCGCTGAGCACCACCACGCTGAGCACCGTCCCGGCGATCGCCAGGTCGTACAGCGCCATGCCGAACAGCATGCCCAGCGCCGCGGTGATCCACAGCGACGCGGCCGTGGTCAGGCCGTGGACCGACACCCCCTGCTGGAAGATCACGCCCCCGCACAGGAAACCGACGCCGGTCAACACCCCGTGGGCCATGCGGACGGGGTCGATGCGCACCGTCTCCAGCGGGGTGTCGCCCATCCATTTCAGCTGGTGCACGGCCGCCAGCATCAGCAGGGCAGAGGCCAGCGACACCAGCATGTGGGTGCGCAGCCCGGCCGGCCGCGAGCGGTACTCGCGCTCGAACCCCACCACCGCCCCAGCCATCAGGGCGCCCAGCACGGGCAGCACGTATTGCAGCGAGACGCCGTCCATGGCGGTGAAACGGCCAAGCGGGGCAAGAGGCTCCCACCGCCCAATTCGCCCCTTCCAGGATGACGACGCAGGGCGGGCCTACCCCAGCCCGTTGACCATCTTGCGAAGGCGGCGGGCGACGTCCTCGGGGCGGTCGGCGATCTGGAGGAACAGGGCCTGGACCTCGGCCTCTTCCAGGCCCGCGGCGCGCAGGGTGCGCCAGGCGCCCAGCAGAGCGGCCATGGCCACTTCATGGCGGTCGGGAACGACGGCGGCGGCGGCGGACATGGGGCTGGCCTCTTCAAGAACCGGGAACGCCACAATGTTCATTTTTTGTTCTCGATGGCAAGCCCCGGCGCCGAGGGTTCGGCGCCGGGGCTGCGAGGTCTTAGCGGCAGACGGTGCGTTCGTAGACCGAACCGCTGTAGCGATCGTAGTCGCGCGTGGTCCAGCAGTCGCTGCGGTGACGGCGCGGACCGTAGTCGTAGCCGTAGTAACGCGGCGGCGGGGCGCGATAGCCGTAGTCGTAGCCATAGGCCGGGCGGCCGTAATAGCGACGGTCGTAATAGCGGTCGCCGCGACGGTCGTTGTTCAGCGACGAGCCGATGGCCAGGCCCACGATGCCGCCGACGATGGCGGCGGCCGCGGCGTCGTTGCCGCGGTCGCGGTGGCGATGGCGGCGCCAGTCGTCGGCCGAGGCCTGGGTGCTGGCGGCGATCATGGTCAGGGCGGCGAGGCCGGCGGCGACGCCCCCGAAGGTCTTGAGCGGTTTGAAAGCCATGGCGGCCTCCCTGGAAAAGCTTGCCTCAAGCCTGCGCGTCCGCGCCTGAACCCCGTGTGAACGATCCTGTCAGGTGGAAAGCTGCGCCAAGGCGCCTTTTTTGTTCACCTTTCTGGGCGATGCTTTCCTCGAACGTGGCCAGAAGGCCATCGACGCGACGAAGGCGGACGAAAGCGATGTCGAGCAACAACACGGCCTACACCCCCGGCGAAGCCCTGCAGGTTCTGTCGTTCGAGGTGGGCGCCCAGACCTACTGCGTGCCGGTCGGCACGGTGCGCGAGATCCGCGGCGTCACGCCCCCCACCCCGCTGCCCGACGCCCCGCCGCACGTGCGCGGCGTCATCAACCTGCGCGGCCAGGTGATGCCGGTCATCGATCTGTCGGCCCGCCTCGGCAAGGGTCCGGCCCAGGACGGTCCGCGCCAGGTGATCATCGTCGTCGAGAACGGCCGCGACGTGGCCGGCCTGCTGGTCGACGCCGTGTGCGACAGCTTCATCGTCGAAGCCAGCCAGATCAGCCCGCCGCCGTCGGTCGGCGACGAGGCCTCGGCCCTGGTCTCGGCCGTGGTCACCACCGAAGCGGCCATGGTCGTGCTGCTGACGGTCGACGCCATCCTGCCCGAGCGCCCGATCGCCATCGCGGCCTAAGGGCGACTTCAACAGTCTCTTCCGGGCAATGATAGTCGCCTCCCTCGCCCCTGTGGCGAGGGCCCATGCCGGCGACCGCTCAGACCTCGTCCGTCCTGAAAGATCTGAGCCGTTGAGCGATGGGCCCTGGGCACGAGGCCCAGGGAAGCAGGATTAGGTTCGCCACCGACGCCGATCTCCACCCCGGCGACTTCAAACAAATGTTTCGATAGCCTCTTCCGCTCGCCCCTCCGCCGGGGCTAGGGTCTGCCGCACAACCATAAAGCGGGAGACGAGCGGATGAAGGCGGCGGTGCTGCGCGAGGTGGGCAAGCCCCTCGTCATCGAAAACGTGGCCATCGGCAAGCCGGGACCGCGCGAGGTGCTGATCCGCACCAAGGCCGCCGGCGTCTGCCACTCCGACCTGCACTTCGTCGAAGGCTCCTACCCCCATCCCCTGCCCGCCGTGCTGGGCCACGAGAGCGCCGGGATCGTCGAGGCGGTCGGCGACGAGGTTCGCACCGTCAAGGTCGGCGACCACGTCATCACCTGCCTGTCGGTCTATTGCGGCCACTGCGAGGTCTGCCTCACCGGCCACATGAGCCTGTGCACCAGTTCGGAGACCAAGCGTCCGAAGGGCGCCGAGCCGCGCCTCTTCAAGGAAGACCTGAACGCCGCCGGCGGTCGCGGCCCGATGGCCCAGTTCCTGAACCTGTCGTCCTTCGCCGAGCTGATGCTGGTGCACGAGCACGCGTGCGTGGCCATCCGCAAGGACATGCCCTTCGACCGCGCCGCCCTGATCGGCTGCTCGGTGACCACCGGCATCGGGGCGGTGATTCATACGTCGAAGGTCCAGCCGGGCGAGACCGTGGCCGTCATCGGCTGCGGCGGGGTGGGGCTGGCGACGATCAACGGCGCCGCCATCGCCGGCGCCGGCCGCATCATCGCCATCGACCGCCAGCCCTCGAAGCTGGCCCTGGCCAGGACGTTCGGGGCGACGGACGTGATCGACGCCAATGACGGCGACGTGGTCAAGCAGGTGCAGGAACTGACCAGCGGCGGCGTGCACCACAGCTTCGAGGCCATCGGCCTGAAAATCACCGCCGAGCAGTCGTTCAAGATGCTGCGCCGGGGCGGCACGGCCAACATCATCGGCATGATCCCAGTCGGCACGATGATCGAGCTGCACGGCCCCGACTTCCTCGGCGAGAAGAAGATCCAGGGCAGCTACATGGGCTCCAACCGCTTCCCGGTGGACATGCCGCGCTTCGTCGACTTCTACATGAATGGCAAGCTGAAACTGGACGAGCTGATCGCCCGCCGCATCAAGCTGGAAGACGTCAACGACGCCTTCGAGGAGCTCAAGCGCGGCGAACTGGCGCGCTCGGTGATCGTGTTCGACTAAAATTCCCTCTCTCTGAGAGAGAGGGAGGGGCCCATGGCGGAGCCATGGGAGGGTGAGAGGTTTCACCCTATCCGATCAAACCCGGCGATCGGGAGCACCAGTCAGTGGTGCAGGTTCGAGAGATTTCTCCGCCAGCGGTGAAACCTCTCACCCTCCCACCGCTGCGCGGCGGGTCCCTCCCTCTCTCAAAGAGAGAGGGTTTTTCTAGGCCGCCTTCCGCCGCCCCTTGCGCGTCACCAGCCAGATCCCGCCGCAGACAAGCGCCAGGGCGGCGGCGTTCTTCCAGGCCAGCACCGGCTCGTGCAGGAACAGCGCCGACAGCAGGACCCCGAACACCGGGATCAGGAAGTTGAACACCGCCAGCATGCCCACCGGGTTGTGCTTGAGCAGCAGGCTCCACAGGGCGAAGGCGGCCGCCGACAGGCCGGCCATGTAGGCCAGTAGCGTCAGCGAGCGGATGTCGAAGCCTTCCAGGCGTCCGCCGAACGCAAACCCGATCCCCAGCAGGGCCGCGCCGCCGATGGCCAGTTGCCAGCCGGTCATGACCATGGCGTCCATCTTCTGCGAGATGGTCTTGCCCCAGATGCCGGCGGCGGCCAGCACGAAGGCGGCGATGACCACGAAGCCCTCGCCCAGCAGGCTGAACTCGAAGTCCAGCCCCTTGCCGCCGAGGTTCACCGCCAGCACGCCGAGGAAGCCGAGCAGGCAGCCCAGCGCCTTGCGCGGGGTCAGGCGGTCGTTGGCGTAGAGGAAGTGGGCCAGGATCACGCCGAAGAAGGCGCCGGTCGAGTTCATGATTGACGACTTCACGCCGGTGGCGTGGGCCAGGCCGATGTAGAAGAACACGTACTGCACCGTGGTCTGGACGATGCCCAGGGCCACGACCTTGGGCGTCTGGTCGCGCGGCGGGACCAGCGACTTGCCGGTCAGGGCCGCCAGCACCAGCAGGATCGCGCCGGCCGCCAGGAACCGCCAGCCGGCGAACAGCATCTGGGCGGCCGTGTCGCTCTTGGCCACGTGCAGCATCGCGTAGCCGGCCTTCACCGCCGGAAAGGCGCTGCCCCACAGCAGGCAGCACAGCACCGCCATGCCGATGACGAAACGGCGGTCGCTATAGAGGTCGGCGCGGGGCGAGGTCACGCTAGGCGAGGTCACGGGGGCGGGCCTTGTCGAAAAAAGCATCGCCGCCCCACGGGAAGCGGAGCGGCGATCATGTCTGCGCCCCGCTTCTAGGCTTCTGGCCGCCGGGCTTCAACCGCGGGGCCGCCCTTGTGCGCGCTGTCACGAGATCGCCAGGCCCGCCATGCTACCGGCAGTGTTTCAGAGGGGGAGATTCGCCTTGTCCGACATCGATCGCCGCGGCCTGCTGCTGGGCGGAGCCGCCGCCGGCGCCCTGCCCGCCTTCCTCGCCTCGACCCTGGCCCGCGCCGCCGCGATCGACGCCGACGACCGCACGGGCACGATCCAGGACGTGCAGCACGTGGTGATCCTGATGCAGGAGAACCGCAGCTTCGACCACTATTTCGGCGCCATGGCCGGGGTGCGCGGCTTCGGCGACCGCTTCCCCGTCCCGGTGCGCGACGCAGCCGGCCGCAAGGACGGCACGGCGTTCCTCCAGGCCTACGGCCAGGAAGGCGGCCCCGAGGTGATCGCGCCCTTCGCGCTGAACACCGGGCCGCTGGGCGACCTGATCCGCGTCGAGGGCACGCCGCATGGCTGGACCGACGCCCAGGACGCCTGGGACGACGGGCGCATGGACCGCTGGCCGGTGGCCAAGCGGCCCCACTCCATGGGCTACTACACCAAGGCCGAAATCCCCTTCCAGTACGCCCTGGCCCAAGAATTCACCCTGTGCGACGCCTATCACTGCTCGACCCAGACCGGCACCAACACCAACCGCCTGTTCCTGTGGAGCGGAACCAACGACGGCGCGGGCCAGGCCGGCGGACCGTCGATCTCGAACTCGCACGACGATTTTCCAGAAAAGGGCGGCGCGGCCGAGTCCTACCGCTGGACCACCTACCCCGAACGGCTGCTGGAGGCCGGCGTCAGCTGGCGCATCTACCAGGACATGGCCGACAACTTCACCGACAACCCCCTGGCGGGGTTCGCGGCCTATCGCGCCGCCCATGCCGGCGCCGCCGGCTCCGACCAGCGGCTCAAGGACCTGGCCCTGTCCACCTGGCATCTCGACGGACTGCGCCAGGACGTGATGTCCGGGCGCCTGCCCCAGGTCTCGTGGATCATCGCCCCGGCCGCCGACTCCGAACATCCGGGGCCGTCCAGCCCCGCCCAGGGCGCCTTCTATCTGGCCCGGGTGCTCGACGCCCTGACCTTGAACAGCAAGGTCTGGGCGAAAACGGCGCTGCTGGTGATGTTCGACGAGAACGACGGCTTCTTCGACCACGCGCCGCCGCCCGCCCCGCCGTCGCGCGACGCCGCCGGCCGGGAACTGGGCGGCTCGACCGTGGACACGACCGGCGAGTATCACCTCGTGCGCAATCCGACCGAGGCCAAGGCCGAGCGCGACGACCTGATGGGCCGCCCCTACGGCCTGGGCCCGCGGGTGCCGATGTACGTCATCTCGCCCTGGAGCCGCGGCGGCTGGGTCAGCAGCGAGGTCTTCGATCACACCTCGGTGATCCGCTTCCTGGAAACCCGTTTCGGCGTGGCCGAGCCCAACATCTCGCCCTGGCGGCGGTCGGTGTGCGGCGACCTGACCTCGTGCTTCAACTTCGCGACGCCGAACGCCGACCCTCCCGTCGCGATGCAGGACATGCAGACCCTGGCCAGGGCGGCGCGGTTCGCCGCCCGCAAGAAAAACACGACGACCCCGCCGACGCCGACCGCGGTCCGGGCCCCCTATCAGGAAAGCGGCATGCGCAACTCGCGCGCGCTGCCCTACCGGCTGGAGGTCGACGCCAGGGTCGGCGACGGCGCGGCGAGCCTGGTGCTGAACAATCCCGGCGCCGCCGGGGCCGTGCTGCACGTCTACGACCGCCTGCGCCTGGACCAGCCGTCGCGCCGCTACACCCTGGGCGCGGGCGGACGGCTCGAGGACGCCTGGCCCGCCGGCGCCTACGACCTGTGGCTGCTGGGCCCCAACAGCTTCCACCGACACTATGCGGGGGAACCGTCCGACGGGCTGGAATGGTTGATCGTCCCCAACCCCAGCGGCAAGACAGTGGCGATGACCCTCCACAACACCAGTGCGGAGGCGCGCACGGTGATCATCGAACCGGCCGGCTTCCTGAAGCCCAAGCCCTGGACGGTGACGCTGGCGGCGGGTGAATCGCGGGGACGCGAATGTCAGGCGGGCGTCGACTGGTACGACCTGTCGGCCCGCTGCGAAGAGCTACCGTCCTGGCGCCGCCGCGCCGCGGGCCGCGCTGAATCCGGCCGACACTCGCACAGCGATCCGCTGATGGGCGGCCTGGCCCAGCTGGAGCGCTAGCGCAGCCGGCTCGTGTTCGGCGACTTCAGCTCGGCCAGGGCCAGGCGCGGGGTGTCCTGGCTGGACGAGGTCGCGTTGGAAGCCTGGGCGTAGTTGGCGTCCTCGCGGCCGGCCTGAGCCAGCAGCGTGTCGACGCGGGCCTTCTTGGCCTTGAAGGCCGCCAGTTCGCCGCCCGACAGCACCGTGCCCTGCGGCACCTTGGCGCCGATCGGGTTGACGCGCTGGCCGTTCAGCCAGACCTCGTAGTGCAGGTGCGGGCCGGTCGACATGCCGGTCGAGCCGACATAGGCCACGACCTGCCCCTGCGAGACGCGCATGCCCGGACGGATGCCCTTGGCGTAGCGCGAGATGTGGGCGTAGCCGGTGTCCCAGTTGCCGGCGTGGCGGATGCGCAGCCAGTTGCCGTAGCCGGCCCAGCGCTTGGCCTCCAGCACCACGCCGTCGCCGGCGGCGAGGATCGGCGTGCCGGTGCCGGCGCCGAAGTCGACGCCCTTGTGGCCGCGCGCATAGCCCAGGATCGGGTGGCGGCGCATGCCGAAGGTCGAGGTGATGCGGGCCCCGTCGACCGGGGTGCGCAGCAGGAAGCCTTTGATGTTCTTGCCGCTCTCGTCGAAGAACTGGGTCTTGCCGTCGCGCTCGAAGGCGTAGAAGCGCTGGCCCTTGACCTCGGCGTACTCCAGGTCGCCGGCCTCGATGGTGCGGCCGCTCTCGGTGACCTTGCGGTCGAACACCAGGCAGAACTGGTCGCCGTCCTTGATGTCGCGCGAGAAGTCGATCTTGTGCGAGAACAGCTTGGCCGCCTGGCTGATCACGGCCGGGCTGCCGCCGACAGCCGCCACGCTCTCGTAGAACGAGCCGTTCATGGCCCCGCACGAGACCTTGGTCTCGTCGCGGACCTGCTCCTCGATCTCGCGCAGCTTCAGCGCGCCGTCGAAGGTGCGCGACACGGTCACGGTCGAGGACGGGCTGGTGCGCATCGACAGGCCGACCAGGCGGGCCGGGCCGCGGTCGTTGTCGCGGCGGCGGGCGATGGCGGCCTCGAAGGCCATGCCGGCCTTGATGTTGACCGTGTCCATGGCGCTTTGCAGCGTGCTGACCACCTGGCTGGCCTCGTCGGCGCCGACGCCCGAACGCTGCACGGCGCCCTGCAGGGTCTCGCCGGGGCGAACCTTGACGGACACGGTTTCGGGACGATCGAAGCCGGGCTGGGCCTCGGCCTGGGCGAAGGCGACGTGTTGCAGGGCCACCATGGCGGCCGCGTCCAGCGGCGCGTGGGCGGCCACGACGGTCGACGGGGCGTCGCCCGCCGTCAGCTTCCAGCCCAAGGCCAGGGCGGCCAGGCCGGCGACGGCGGTGAAGAGCCGCGGCGCGAGACGCCACGTCGGGCGTCGCGGATCAAATTCCTGCATCGGTCCCCCGTTCGGTAGCGATGCCGTTTTCGTACAGAAACAGCACGGCCGGGAAGCCCCCAGCAATCGTCGGGCCGGAACATGACGGCGCGAGGGCCGCCGATCAAGGACTATCCGGTGCTTTGGACGTTTTGTCACGGATATGGTTAACCCGTTGTCCTGGCTCGGAAAACGCGAGCGGACAAAGAAAAACGCCCGCTGCGAGCAGCGGGCGTCTTCTGTCGAATTTCGGGTTTCGCGCTGGCGAAAAATCAGGCGGCGCTGACCTGCTCGTTCGGGTCGCGCAGCACGTAGCCGCGGCCCCAGACGGTTTCGATGTGGTGCTTGCCCTGGGCCGAGGCCGCCAGCTTCTTGCGCAGCTTGCAGATGAAGACGTCGATGATCTTCAGTTCCGGCTCGTCCATGCCGCCGTACAGGTGGTTGAGGAACATCTCCTTGGTCAGGGTCGTGCCCTTGCGCAGGGAGAGCAGCTCCAGCATCTGGTATTCCTTGCCGGTCAGGTGAACGCGGTTGCCGTTCACTTCCACCGTCTTGGCGTCCAGGTTCACAATGATGTCGCCGGTCTTGATGACCGACTGGGCGTGACCCTTCGAACGACGGACCACCGCATGGATGCGGGCGATCATCTCGTCCTTGTGGAAGGGCTTGGTCATGTAGTCGTCGGCGCCGCCGGCGAAGGTCTTAACCTTCGTGTCGATTTCGGCCGTGCCCGACAGGATCATGATCGGCGTGTTGACCTTGGCCACCCGCAGGGTGCGCAGCACGTCGATGCCGCTCATGTCGGGAAGGTTCAGGTCGAGCAGGATCAGGTCGTAGTCATAGATCTTGCCCAGGTCGACGCCTTCTTCGCCCAGGTCGGTCGTATAGACGTTGAAGCCTTCCGACTTCAGCATCAGTTCGATCGTCTGCGCGGTGGCGCTGTCATCCTCGATCAACAGTACCCGCATGAAACCCTCCCCGCCCTAAGGCGGCGCTTATTCGACAGCTAGGCGGACAACCGCCGGTGAAACCCGTCCACCAGTCTGGCGGACAGTTAATTTAAGACTGGTTAATGGTGAACGCGTCGTCTGGCGAAATGGTTAATATGATTTGCGAATCGGGTGCAAGCGCCCAGAAAACCGTTGCGCACATTGGCCGCAGGCGGTTTTCAAGCTGCGCCTTGGCATGGTGAAAAGCCAGCAAACCCAAGGGTTAACAGGGGATCGGACGCCGTTACCGCGTTAAGAAGCCTCAAGGCTCCGTTCGTCTTTAGGGCGAGATTGCGGCGTTCTGTCGCGAGAATTTCCCACCCATTTTTTCGCCTTCCGCGTGCGGGCCGCGTGCGGTCGAAAGCTTGAGCGGCGGATATCCGCGTCACCCGGTCGCGGCCGATTCCCCGTCGGCCAGCCAGCCGGCCGCCCGCAGGCGCGCCACCGAGGCCCGCGAGATGGGCGCGGCCTCGCCATCGACAAGCCGCAGGCGCAGGTTCCGGCCGTCGCGCTCGACCCCTACCACCGCCCGCCGCGCCACCCACCACGAGCGGTGCACCTGCAGGCCGTCCAGGCCCGACAGCCCCGCCAGCACCCGCGCCAGCGGCCCGGCCTCCAGGCGCGAGCCGCTCTCTGTGCGGACCCGGATATAGTGATCCTCCATCTTCAGATAGAGGACGCTGGAGGGCGCCAGGGCCGGCTCGGCCGGCGCCCCGGGGATCACCGGGACCACCCGCGCCGCCTGCAGCCGCGCGCGCAGCCAGGTGAAGCCCGCGGCGATCGGCGCCGAGATCGCCAGGCATTGCCCGTACCAGTCCAGCGGCGACAGGCGCTTGAGGAACGGCCACAGGGTCGAGGCCAGCGGCGCCACGATCGCCGTCTGCAGGCCGCAGCCAACCAGGATGGCCGCCCCGACCATGGCCCAGGCCGGAACCTTCAGCCGCTCGGCGGCGGCGATCGCCAGGCGGATCAGCAGGCCGAAGATCACGACCCCGGCCCAGAAGCAGCCCATCCAATAGAACGCGCGCACGAGGACGGGACCGTTGAAGTAGCTGCCGAACGGTCCGACCACGCCCAGGAACACCCCCACCGCCGTGGCGACGGAAAGGTCGATCGCCCATTCGCGGGCGGTTCCCAGGACGGGCGTTCTGGCGGTCATGGCCGATCTATAGCGCCGTTCGCCGCTTGGCGAACCCATTCGCCCGTTCACGCATGAGGCGTGGCGGCGCAAGGGCCGGGGCCGCATCGAGGGCCATCGACAACCGGAGCCCTCCATGCGTTCCCCTCGCCTTCTCGCCCTGCTCGCAACCCTCGCCTTGGCGGGCGCGGCCTCCACCCCCACTTGGGCATCCGAGCCGCATGTCGGCTTCATGCGCCTGTCCGCGCCCGATCCTGGCGGCGCGCCGATCGAGGTCGGGGTCTGGTACCCCACCGACACGGCCGAGACCGCCCCGGCGGGCGGCATGGAGAGCCTGCCCGTCGCGATCGGCGCGCCGGTCGTCGGCCAGCATCTGCCGCTGGTGGTCATGTCGCACGGCAACGGCGGCTGGTTCGGCGGCCACTACGACACCGCCGCCGCCCTGGTCAGGAAGGGCTTTGTGGTCGCGGCCCTGACCCACACCGGCGACAACTACCGCGACCAGAGCCGGGCGCTGGAGATGACCGAGCGGCCCCGCCAGCTATCCGTGCTGATCGGCTACATGCTGGACGCCTCGCCGATGCACGCGCGGATCGATCCGGCCAAGGTCGGCGCCTTCGGCTTCTCGTCGGGCGGCTTCACGGTGCTGGCGGCGGCCGGCGGCGAGCCGAACCTGGCCGCGACCTTCCCCGCCCACTGCCTGAAGCACCCGGGGAACTACGACTGCCGCCTCAGCGCCGGCAAGCCGCTGCCGGCGAGCACGCTCGCCCCGACCTGGACCCACGACGCGCGCATCAAGGCCGTGGTCTCGGCCGCGCCCGCGCTGGGCTTCTCGTTCGGCCGCGAGGGCCTGAAGGGCGTCACCCAGCCGCTGCAACTGTGGAAGGCCGGCGACGACGAGATCCTGCCCGATCCCGACTATGCCGAGGCGGTGCATCGCGCCCTGCCCCGCGCCCACGACTACCGCGTCGTGCCGGGGGCGCGACATTTCGACTTCCTGGCGCCGTGCGGGCCGCAGGCGGCCAGGCAACTGCCCAGCCCCTTGTGCGCAAGCGCTCCGGGCTTCGATCGGGCCGCTTTCCACGCCGATTTCAACAGGCAGGTTGCGACATTCTTCGCCACCCATCTGGGCGTCGGCGAACACTGAATTTCATGCCCGATTAACCATGATGGCCGAGTCTGCGCGGGTCGCTTCCAGGAGCCGTCTTGCGCAGTCTCATCGCCGCCGTCGAACGTCTTGACCCGCTGACCGTCTTCGGACGCGTGGCGGCCGTCAACGGCCTCCTGATCGAGGCTCGCGGCGGCCTGACGCGCCTGGCGGTCGGCGCCCGGGTCGAGATCGAGCGCATCGGCGCCCCGGTGCTGCCGGCCGAGGTGGTCGGCTTCCGCGAGACCCGCGCCCTGCTGATGCCCTTCGGCCCGGTCGAGGGCGTGGCCCCCGGCGCCGAGATCCGCATCATGCCCGAAGGCGCCACCGTGCGCCCGACCAAGGCCTGGCTGGGCCGCATCATCAACGCCTTCGGCGAGCCGATCGACGGCCTGGGCCCGCTGCCGCAGGGCGAGGTTCCCTACCCCCTGAAGACCCCGCCGCCGCCGGCCCACGCCCGCGGCCGTGTCGGCGAGCGCCTGGACCTGGGCGTGCGCTCGATGAACGTCTTCACCACCACCTGCCGCGGCCAGCGCCTGGGCATCTTCGCCGGTTCCGGCGTCGGCAAGTCGGTGCTGCTGTCGATGCTGGCCAAGGAAGCCACCTGCGACGCCGTCGTCGTCGGCCTGATCGGCGAACGCGGCCGCGAGGTGCGCGAGTTCATCGAGGAGACCCTGGGCGAGGAAGGCCTGCGCCGCGCCATCGTCGTGGTCGCCACCTCGGACGAGCCGGCCCTGACCCGCCGCCAGGCCGCCTACATGACCCTGGCCATCGCCGAGTTCCTGCGCGACCAGGACCAGGAGGTGCTCTGCCTGATGGACTCGGTGACCCGCTTCGCCATGGCCCAGCGCGAGATCGGCCTGGCCGCCGGCGAGCCTCCGACCACCAAGGGCTACACGCCCACCGTCTTCACCGAGCTGCCCAAGCTGCTCGAGCGCGCCGGCCCCGGGCCCATCCGCGCCGACGGCACCACCGCCGCGCCCATCACCGCGCTCTTCACCGTGCTGGTGGACGGCGACGACCACAACGAGCCGATCGCCGACGCCGCGCGAGGCATCCTCGACGGCCACATCGTCATGGAGCGCTCGATCGCCGAGCGCGGCCGCTTCCCGGCCATCAACGTGCTCAAATCGATCAGCCGGACCATGCCGGGCTGCCAGCTGCCGCACGAGCGCGACATCGTCAAATCCGCCCGCCAGGTGCTGTCGGCCTATTCCAACATGGAAGAGCTGATCCGCATCGGCGCCTACCGCGCCGGCGCCGATCCCACCGTCGACCGGGCCATCCAGCTCAATCCGGCGGTCGAGGCCTTTCTCAGCCAGAACCCCGACGAAGCCACGAGTCTTGACGATTCGTTCAACTTCCTCGGCCAGATTCTCCAAAGCGCCGCCTGAAGCGCCCGTACCGAGTAAGCCAGCATGACCAAGTGGGCCGCCTCCCTGATCCGCATCTCGAACCACGAGGTCGAGACGCTGCAGAAGCGCCTGGCCGAGGTGGTCGACCGCCGCGAAACCGCGCAGATGAAGCTGGCCACGATGGAGGCCGAAGCCGAGATCGAGATCCGCAACGCCGAGGGCGACGTTTCGGCCGGCTGGTACATGATCGGCTACCGCAAGGGCCTGGAAGTGCGCCGCGCCGAGACCCTGCTCGAGATCGACCAGATCAGCATCGAGGAAATCGGCGCCCGCGACGCCCTGTCGATGGCCTTCGAGAACCTCAAGAAATACGAGCACGTCGCCGAGACCGCCAAGGTCGCCCTGGCCAAGAAGGTCGGCAAACTTGAGATGGCGGCGCTCGACGAGCTTGGCCTGCGCCGCGCGGCGATGGGTCGATAACGTCCTTCTCCCGTTGCGGGAGAAGGTGTCAGCGAAGCTGACGGATGAGGGGTCGCAAGGCTCCTCCGCAAGCTTCCGAGAGCCCCCTCACCCGACCTCCTTCGGAGGCCACCCTCTCCCGCAAGGGGAGAGGGATCGTGATGAACTTCACCCTTCCCCAACCTCCCCGTGCTTTCCTCGCGACAGATCGCCGCGAGGGTTTCATGTCCGACGTCTCACGCCGCGCCGTGCTCGGCTCCAGCCTGGCGCTGGCCGCCTGCGGGCAGAAGGCGCAAAGCCAGCCGGTTCCGGCCGACCTGCCGCCGCTGAAGACGATCGCGCCGTTCCGGATCGGGTCCTCGGTCCAGGCCCTGCACCTGGACGATCCGGCGCTGGCCGCCCTGCTGCGCCGGCAGGTCAATCAGCTGACGCCCGAGTGGCAGATGAAGATGGAATACATCGTCCAGCCGGACGGCTCGTTCCGCTTCGACGCCCCCGACAGGATCGCCGCCTTCGCCGCCGCCCATGGCATGGCCCTGCTGGGTCACGTGCTGGTCTGGTACGCCCAGGCGCCCGAGGCCTTCGAGCGGCTGGACGAGAACCGGGTCAGCTTCGAGCAGGCCTATCGCAACTACATCCTGGCCGTGGCTGGGCGCTATCGCGGCAAGGTGGTCGGCTGGGACGTGGTCAACGAGGCGGTCGCGGAAGACGGCGACGGCTGGCGGACGAGCCTGTGGTCCAGGCGCCTGGGCGACTTCGAGCACATCGCCCTGGCCTTCCGCACGGCGCGCGAGGCTGATCCCGGCGCGACCCTGCTGCTGAACGACTACAATCTCGAATACATGCCCAGGAAGCGGGCGACCTTCCTGAAGCTGGCAGAGCGCCTCCTGGCGTCGGGCGCGCCGCTGACGGGGATCGGGACCCAGATGCACGTCGCCGCCGACATCCGCCCGGGCGAGATCACCACCATGATGAAGGACCTGGCGAGCCTTGGCCTGCCGATCCATCTCTCCGAACTCGACGTGTCGCTGGTGCGCTCGGACAACAAGCTGCTGGGCCGCGCCGAGCTGGAGCGCCGCCAGGCCCGCACCTACGGCGAGGCGGCCGAGGCCTTCATGGCCCTGCCGCAACGCCAGCGCTTCGCCTTCACCCTGTGGGGCCTGCGCGACAAGGATTCGTGGCTGAAGAAGGAGAACGCGTCGGACGCTCCCGCGCCGTTCGACGACGCCGGCCGGCCCAAGGCGGGCGCGGCGGCGCTGGTCGAGACGTTCAGGCGGGGCTAGGCCCCCGGCCCGCGGACGCTGGTGGCCACCGCGTGGTCGGCGTCGTTGGCCTGGCGCAGGGCGCGCAGGTCTTCGCTGATGCGGAAGACGGCGACGTAGAACTCGCAGAAGGCGCGCCACAACAGCACCATGCCGGCGGCGACCAGCAGGCCGGCGATCAGCACGGGAAAGGCCAGCAGCAGCGAAGCGACGCCGCGCTCCTTCAGCGCCAGACCCACGGCCGCGCCGACGACGGAAAAGGCGAACAGGGCCACGACGCCCAGGCCCGCCCAGTAGATCAGGTGGATGACCGGCCCGGTCACCAATCGGTCGAAGGTCAACAGATCCCAGAACAGCGCGCCAGAACCACGCGCCTTGGATTTCCTGGCCGGAGCCATCCGACACACCTCATGTCAGCGGACTGGCGGAGACCGCCGAAGTTTACGCTGCATCGCTAGCAGCGTGAGGCCCGCTCGGCAATGCCGGGCGGGCCTCGTGCGTGTTCGGAAGAAGGGACGCTGTTACTTGGGAGCCGCCGCGCCGGCCAGGGCCGCGTCGATCTGGGCCTTGGTGGCCGTGGTGCTCACGCTGCCGTCGGCGCCCGTGCTGAGGCTGGCCTTGGGCAGGGCGAACTTCTTGTCGCCGCTGCTGACCACGACGTTGGCCGAGCCATCGGCGCCGGTCGAGGTGCCGCTGACGGTGCCGACCACGGCGCCGGCCGGGTCCTTGATCTCGGCGCCTACGGCGACGTCGGCCGAGACGTTGGCGGACGACGGCGTGCCGGCCGCACTGGCGGCCGCGGCGCTGCTGTCAGCCGGCGGGGTGGTCGAGGTGGTGTCGGCCGGCGGTTGCGTGCTGGCGGCCGGCGGTTGCGCGGCGGCCGGATCGGCCGGCGGCTGGGTGGCGTCTTGAGCGTAAGCGGCGCCAGCCATCGAAAGGGTCGCGGCGGCGGCGAGGTAAGCAAACTTGGTCTTCATAATGCGCTCCGTCGGAGGGCCCCTGCCCGATCATCCAACGCAGCCCGGTTTGTAACGGTTCCGAAACAGCGCGTGATCGCGCGCCTCACGGCGTCGTGGCGACAAGCTTGGGCGCTTCCTGCACCGGCCCCTCGTCGTCCTTCAGGCTGGCGGCCTTCATGGCCGACTTCAGCGTGTAGATCGACGGATCCTTGCTGGTCGAGAAAGCCAGTTCGGCCGTCAGGGCCGGGTTCTCGGCCTCGTTGGCGAAGCCGCCCTCGCGCACGCCGTTGAAGGTGACCGCGTAGCTCTTGCCGGGCTTGGTGCCGCACAGCAGGACGAAGGTCCTGCCGTCGTTCAGCAGGCGCGGCGCGCGAACGCATTCGGGCTTTTCGCCACCGGCCCCGGCCGCGTAGTTCCAGGCGCCGGGCAGCATCTTCTGGTCGAAACTGACCTTCAGCACCAGGATTCCCGGGGCCACGGCCTGTCCGGCCGCGGGCCAGGTGGCGGTCACCTTCGGCGGCTGGGTCGGCGGCATCACCGTCACCGGCGAGACGGGGGTCGGCTCAGGCCGCGAGGCTTGCGCGAGCGCGCCGCCCGCTACGGCGAGGGCGGCCAGGACGGGAAAGGCGAGGACGGCGATGCGCATGGCCTGACAATGGCGATCAAGCGCGGCCTTCTCAAGGCGCCGTTCGGCGAAGCGGGCCGGCCTTTCGTTACAAGGTTTTCATTCAGGTCATGTTCACGCCGGGCGATACTAGCTTGGCCGCATCAACCGGCCTCGACGCCGGCCTTTCGGGAGACCTTCGCCATGCGCACCGCCCTCGCCTTGATCGCCGCGACGAGCGCCCTCGCCGCCACGGCGGCCCCCGCCCTCGCCCAAGGCCCCGGCCGCGGCGACCGCTATGAGGAACGCCCCCGCGGCTCCTACGAGCAGAGCTGCCGCAACATCAACGTCCGCCGCGGCGAGATCACCGCCGAATGCCGCGACCGTCGCGGCCGCTGGCAGTGGTCCAGCGCCAGCGCCGATTGCCGCGAGATGGAGAACCAGGACGGTCGCCTGGTCTGCATCCGGGGCGGCGGGCGTCCCGGCGGTCCGGGCGGTTCGGGCGGCCCCGGCTGGGGCGGCGGCCGCGGCGCCGACGCGGTGATCTTCGAGCACGCCGGCTATGGCGGCCGGGCCTACGAGGTGCGCGGCGACATGCCCGACTTCACGCAGATCGGCTTCAACGACAAGGCCTCGTCGATCCAGATCCGTCGCGGTGAATGGGAGCTGTGCGACGACATCTACTACCGCGGCCGCTGCTGGCGGGTGTCGGCTGACATGGGCCTCTTCCCGCGCGACATGAACGACCGCGTCAGCTCGATCCGCCGGATCCGCTGATCGGCCCTAGTTTGCCCGCCCTAATTTGGTCGAGAACTCGACCTTGAAGCGGCGCGCGGGGCGGCTAAGCTCCGCGCGCCTTTTCATTCGGGGAACGCCCATGCGCAAGATCATCGTCCTCGCCGCCGCCGCGGCCGCCCTGCTGGTCTCGGCCTGCAACACCATCGAAGGCGTGGGCCGCGACGTCTCGGCCGCCGGCCGCGCGGTCGCCGACACCGCGCGCGACGCCAAGTAGGCCCTCAGGGCTTCCCGGCGCGTTTTGTCGCACGGCGGGCGCGCCGCCTCGCCCAATACCGGCCGCAATGGCGCGCCAGATTTGCCGACGTCGAGGCAAGTAACCCGCGTGACGTCGCTCGACATCCAAAGCTTAACCGGAAGCCACCCGCCATTAACCTTGCCGGAAAATTCATTCGCGCGCGACACGCGCAGAGGATGAAGTCTTCCAGCAATCTCCCGGTTCAGGGACGAATATCTGCTTCCAAAGCGCGCATGCGACCGAAATTGCTATTTGCACCAAGCGTCGCCGGAGCCATATGGACGCCATGACCGACCGACCCGTACCCAGCGTCCTTACCGGCATGAAGAGAGGCGTCCGCCATCGCTGCCCCAACTGCGGCGAGGGCAAGCTGTATTCGCGCTACCTGAAGGTCGAGTTCGATTGCGAGGCCTGCGGCCATCACCTGGCCGCCTACCCCGCCGACGACGGTCCCGCCTACTTCACGATCCTGATCGTCGGCCACCTGTTCGTGGCCCCGCTGCTGCTGTTCCCATTCATCTGGCAGGCCTCGCCGTGGCTGGTCGCGCCGCTGACCATCCTGCCGCTGGCGGCCCTGACCCTGATGCTGCTGCCGCGCGTCAAGGGCGCGGTGATCGGCGCCCTGTGGGCCAACGGCCTGCGCAAGGCCGAGGACGCCCCCGGCGGCTGACCGAACGAGCGACGGCGGAACCGTCGCCGCACAGGCCGCATTCCCTCCCCGAAGCCCAGGCGCGCCGAACGCGGTTCGCCGGCACATATGGGAGACCCGAATGCTCGGCACGATCCTCATCATCATCCTGATCCTGGCGCTGATCGGCGCCCTGCCCACCTGGGGCCACAGCCGCTCGTGGGGCTATTTCCCCAGCGGCGGTCTCGGCCTCGTCCTGGTGATCATCATCATCCTGGTCCTCATCGGCAGGATCTGACGCCCCTCTTGGAGCGCGGCGGCGAACGCGCATAAGGTTCTTCCAACGGCCCATGGCCGACCAGGGGAGCCCGCATGACCGACGCCGCCGCGCCGCAGCCCGCCGCCGTGACCCTGACCCCGGCGCAGCGGGCCCGGGCGATCCTCGGCGGCTCGGCCGGCAACCTCGTCGAATGGTACGACTGGTTCGCCTACGCCGCCTTCACCCTCTATTTCGCTCCGCACTTCTTCCCCAAGGGCGACCAGACCGTGCAGCTGCTTCAGGCGGCGGCGGTGTTCTTCCTGGGGTTCGTGGCCCGCCCGGTCGGCGCCTGGCTGATGGGTCACTACGCCGACCGCTCGGGGCGCCGCGCGGCGCTGAGCGTCTCGGTGTCTCTGATGTGCGCCGGGGCGCTGATCATCGCGCTGACCCCCGACTACAAGACCATCGGCCTGTTCGCCCCCGCCGTGCTGCTGATCGCCCGTGTGCTGCAGGGCCTGTCTGTGGGCGGCGAGTACGGCGCCAGCGCCACCTACATGAGCGAGATGGCCGGCAAGAGCCGCCGCGGCTTCTGGTCCAGCTTCCACTACGTGACCCTGATCGCCGGCCAATTGATCGCGCTCGCCGTTCTGATCATCCTGCAGCGCCTGCTGCACAAGGATGACCTGGCCGCCTGGGGCTGGCGCATTCCCTTCGTGATCGGCGCCCTGCTGGCCGTGGTGGTGTTCTGGATCCGCCGGGGCCTGGACGAGAGCGCCTCGTTCAAGGCCGCCGACAAGCCGGCCGAGGGCATCGGCAAGTCGCAGCGCAACCTCGCCAGCCTGTTCTTCGTGCTGACCCTGGCGGCCGGCGGCTGGGTGCTGGCGCGGCCGGGCCTGGTTCCACAGGTGCTGGCCGGCGCCTTCCTGGTCGCCTTCTTCGCCACGCTGATCGCGCCGCTTCTGCGCCGCCACCCGCGCGAGACCCTGATGATCATGGGCCTGACCGCCGGCGGCTCGCTGACCTTCTACGTCTACACCACCTACATGCAGAAGTTCCTGGTCAACACGGCCGGGTTCGACAAGGCCGCCGCCTCCGAGATCAGCGCCATCAGCATGATCGTCTTCATGCTGATGCAGCCGCTCGCCGGCTGGCTGTCGGACAAGGTGGGCCGCAAGCCGCTGCTGATCACCGCCTATGCCGGCGGGGCGCTGACCATCTGGCCGATCATGAGCGGCATCGCCGCCACCGACTCCATCGGCGTGGCCCTGGCCCTGATCATCGTCGGCATGACCTTCCAGTCGGGCTACACCTCGATCAGCGCCGTGGTGAAGGCCGAACTGTTCCCAGCCCACGTGCGCGCCCTGGGCGTGGCCCTGCCCTACGCGGTCGCCAACGTGCTGTTCGGCGGCACCGCCGAGATGGTCGGCCTGGCCTTCAAGCATGGCGGGATCGAGAGCGGCTTCTACCTCTATGTCGCCGCGATCATGACGGTGGGCCTGGTCGTCTCGGTCCTGCTGCGTGACACAGCGAGACACAGCCTCATCGCCGAGGATTGACCGGCGCGCTCCGCCGGATATCCCCTGTCGTCGACTCCCGTTCCTGCGCAGCGCCCTTCATGCCGATTCTCGACATCCTGGCCATCAGCCTCTTCGTCTTCGCCTGGCTGTTCTACGAGCCGCTGCTGCGGCGCCTGGGCCAGGGCAAGAACCTGATCAACACCGACATGACGGTGATCCGTCGCCGGTGGATGACCGAGATGGCCGTGCGCGAGGTCGCCCTGCTGGACGGCCAACTGCTGGGCCACGCCATCAACTCGGCCAGCTTCTTCGCCTCGTCGAACCTGATCCTGATCGCGGCGGCGGCCGGCGTGCTGTTCGGCGGCGACGCGGCGCTGAAGAGCGTCGAGGGCCTCAAGGTGCTGGCCGAGACCACGCCGGTGATGTTCCAGATCAAGCTGGGCCTCGTGCTGCTGACCCTGGCCCGGGGGCTGCTCGACTTCATCTGGGCGCTGCGCCAGATGAACTACTGCCTGGCCGCCATCGGCGCGACGCCGATGTGGGCGCCGCCCTCGGTGCTGGCCGAATACGCCGAAGCCGCCGGCGGCATCCTCAACCCTGCCCTGTCGGCCTTCAACGCCGGGGTGCGCGGCTACTACTTCGCCCTGGCGGCGGCGGCCTGGCTGCTGGGCCCCATCGCCTTCCTGACCGCCAGCATCGGGGCGCTGGTCCTGTTGGTCTGGCGCCAGCGCCGCAGCCGCGCCTCCGTGGCCGTGCGCAAGGTCCGCCAGATCCTCGAGCGCCAGCCGGTGGTGTATGGGCCGCACATGCGGGGAACGGCGGGCGAGCCGCCGGAGGATCGGATCTAGTCGAAAAGAACCTCCCCCTGTGGGGGAGGTGATCGCGAAGCGATCGGTGGGGGGAGTCGTTGCGATCCTTCCGACACCCCGAAAGCTGAGAACGTCCCCCTCCGGCCCTCCGGGCCACCTCCCCCAGAGGGGGAGGATCTATCCATCCGGATGCTCCCCCCCTGTGGGGGAGCTGTCGGCGAAGCCGACTGAGCGGGCCGCGAAGCGGGTAGAGCCCCAGCTCCGCCCGCTTCTTCTTCGTCA
>Ga0247823_10000951_pt1 | contig 24433 bp, 17 predicted proteins | sample 13C_PalmiticAcid_2_FD_192426 | JGI IMG/M metagenome (GOLD analysis project Ga0247823, IMG submission 192426) | Soil microbial communities from agricultural site in Penn Yan, New York, United States - 13C_PalmiticAcid_Day30 | ecosystem: Environmental > Terrestrial > Soil > Agricultural land... | reverse complement strand
GCTCCATTTTGTAGTCGAAGGCCTCACGCGCATGTACCACCTGAACGATGGCAAAGAAATCACTACTTACCTGAGCTGCGATGGCGGTTTTGCGGTGGCCTATTCCGCCTTTATCCGCGAGCAATCTTCGGAAGAGTATATTCAATGCCTGGAGGAGACCCAAACCATTTCGTTCAGCGCCGAAACCATGCACCGGTTTTATAGCGAAATCCCCGGCTGGGATCGTGTGGGCCGTGTATTGGCCGAGCAGCATTTCCTCTGCATGTCCGATCGCATACTGAAACTGCAAATGATACCTGCCAAAGAAAAATACCTCAGTTTCCTGCAAACGGAACATCCCAAAATTGTGCAGCAAACACCGCTCATTCATGTGGCTTCGTTCCTGGGTATTACACCTGAATCACTCAGCCGCATTCGCAAACAGATTTCTTAACATTTATCAATGGCAGTGGGAATATGGCAGGCTACTTTTGGACGAAAAAAATGAAAAAAAGAAGTTTCATCCTCGCCACCGGACTAGCGCTGGTAGTGGGATTGGTGGTCGTACTCAACTCCTGCAACAGCCGAATCAATATCTCACGATACGCGGTGCAGTCTTACCTTCCAACACCAGTAACCGCCCATCCCTCCCTCCGGTTTTCCATTTTTCAAACCGGGCATGCCAGTACACTCGAAGCATTCGTGTACAAAGGCGGCAGTTTGTTCCGGACCAAGGCGCTTTGCCACACGGCGGTGTGGGTGCAGCATCCTTCGGGTTCCTTCCTCTTCGATACCGGTCTGGGTGACGAAGTAGATGCGCAATTCAGCGAAATGAGCTGGCTCGAGCAACGATTGTTTGGCTACCACAAAGAAACCAGTGTCAAACACCAACTAGCGATGCAGGGCATTCCTGCTGATACCATTAAAACGATTCTGCTTTCTCACCTGCATTGGGATCATGCGAGTGGCATCAAGGACTTTCCGGGTGCGGCTATCGTGACGACCCGGCAGGAGTATGATTTTGCACAAAGCGATAGTGCGCATACCCCGGCCTTCCTCCACTCCCAATACGATGGCAACAAGGTGCGCTGGCAGTTCATCGATTTTGAAGCAAGAGCTTATAAAAACTTTGCCCGGAGCCTCGATTATTTCAAAGATAGCAGCGTGGTACTCGTTCCTTTACAGGGACATACTTCCGGCTCCATTGGCATGTTCCTCACCCTGGCCGATGGCCGGCAGTTTTTCTTCACCGGCGATGTCACCTGGAGCGTAGCAGGTTTTACCCGGCCATCTGCCAAACACCGCATTCCCGGCGCTTATGTCGACAAAAACAAAGCGGTGCTCGATACCACGATTGTACAGATACACCGGTTGATGGAAGCTGAACCCAACCTGGTGGTGATTCCTGCGCATGATGCGAAGGCGCAGGAGGGGTTGAAGCATTTTCCGGCGTTTGAGGAGTGATAGATTTTGTTGCTTGTACTTTCGTCAGAGGTGAAAAGTCAGACGTGAGAAGGCGTTATGTATAAAAGACAAAACCCCGGCCTTACGGCCGGGGTTTTCTTTATCGTCAACTTGTTAAGATTACACCTGGAACACACCTACTTTGAAATTCTTTTCAATCGGTGCGTGGTTGGCGGCGTGGATGCCTTCTGAAATGCGGCGGCGGGTATCGAGCGGATCAATGATATCATCTACCCAAAGACGGGCAGCGGCATAGTAAGCAGAAGTTTGCTTGCTGTAGCGATCAATGATTTCGTCGAGCATGCGTTTTTCTTCATCAGGGTGAATTTCCTCACCTTTAGATTTCATGGCAGCTACCTGGATCTGCAACAGGGTTTTAGCAGCTTGTTCACCACCCATTACAGCAATCTTGGCATTGGGCCATGCGTAGATGAAACGGGGATCGTAAGCCTTACCGCACATGGCATAGTTGCCTGCGCCATAGCTGTTACCAATAATGATGGTGATTTTAGGCACTACCGAGTTGGATACGGCATTCACCAGTTTGGCACCATCTTTAATGATACCGGAATGTTCGCTGCGGCTGCCTACCATAAAGCCGGTTACATCCTGCAGGAATACCAGGGGAATTTTTTTCTGGTTGCAGTTCATGATAAAGCGGGCTGCTTTGTCGGCACTGTCGTTGTAGATCACACCGCCCAGCTGCATTTCGCCTTTACCGCTTTTGATGATCTTGCGCTGGTTGGCCACAATACCTACTGCCCAGCCATCGATACGGGCGTAGCCGCACACAATGGTTTTGCCATAGTCTTCTTTGAACTGGTCAAATTCGCTGTTGTCTACCAGGCGCTCAATCACCTCTACCACATCGTATGGTCTGGCGTTTTCGGGATTCACGATACCCAGGATTTCTTTGGGATCCTTGGCAGGAGCTGCAGGTTTGGCCCTGTCGTAACCAGCCTTTTCGTAATCACCTATTTTATCCATGATGCGGCGCACCTGGTCGAGGCACTCCTCATCGGTATCAAATTTATAATCGGCAATACCGCTGATTTCAGTATGTGTTTTGGCGCCGCCCAGGGTTTGGATGTCTACATCTTCACCAATGGCAGCTTTCACCAGGTAAGGACCGGCCAGGAAGATGGAGCCATTGCCTTCTACCATCAGCGTTTCGTCGCTCATGATAGGCAGGTAAGCACCACCGGCTACGCAACTGCCCATTACAGCGGCAATCTGGGTGATACCCATGCTGCTCATTACGGCGTTGTTGCGGAACATGCGGCCAAAGTGTTCCTTATCGGGGAAAATTTCGTCCTGCATGGGCAGGTATACACCAGCACTATCTACGAGGTAAATCACCGGCAGGCGGTTTTCCATCGCGATCTCCTGCAGACGCAGGTTTTTCTTGGCAGTGATAGGAAACCAGGCACCCGCTTTCACGGTCATGTCGTTGGCTACAATCATACACTGGCGACCTGCTACATAACCCATACCGGCCACTGTGCCACCCGCAGGGCAGCCACCGTGTTCCTTGTACATATCATAGCCGGTAAACGCACCGATTTCTACAAATTCGGATCCTTTATCGATCAGGTACTGAATGCGCTCACGCGGGGTAAGCTTTCCTTTTTCCTTTACTTTCTGAAGATTTTTTTTGCCTCCGCCAAGTTCAATTTCGGCAAAGCGTTGTTTCATCTGACTGGTGAGCAGGCGCATGCCATCCTCATTTTTATTGAATTCCAGGTTCATGAGCAGGATTTGAAGCGGCTAAAATAAAGCATTTCCCCCACTTCCGAAACAGGCAATCCGGATAGCCGGCCATGGTGCAAAAAATATTAATTGAAATTATATTTGTAATACGTAAACCATTTAACGGGTACCAACGTACATACCATGACCAAAACTGCTGCAAGATGAAAAAACTATTACTCCCCGCCCTGCTCTCCTGCCTGTCCCTGACCGCTGCACAGGCACAAACCATTTACGGGGTAACGATCGACGATAAACTCTACACCATTCCCAATGCAGCGCTGCCTGCGGTGACGACTCCCGTGATCCCGATCATCGGTATTACGGCCGGACAAACCATTAAAGGCCTCGATGTGCGGCCACTGACCGGCGAGTTGTATGCCCTGGGATACAATGCGGGCAATGGCAATGCACAGTTGTATGTGATCAGTCCGACTTCGGCGGTGGCTACGCCTATCAATACCGTACCCATGTCGCTGAACCTGGGCACCGGTACCATTGCCTTTGATTTCAATCCTGCTGTAGACCGCATCCGCGTGATGGGGAATAATGGTAAAAACTACCGGCTCAATCCCGCTACGGGCGTCATTGCGGCTACCGATGCCGACCTTAACTACTCGGTGGGTGATCCCAACCAGGGGGCTACTCCCACTGTTGGAGCCTGCGCATATACCAACAGCTACCTGGGCAGCGAAACGACCACCCTGTATGATTACGACCAGGTGCTGAGCATTTTCACCACGCAACAACCACCCAATGCGGGCTCGCTCAATACCATTGGTCCCAGTATGATCACGGTGAACACCTCCACCGATCTCTCCTATGATATGGACATCTGGTTTGACCCTGCCACGCATACCAACAAAGCTTACCTGGCCGCTAACCCCGGCACCAATATCAACGACCGGCTCTACACCATCGATCTTAACACCGGTGCTGCGACTTCCCTGGGCCTCATTGGCGCATTGGGTACGCAGTCTAAAGCCATTGCGGTAGCCATCGATCATACCGTGCCGCCCAATGTAACCGGTCAGCTGGCATATGGCCTTACCCGCACCAACCGCAACCTGTTCACTTTCGATACCGATACGCCACAAATCATCCGCAGCCTTAAAGTGGTAACAGGCGTTACCTCGGGTCAAACCCTGCAAGGCATGGATATGAGACCGGCCAACCGCCAGTTATATGGCCTGGGTTACAACGCTGCCGATTCGAGTTACCAGCTCTACACCATTAATCCCAATACCGCAGTAGCGACTCCTATCAACCCGGTAGCCGGCAAACTAGCCCTGGGCAATGGCCGCATTGGTTTTGATTTCAATCCCGTGGTAGACCGCATTAGGGTGACGAGCAGCAATGGCGCCAACTACCGGCTGGTACCCACCGATGGCAGCATTGCCGCCACCGACCAGCCCATTGCTTATATGACCGGCGATGTGTATGATGGCATTCCGGCGCACCTGGCGTCTGTAGCTTACCTCAACAGTTATCCCGGTGCTACCGCCACGCAATTGTATGGCATCGATGATTCGCTCGCTGCTTTTGTTTTCATGAACCCACCCAACAACGGTACGCTGACCACTGTAGCACAAAACCTGCTCCCCTTCTCTCCCTCCGATCTGACGAATAGCCTCGATTTCTATTTCGATTCGGTGCAGCACCGCAACCTTGGTTACCTCGCAGCCAATAGCGGTATTTCTGCGTTCGATTCGTTGTACCATATTGATTCCACCGGCATGCTCTCCCTCATTGGACTTATCGGTAATGGTATCTCGGTAGCCGATATAGCGGTGCAAATCCGGTTTACCAATACCATTCCCAGCGGTTTGGCACAGGTCAATGCCAGACAACCCTTGCAGGCATACCCTACTCCGGTAAGAGATGTACTCACCCTGCACCTGCCCGGTCCGGCCAGTCAGCCACTCACGGCCACGGTATTTGACCTCACAGGCCGGCTTCAGTTGCAGGTAGTGATTCCTGCCGGCACCACCAGCTATGCCCTCAATGTATCTCAACTTCCGGCCGGCATTTTCACCGTCCGTATACAGCAGGACGGTGTCAGCGCCTGGTACTTCAAAGGACTCAAACAATAATTGCACCTGCCATTTTATATATGCAAATGCCGGCCTCCTGGGGCCGGCATTTGTTCGTTATCCGGACAACTGAAAAACCCGTTTTCCAGTTACTCATTTATTCCTGCCACTTATCAGACAAAAAGCTCCGAATACTAACCCAACTATTGCAACTGACCGGTTTTCAATGAGATACGATTGCAGAACCAAAATCTATAGTTAATATTGTATAGCAAGCCACCAGATCAACGACCTATTAAAACACCAACCTATGAAAACCTATATCCGCATTGCCGCAGGCCCCGGACAGGAGACGTAACAGCGCTATCTGCCGCTCTTATTTGTTACCTGATTCAACCTTATCCTTATGTTAAGCCTGCTAAAATTTCTCAAGTTTTACCTGGAGCAAACCGTTGTTTTCAAGCAAACCACCCACAAGAATGTGATGGTCGAGAACATAGCGTTGCAAAACACCTCTACCGACGCTTACAACGACGAGGGGATCTTCATTACCCTCATCAATACGGAGGAAGAACCCACCCTGCGCAACAACAACGAGTTTGTTTACCGCCAGAGTGCCCCCGATAAAGTTTTTTACAAGGAGCAGCCTATTTACCTTAACCTGTACGTACTCATCGCCAGTTGCTACAACACCTATACCAACGGTATTCTCTACCTCGAGCGCATCCTGCTGGCTTTCCAGAAACAATTTTCATTCAAAGCCGCCGACTTCCCGGGTTTTATCCAGGATGCCGACGCGTTGCAGTTTACCGAGTTCAAACTGGAGCTGTACAGTGTGCCTTTTGAGCAGCTGAACCATATCTGGAGTTTTTCGGGCAGCAAAATAGCCCCGGCCGTTTTGTATAAAATCCGCGTGGTGATGGTAGATCAGAACACCAGCATCGAAGGACCAATGATCGAAGAAATATTCCTGCGCAAAGACAGCACAGATACCAACGAAGGCTTTAAGATTAAAACGATAAGCTAGCTAATAGCTATGAGCTGATAGCTACCAGCCAACAGCAATCCGTCAATCAGTAATTCGTCATTCGCTAATTCGTCAATCCGAAATCCGTTAATCCGTCATTCATAAATCATAATCATTCCTAACAAATAAAAATCACACCTATGGCAACGTACAGAACACCCGGTGTCTATGTTGAAGAAATCAATGTATTTCCGCCCTCGGTAGTGCCGGTAGAAACCGCCATTCCGGCATTTGTGGGCTATACGGAAAAAGTACCCACCGGGTACGATGCAACAGATCCGAAAGCGTTTTTAATCAACTCGCTGTCGGAATACGAAGCTATGTTTGGCACCACCACGGCCGAATCGTTCACCTTTAAAGTAAAAATCGACGCTACTACGGGTGTTGCAGACATCAGTCAAACCGCACAACCCGATGCCAGCGCTGTTACCTTCCATAACCTGTATTACAGCCTGCAGCACTATTTTGCCAATGGCGGTGGTAAGTGTTACATTGTTTCTGTGGGACTCATGAGCTCCGGCAATGTAGTACCTTCTGCCCTGGCCCTGGGTGTAGATGCAGTAGCGCCTTACGATGAGCCTACGCTTATTGTAGTACCTGAGTCCGGTTTGCTGGCTGATGCCGATTACAAAACCGTGCTGACGAAAATCTTCAACCAGGTAGGCGATAAAAAAGACCGCTTCGGTATCGTTGATGTGAACCTGGGTTACAAAGCCAAAGCCATCGATGTTAACGCGCAGATCAAAAAATTCCGCGACGACAATACCGGTGTCAACAACCTGAAATATGTAGCTGCATATTTCCCCTGGTTTGTGACCACCATGAACTTCATCGTGAGCGATAAAAGCATCAAGTTCACCGCCGACTCAGATACGCCGTTCAAAAGCAAAACTTTTGATGACCTGTCCGGTGCTGCCGGTACGCCTAAAATCCGCGATGCTTATCCAACCGTGTACAACAATATCCTGAACCTGCTGCGCCAGCAACGCGTGCTGCTGCCTCCTTCTCCTGCTATGGCTGGTCTCTACTGCTTTGTAGACCGTACCCGCGGCGTTTGGAAAGCACCGGCCAACGTAAGCGTGAGCAACGTGGTATCGCCCACTTTCAAGATCGACAACAACATGAACGATGGTATGAACATGGATGTAACCGGCGGTAAATCCATCAATGCCATCCGCGAATTTCCCGGCAAAGGTCTGCTCGTTTGGGGTGCCCGCACACTGGCCGGCAACGACAACGAATGGCGTTATGTTCCTGTTAGAAGGCTGTTCAACATGATGGAAGAATCTATCCAGAAAGCCCTCGGCACGTTTGTATTTGAACCCAACGATGCCAACACCTGGGTAAAGGTGAAAGCGATGATCGAAAATTTCCTGAGCAACCTGTGGCGCGATGGTGCGTTGATGGGCGCCAAACCTGAAGATGCCTTTAAGGTACAGGTGGGTTTCCCCGTAACCATGACGCAGGACGATATCCTCAACGGTTATATGAACGTATATGTAGCCGTAGCACCGGTTCGTCCGGCCGAGTTCATCGTACTCAAATTCTCTCAGAAAATGTTGCAATCCTAAAACCCTAACCTATTAAAACCCAAGCATCATGGCTAACAAATATCCCTTGCCCAAATTTCACTTCAGAGTTGAATGGGGTGGCGCAAATATCGGATTCACGGAAGTGTCGGGCCTCAGCGTAAGCACCGAGGTGATCGAATACCGCGAAGGATCAAGCCCGGAATACAGCAAAATCAAAATGCCGGGCATGATGAAGTACGAAAACATCACGATGAAACGTGGTACCATGGCGGGCGACAACGAGTTTTTCAAATGGCTCAATACCGTATCGCTCAACACCATCGAGCGCCGCGATCTCACCATCTCGCTGCTTAATGAAAAGCACGAGCCCGTGGTGACCTGGAAAATCAAAAATGCTTTCCCCGTAAAAGTGCAAAGCACCGACCTCAAGGCTGATGGCAACGAGGTAGCGATCGAAAGCATTGAAATTGCACACGAAGGTTTGAAAATCGAAAACGGTTAATCATGTTCTCCAAATACCCAGCGGTAGGCTTTCACTTCCTGGTCACGTTTGAACTCATCGGTCAAACGCCGGTGGATACGCAGTTCCAGGAAGTGTCGGGGCTGGATGTAGAGTTTACGATGGAGTCGTTCAACGAAGGAGGGCAAAACCGGTTTGTACACCAGTTGCCGGTGCGCACGCAGTACACACAGCTCACCCTCAAGCGGGGATATTTCATAGAGTCGGTACTCACCCGCTGGTTTCGCGAAGCCATTGAGGACTTTAACATACAGCCTGTAAACCTGCTCATTACCCTGCTCAACGAAAACCACCTGCCCGTGCAAAGCTGGTACGTGGTAAACGCCTACCCTAAAAAATGGCAGCTGAGCAATTTCAACGCCATGGAGAACAATCTCGTATTTGAAACGCTGGTGCTGCAATACAGTTACTTCAATCACATCATTCCATAACAGAACGCTTATGCCGATAGAAATAACAGAAATGGTGATCAGGGTAAATGTATCGGATCAGCAGCCGGGGCAGGAGACTTCTTCTGCCGGACCTGTGAACGAAGAATCGCTGCGCCAGCTCAAGAAAGAAATCATTAAGGAATGTACGCAACAGGTGCTGGAACAACTGCGCCTGATGCAGCAACGGTAAACCAAGGGTTATGCTCAATCTCAACCAGAACGAAAAAATGTACATCGAGGCTTATCGCGATGCGGATTACTCCCCGCCCGCCATAGGCAGTTTCTCTTTCCTGGTTAACCCCGAAAAGTACAACCAGCAGTACACCATCCGGTACAGCGATCTCGTAGAGCCTGGCCGTACCGGTAATGAAGCCCTGTTCCGGAGTGCACCACCCCAGCGGTTCAATTTCGATATCCTGTTCGATAGTTCGGGCGTGTTCAACACCAATATTTTTGGCGTCGCCTTCTTCAATCCGTTTGCGCAAACCCAGGAAATCACCGGTCAGATCGACGCTTTTAAAAACCTCGTCCTGAAGTTTTCCGGCGATATCCACCGCCCCTATTACCTCAAAATTATCTGGGGCGATTTCCTGCGGCTCTGCGTGCTCGAAACACTCAATATCGAATACAAACTGTTCCGCCCCGATGGCAAACCCATCCGGGCCATTGCCCACTGCGGTGTCCGGGAAGCCCAAAGCCGCAAGCGTGATAACCAGGAACAGGACCGCCAGAGTCCCGACATCAGTCATGCCGAGACCCTCAAAGCAGGCGATAACCTGACCCTGCTTTGCAACCGCATCTACCAGACACCGGCCTTATACCTCGAGGTAGCCAAAGCCAATAACCTGAACCAGGTTCGTAACATCAGGCAGGGAACCCAGTTGTGGTTTCCGCCAACCCAAAAAAGCAAGAAAGGATGAGTGTGGTCAATTGCCAGCTGATGATTAATGAAACGGATATGTCGGCACAGTATCCGCTCTATGGTTTCACCACCCAAAACGAAACCAACCGGATCCCCTTTGCCCAGATCGACATTCTCTCCGTACCTGCCGAAGACGGCACCGCGCAGGCATTGCCGGGCCTCACCATTGGCAGCAAGGTAGAATTGCTCATTGGCTATGACAACGAAAGCACCTCCATCTTCAAAGGCAAAATAGAAGACCTGCGCATGATGGCTTCCGAGCAGCATGTGATCCGGCTCATCTGTAAATCTGCTTTTAACGTACTGACCAAAACCAATCTCAACAAGATTTTCCACGAAAGCAAAGACAGCGATATCATCAGCCAGGTCTGCAATATTCCGGGCCAGAGCACCTTCGTCGAAAGCACCAGCGTGACCCACAAACAGGTGGTGTCCAGCAATCTTTCGGAATGGGACTTCCTCGTATCGCGGGCCGAGCTCAATGGCATGGTTGTTTTTGCCGATGGCGATACGCTTAAAATTCAAAAACCGCTGGTGAGCACCACACCGGAAAAAACCTACACCTACCAGGACAACGTGCTGAAGATGCAGGTGACCCGCAATGTGCAAACCCAGTTCAAGAATGTGGAATACGCCAGCTGGGATGCGGCCAACCAGGCCAAAACAGCGGTTACGTCTGCAGCGCCTACCCAATCGAATGTGCGCACCCTCCAGGGTGATGAGCAAAGTAATGCACCTGATAAAAAGATAACGCTCAACAATGCCGTAGCACAGGATGCGTTGCAGGTTTTTGCTGATGCCCGCCACCTCAAAAACAGGCTGGCGATGATACAGGGCACCATCACCGTACTGGGCCAGACCGGTGTATTGCCCGGCCAGTTTGTGAACGTGGCCGGACTGGGCGCCCCACTCGACGGACCAGTAGTCGTACGCGCCGTAGCCCATGAGTTTGACGAAGGCCACTGGATCAGCACCTACATGCTGGGACTGGACGACGAATGGTTTGCCGAAAAAGTTCAACAAAACCAACCCGGCACCAGCACCGGTTACCTGAACCAGATGCATGGCCTCGCCATTGGAGTAGTCACCGATAATGAAGATCCTGAAGGTGCTTTCCGCGTGCGGGTACGCCTGCCCATGATCGAAACTGAAACCGATGGCGTGTGGGCAAGGGTCACGCATATGGATGCCGGCGATGGCCGGGGTTCTGTGTTTTTCCCCGAAATCGGCGATGAGGTATTGGTAGGATTTATTCAGAACGATACCAACAATCCCGTGATACTCGGTATGCTGCACAGTGCTGCCAAAGCCTCGCCCATACCCGGTTCCAACGACAATCACATCAAAGGCATCCAAACCAGGAGCGGCATCAAACTGCTGTTCGACGACGATAAGAAAGTCGCCAAAATGGAAACGCCCGGCGGCAATATCCTGCTGCTCGACGAAGACGATAGCGGCGATGTAAAACTCGAAGACAAAAACGGCAATTCCATCACGCTCAACAGCAGCGGAATTGCCATCAAGGATATGTCGGGCAATGAAATCAACATGACCAGTTCGGGCATCGAGATCAAATCGCCCAATATCACCCTCAGCGCCAGTGCCAGCCTCAGTATGAGTGGTAGCGGAAGTGCCAAAGTAGAAGCCTCCGGTACCCTTACCCTGAAAGGCGGCATGGTGATGATTAACTAAAAAACGAAACAGATTATGCCTCCGGCCGCAAGAATCACTGACATGCACGTTTGCCCCATGACGACAGGCACCGTTCCCCATGTGGGCGGTCCCATCATGCCGCCCGGTGCACCCACTGTGCTCATTGGCGGATTACCGGCTGCAGCATTAGGCGATATGTGCACCTGCACCGGTCCGCCGGATGTGATTGTGAAAGGATCAGGCACCGTACTCATTGGCGGTAAACCCGCAGCCCGGCTGGGCGACAGTACGGCACACGGCGGCACCATTGTAGCCGGATGCCCTACGGTAATCATTGGCGGCTAAAAAAGAACAACCTATGAACAACGATTTTTTAGGAAAAGGATGGGCCTTCCCGCCGGCTTTTGACCGGAGCTCTGGCGGTGTAAAAATGGCCGAAGGACTGGACGACATCAATCAATGCCTCCACATCCTGCTCAGTACCAAACTGGGAGAGCGCATCATGCGTCCCGATTTTGGCTGCAACATGGATGAAGCTGTGTTTGAAGCCATGAGCACTTCTTTCCAGACCTATATCAAGGACCTCGTTAAACAGGCCATCCTTTTATACGAACCACGCATCACGCTCATCAGCATCACCACCGCCAACAGCGATGAACTGAACGGGGTCATGCTCATTGAGGTGACATACCAGGTTAAAGGGCACAACACCAGGTCGAACTACGTGTATCCCTATTATATCCAGGAAGGAACCAATATCAACTTATGAGCAACACCAACCCACATATCAACCCGCTGCATAACCAGGGTACCGGCCGGCACAACCGGGGCATCGCTTACCTCGATCCCGCTACCTGCCCCATGGACAACCGCTCCCTGGCCGATATGCTGCTCTGGGCCGCGCGCTTCGGGCAGTATGTCAACTTCTACAGCTCCGATGGCACCGATGTGCTGAAAGATGGCAACTGGCAAAACCTCTTCAGCCGCGATGTATCTACCATCCTCGCAGGCATCATCACCGTGCCTTTAAACCTGTACCGCGACAGCCTGCAAAATTTCATTAAAACCTATGTAGACCAGCATCCCGATTTTGCCGATCGCAAAGCTGCGCTGCAAACCTGGTTCAACCTGCTCCTTACCCCGGCGCAGATCATACAAACGAATGTCAATGCATTGAGCCAGGACGATGCGCTCATTTTCGAGATTCAGCAAATCATTCAATCCAAGGTTACCACTCCATTATCTGTGCTGAGCCTCTGGTTCGATAAATTCAATGCAGCACCCTACAATTGGTTGAACGCAGCCAATACCACCGAGATCACCGATGAGCGGTATGCCTACCTGCAGGTGATGACCGCGCAGGACACCCTGCCCCTCATCAGCAGCTGGATCAACACCAGTATCACTGCACCGCAATACCAGTTTACCACCGATGCGGAAGGTATTTACGATTTCATCAACCACAACCTCGTCAATAAAGTACTGGAAGGATATTTCATGGCATTGGGTACGTTGCAGCAAAGGCTCACCCAACGTTTTGAAGAAAGCGTGAACAGCTTTGCCGGGCACCAGCCACACATGGCCCTGTACATTGCCTTCCTTAAATTATATACCAGCCTGCAGGCCGAGTTAAACCAGCTGCCTGCACGACACATGGATTTTTACTTCAGCGATTTTCTGCGCCTGCGTCCGGCCTCGGCTAAACCTGAACTGGTGCATGTGACCGCAGAGCTGAACAAAAACACAGCGAAATACCTGCTGCCCGCCGGCACCCTGCTCGATGGTGGCAAAGACGATGCGGGTCAACCCCGGCAATACAGCACCCTCCGCGATGTGGTGCTCAACACTGCTACCGTAGAAAAACTGCAAAGCATTTACCAGCTCACCAAAAGCGGTTATGTGCTGTTCCTGTCTGCCCCTGCCGTGAACACCGAAGATGGCAAGAGCCCCGACAAACCGGCTACCGGCAGCTGGAAAGCTTTTGGACAAAAACTCGTTTCCTTCTCCCGCTCCGGCGTGGCGCTGGCCTCCAAAAGCCTGTTCACCCGCGGCGGCGATAGGACTTATACGGTGAATGTATATTTCAAAAACAACCTCGGTCCGCTCGAGCTCTCGCTGTTCAACTCCGCCGAAGTACGACTCACCGGCGAAGAAGGCTGGAAGAGTTTTACCGTGAACCGCAATGGCAATGTGAATAGTGCCAAACAGGTACAATACAGCGTGGTGCTGAAAAATGACGACAAAGCCATCACCGGCTTCAACTCCAAACTGCACGACGGGTATTACAATACCGCCTGGCCCATCCTTGAGCTGGGTTGGGTACGCCCCATCGTTACACAAGCCATCCTGCAAAACAATATCGAAAAAGTAGAGGTCATTACTGATGTAGCCAACAACCTCAGCTTCCTGCTGCACAACGATGAAGGAGTGAAGGATCTCACCAAAAACTTCAACCTGTTTGGCGGCGCACCACAGCTGGGCACCTCTGCTTTCATTGCCTGTAACGAAGTGTTTTGCAAAGCACTCAACAACAATACGCTGAGCCTGCACATCGACTTCGAAGCTGATCCATTCAATGTCAGCGATATCGCCATCAGCTACCTCAAAAACGGCAGCTGGGTGCCCGTGACCAGCTTTCAGCTCAATGGTGCCTACCTCGAAATCAGGTTGCCCGAAGCGCTCAACAGCAACCAGCTTGGCAACAACTCATTTTACAACAACACACAATCGAGTGGCTACCTCAAAATTTCGGTGAAGGGCAAATTGCTCACGCTCAAATACATTGTGGCCGCTACACAAATGCAGGCCCTGTACAAAGCGTTCAATGCGCTGCCCAATAATTCCGATAACCAGGAAGCCCGCTTTCAGTTGGCCATACAAATCCTGTCGCTGGCTTTCCAATATCCCGGCTTGGGACTGAACGACAAACCAGCCAACCTGAACATACAAACCAACGGCATCAGTTACCGGTCGGTGATTGCCTGGAACAAAGCGGCCAACGCGCAATTACAATTGTATGCCCTGCATCCGTTTGGCATCAAACCTATACAGACCGAACCACTGACTGCTTTCCCTTCCTATGCCGAAAACGGACAGCTGTACATTGGTCTCAAAGGCATCAAACCCGGCGAAACGGTTTCGTTGTTGCTGCAACTGAATGAAGGCAGTGCCAATCCCACTTTCCAGAAAGCCGAAGTCAATATTTCGGTATTGAATGGTAACGAATGGCAAGCGCTCAAATCGTACCAATACAGCGATGATACTGACGAGATGACCCAATCGGGTATTTTGCAGGTAGGCATTCCGGCGGATATCAACCCGGTGCATACGCTTTGCGATCCTGCCCTGCACTGGTTGCGGCTGAGTGTAAAAGACAATCCTGCTGAGAACTGGGGTACAGAATCGGTTTGTGACATTGTACAGGTACACACCAATGCGGTGAAAGCGATCCTGAGCACTCCGGATTTTACGGCTCCGTTGCCTCCACAGCAGATCAGCAAACTGGTGACGCCTGCTGCGGCTATCAAAAAACTGAACCAACCTTACGAAGGCTTTGGCGGCAAACCTGCCGAAGACATGCCATCCTTCCGCCAGCGCAGCAGTGAACGCCTGCGCCACAAAGACCGCGCCTGGAACATCTGGGATTACGAACACCTTGTACTCGAACATTTTGCACAGGTGTACCTCGCCAAATGCCTCAACCACAGCAAGCTCGAAACCGACGGACTCAACGGCATTGCTCCCGGCCATGTGATGGTGGTAACTGTACCTTATGCACATCCCGGAAACGGCAAAAGATCGTTGCAACCACAACTATCCATTGGCGTGCTCGATGATATCAAAACCATGCTCCGCGAACGGGCTTCGCTCTTTGCCGATATCGATGTTAAAAATCCGTTGTACGAAGAAGTACGTTTTACCATGGAAGTGAAGTTCATCGACGATCCTTCCATCGACGTACCTTTTTACCTGCAAAAACTCAACCTCGACCTCGAAGCATATCTCTGTCCCTGGGCCTACCGCGACAATGCGATCATTCCGCTGGGCGGCCGCATCATCAAATCGGTGATCATCGATTTTGTAGAAGAGCTCCCTTATATCGACGCTGTGCTCTCCATCAAAATGGATCATTATACGAACGGAACCAAACATGCTTCGGATGTAGATGAGATCAATGCCAGCACCCCCATGTCGGTGCTCACCTCCTACTTCATTGAAGGCTCACAGACCAGGCACCAGATTACGGCCATCACCAAACCAATCACCTGCACATGAACAACCAGCTGAACATACCGGCCCAACCCGTTTATGCACCGGCCATGAACTACGAATGGCTCAGGCAGGAAGGCATGAAACACATCGAACAGTTGGGGCATGACCTTTGGACCGATTACAATGCCCACGACCCGGGTGTCACCATACTCGAACTGCTTTCGTATGCCATTACAGACCTGGGATACCGCACCGGCTTTTCTGTTCCCGATCTCATTTCGGGCCAGGCTGGCAAGTATGCCTCACCGCTGTTTACTGCCCGCAATATTTTGTCTACCCACCCTATCCGGGTGAAGGATTACCGCAAACTGCTCATCGATATTCCCGGTGTGCAGAATGCCTGGCTGCTGGCAGCGGAAACGGCTGAAACAATCTTTTATGCCGACCTCAAAAAAGAGGTGCTCACCTTTAAACCTGATCCTGATTTCAAGGAAGTATTTGTGCGTGGCTTATACCGCGTGCTGCTCGAACTGGAACAGGATGCCGTACTCGGCGATCTCAACAAAGGCAATATTGTACACTTCATCAATAAAGGATTTCTCAAAGGCGGCATCATCGATTTTATCCTGCCCAACTGGAACGAACACCAGCTGGATAAGATCATTGCTGCCAGGCCAACCGTAACAGCGATTGACTTTAACCTGCAAAAAAGAAAAGGTACCTGCTTCCTGAAAATAACCGGCATTGGCGATGTATCTGTAAGCTTTAACCTGCTTAAAGAAAACGGCATTACGGCTACAACCACTGCGCTGCTCAAAACCTATTTCAGTGATAACGGTTTCAAAGCCATCACCGAAGTACTGGAAGAATACCGCAGCAAAATGCAACTGGCCCGCGCCATTGTAGCCCAGGTGAAACAAACGCTGGAAAGCCATCGCAATCTTTGTGAAGATGTGTTGTCCATCACCCCCGTGCCGCCAACCTATCTTGGCTTTTGTGCCGATATCGAAGTGACCAACGATGCCGATATCGAGGAAGTATATGCAGAGATTGCCACCCAGGTAGAAGCATACCTGAACCCTACGCCTTCGTTCTATTCCCTGAAAGAACTGATGGCAGACCAGGTACCGGTAGAAGATATTTTTAATGGTCCGCCGCTGCAGCACGGGTTCATGCCTGATAGCAGTCTGCACGAACTGCGTTGCACTATTTACATGTCCGACCTCATCAACATCATCATGGACATTCCCGGTGTGGTAGCCATCAAGCTGCCCTCCATGACGCTGTACAACAAACTCGACCAGGTGATCTCGGCCAAAGGCGCCTGGCAGATTAAAATACCCAAGGGTCACCTCAGCCATTTTTCGCCCGAGGCTTCCAAAATCAAATTCTTTAAAGACGGGTTGCCCTTCCTGCCTAAAACAGCGGAGACCTACGAAACCATCCAATACATTAACCACAACAAAAACCGCATCCGCTGGCAGAATACCGAGCTGGACCTGCTGCCTCCTACAGGCAACGATCGGGAGTTGTCGGAGTACCTGGCTTTGCGTTTTGATATGCCACAATGTTATGGCGTTGGTTATGCCGGCACTTCCGAACAGGACAGTCCCGAAAGACGCGCGCAAGCCCTTCAACTGAGAGGTTTCCTGGCCTTCTTCGACCAGATACTGGCCGGCTACCTGGCGCAGCTCAACAATGCAGGTAACATGCTGAGTTCCGCTGATCTGGCCACCACTCAATTCAGCCAGTTCATCAACGAACAATACCCCGAAGATTATGACGGACTGGTGAACGGTTATCCTTATCTCTACGATCTGAACCTGACCGATATCCTGGCTGACGATCCTTCGAACCCGATTGATAAAAAGTTGCGCCAGCAACTATTGGAATTGCCCGATGCATTCAGCAAAAGGCGCAATGCTTTTCTCGATCACCTGCTGGCCCGTTTTGCCGAGCAGTTCAACGATTATGTACTGTTGCTCTACAAAGACCAGCGCTTTTCCGAAGGCGATCTGGAAAGCCGCAGCAAACTCATTTCAGTAAAAGCCAAACTGCTGGATGATTATCCCGAAATCAGTTCCAATCGCAGTCATGCTTACAACTATTTGCCCCTGAAAGAAGATGGCACGATTGATGACAGTCGCCTTTGGGATACAGATAATGTAAGTGGTCTGGAGCGCAGACTTTACCGCGTATTGGGACTCGACGACCTCAACAATAAATTCCGTCGCACGTTGTTCTGCCTTCGTGCCATCGATATTGTACAAAGTCCGGATGACAACCTTTTTTACCTCATCATCCAGAACGGTAATGGCACCGAATGGTTCCGATCGCCCAAGGGCTATACACAACTGGCTCAAGCCGAACTGGACCGCCGGGATGTATCGGCCCTGCTCGACGATACCGGCAATTATGTGATCCGCAAAGCAGCTGGCGATACGTTTACCATCTCCGTATCCAACGATACAGAAACGTTGCTACTCACCAGCAACGAAACCTTTGCTTCTGAAGCCGACGCTAAAAAAGCGATCAAAAAATATGCCCTGCTCTTTGCCAAAGAATGTGAAAACGAAGGACTGCACCTGATAGAACATACGCTGTTGCGCCCTGTGAGTGATGACCCGGTGTATGAATCCAGTTTCAAATTCCTGACCACCTGCCTCGACAAAGCCTGCTCCGATTGTGGTGAAAAAGATCCTTACTCCTTCCGGGTGAGCATCATTTTCCCTTACTCCGCCGGGCGGTTCGACAGCCTGGAGTTTCGCCGGTATGCCGAGCAGATCATCCGCATGGAAGTGCCTGCGCATATCGTTGCCCGTATCTGCTGGATCAGCAACGGACAAATGTTTGAACTGGAGCAAGCCTATAAAGTATGGCTCAAAGCCCTGGCTGCCTGGAAACAAACCGCTACCGTGCCCAACCGCGACGCTTTGCTCACGGCCAACAACCAACTCACCGATATCCTGAACAACCTGAAATCGGTGTACCCTGTAGCCACCCTGCACGATTGCGATGAAGGCAGCGACTTTAACCCCGTACAATTAAACAAAACCATTTTGGGAACCAACTAAACAGAGACCTATGAAAACCAATTATCCGGTATTTGAAGCGAACCAGGTACTGACCAATAAACATCTGAACGACGCGTTTAACTATCTGGATGACCATATCCTGCAAACCAGGCATAAACTGATTGGTAAAGGCATCACCTGTGGTCTCAGCATCCGGGTAAGCGATAAGTCAGACAGCATTACGATCACCAAAGGATGTGCGCTTACCTCGGCCGGTTACCTGATAGAAGTGGAAGAAGATACCACCTACACCGCTTACAATACCTATACCCTGCCCGATAACGGTGAAGCGCAACCGGATATGGCCGCTTACCTGTTCAACTATACTTATTTCAAAAACGGCAACAACCAGGTTCCGCTCTGGCAAATGCTGCCTTCCAAGGTGGAGAACGCTGACCAGCTGCTCAACGCCAACTTCATTGGTGATAAAGCCATCCTGCTGTTCCTGGAACCGAAGCTGGAAAACCTGCGCAATTGCGATACCACCGATTGTAACGACAAAGGCCAACGCATGACTTTTACACTGCGGCCCATCCTGATCGGTCAACGTGAACTGACTATCGTGCTGCAACAAGCCGGTGTGGACATGCGCGATCCGCTCATCATGCCGCAGCTGAAAAAAAGTATCAATCCGATCAACACTGCGAGGTATGATGCACCTGCTACGTTTACCCTCACCACTTCGAGGGCTATCAATGCGGCGTTCTACAACCTCATCAACAAAAACAACATGATCTCGCAACTGCATACCGAGATCAACAAAGCCTATATGGCCTGGGGCGAAGATGCGAATGCCAATCCTTTTCTCAAACTGGACAGTACCCTGCTGAGCAAGCTTAAAAGTTTTGATACCGACCGCGAAAAAATATTCATCCAGTACTACTATGATTTCCTGGAAGACCTGATCCGCACGTACCATGAGCTGCGCGATAAAGGTTTGATGTTGTGTCGCTACTGCTGCCAGGAAGTGAGCAATTTTCCGTTGCATGTGGCGCTGGGTGTAGCTGATGAAAATACTACGCGTAAAATCCAATTGTTCCGTCACTATTTCATTGCGGCCGGAACCGATAAAGAGCAAAAGAAACTGCATGAAGAAATCGCGTTTCTCTTTGGCCGATTGAGCCAGATGATAAGCGCCTTTTCGTTGCCACAAGCGATCTTCAATAACCAAAGTGATAACGATCCTATTTACATCACCCCATCCAACCTGGGCTGCACACCGCTGGGCGACAGGGCCATTCCCTGGTACTACTCCCTCAACTCTGAAGGCGGACTGATGCAGAACTGGAACTACCGCCATTTCTATTTCGACAACATGGATGAACTGCGCGGCTACGGCATTTCGCGGTACAACCTGGGTGGCATCAACCGCCAATCCGTTACAATTGAATCGGACAACGAGTGCAAAAACTTTTTCCGCATTGAAGGCCATGTGGGCAAACATGTGCGTACTGCGATGAGCAGCATCCTGGGCAACCGCAACAAATTCCGCATTCCCTTTAACGTGGTAGCATTGGCCGCCCGCAGCAGTGATAAAGACCTGCTGATGGATGCGATCTTCTTCAACGACCTGGAATCGCAATACACCATGAACAACAACAGGCTCAAAGAAAGCCTGACCACTTTCCGTGGAGCCATCAATCCCAAAACCACGCAGCTACTGGCCGATCTGGCCCTGAGCGATTCCGGCAGGATGGTGTCCTACTTTAACCAGCAAATGTCCAAGGCTGCTACAGAGCGGGATTCGCCTGAAGTAATGACCACCCGCGTTTCGGAAATGATGACTGCGTACAACAATCCTACGCTGCTCAACACCGCTACCGAAACCAATACGCGCAAACTCAGCACCAACTACCTGACCAATTACAACGCCAACATTTATACCTACATCATTCCTACGCTGTATTTCGATTTCTCGGCTATCCAGTATCGTTTCAGCGTGGGACAGATCAGTAACCATATCAAAACCCTCACCGGTTACATCGACCAGGTAACGAACCTGCTCAAACCCACGACCATCAACGCTTTCAACCTGGAAGACTTTAAGTCGGCCTACAAGGTGTTCGACAACTATTTCAAAAACATGCACACCTGGCTCAAAGGGTTAAGCGATGAGGAAAAGAAACAAATCAGCAATTACACCACGCTGATCAATGCTTTTGCAGCCTACAAAGCCTGCTGTCTCGATGATAGTTTTGATGCGATCCTCGAAGAGAATGCCCGCCGCAAAGATGAGTTCAGGAGCCAGTTTGTCTTCAACAATTTCATACAGGCGCATCCCGGTATCGAACACAAAGCCGGGGTTACCAGAGGCGGCACCTTCATACTGGTGTACCACCTCAATCCTGATACCGAGGCCAACACCAATCTTTCTGTAGCAGCCGGTAGTCGCGCAGCCGCAGCTGCTGCCGCATCAAACACTGCGACCTCTGCTGCAGCCAGGACTGCTAATACAGATGCTACCCGTGCAGCAGCCGCAGAAACCAAAACTACCGCCACCAATTTTGCCATCAACAACGCTTTCCTCAACAGCCTGTCCGAAGTACAGTTGAACCAGTTCAGCTCGCTCGTTTCAGGTATTGATCTTTCGGCTGCCATTGCTGCGCCTTCGGATCTATTGCTGAATGATTATACGGTGATCGCAGATTTCTACCTGCCCTACCCGGTTAACTTCAGCGGCGGCCCCATCACCTATGTGCTCAGCGAAGCTGATCAGCAACCTGATGTGCCCTTGCAAATCAGCGGTATGGTAGTCGACGCCAAAACAGGCAAAACCCTTGCGGGTGCAGCCATCAACTACAACAACCAGGTGGTAGGCACCACCAACTCCGATGGTCGTTTCGATCTCGTGATTCCAGAAAAAGGGACCGTGACATTCTCTGCCAAAGGTTACCTGCCGCAGGATTTACTGGTAGCCAAACCAGAAACCAGCCTGACCATCAAACTGGAACCACAGTCTACCAAAGTAACCGTTGCAGGTTTTGTGGCAGACAGTGTAAACCAACGCGCCATTTTCGAAGCAGACCTTAGTGTGAATCAGAAATCAGTAGGCAGTTCCAACGAGAGGGGAGAATTCAGTATCACTGTAGAAATAGGCAACAGCATAGTATTCAGCAAAACAGGCTTCAACACGTTCACCCATGTAGTGACCAAGGCCGAAGACAAACTGATTATTCCGCTCGTTCCCATTGAAGAAAAAACCATCACCCGCAGAGGTCGCATCACCAGCACCAATCAGCAACCGCTGCCCGGTGTAAATGTGCTGGAACCTAAAACCGGCCGCTCTACCATCAGTGGTTCCAAAGGAGAGTTCAGTATTGAAACTTTGCCTGAAACCTCGCTCAACTTTACCCTCGCAGGCTTCACACCCGTATCACGCATCTGCACCGAAAGTGAAGTAGAACTGTTCATCGTGATGCAGGCCAATACCGAACAACCCAAGCAGGTAGCAGCCAGTGGTATCGTGATGGATGCAGCTACAGGCGGGGCATTGGCAGGAGCCATTATCAGTTCAAAAGCCAGTGGCAAAGTGATTGGCAAATCCGAAGAAGGCGGAAAATTCAGCGTCACTACGGTACCGTTTGACGCACTCGAATTTGTTCGCGAAGGATACTCCAACCAATCGCAGAAACTCTCAGATAAAGACGAGGAATTTAAAATACTGATGAACCAGAACGTCTCTACCCGTTCACAAGCTGATGCCGGTTTTGCCTACAGCATCGCAGCCAAGTTCATCAACCAGGCGCCTACGCTCATGGTGAGCCGCGCTACCGTCAAGGATTACCTGGGCTTTATCATTACAGCTACGGCCAACAATGCTGGTATGTCATCCTACAATTGGAGCAGCAGTGCAGCTACCACTACTTCTCCGGTGCAGAAACAGACCACGCAACTGGCTATTCTCCGCAGCGTAATGGTATCGGCCAAAGGCACTACTATTACCCTTAAAACCACCAGCGGATCGCAGGTACTCGAAAGCAGCCAGGCTATTTCCGTGAAAGAACTCGCCACCTACCTGCTCGAAACACTGGTGAAAAAAGGTGGATTGGCCGAACGCCAGGCAACTGTGATGGTGAACGAAGTCATGAGCACCACCACACCCAGTGATCCTACATTAAAAATGCTCGCACAAGTATTCGCATAACAATGCCGACGCAAAAGGAAACATATTATATCAGGAAATGCGCAGTGGAGATCAACCTGCCCTCAGCAGATGATCCCACTGCCTTAAAACAGGACCTGGAATGGATGGTGAAAGAAGAGCTCATGCACGCGCTCGAAACACAACTCAGCGGCATGAACCTTCAGCACCTGAACCTCATCATTCCTAAAATCCAGGTAGACCTGCACCTGCAGACCCATAACTGGCACCGCCAGTTTGTACCCCTTTGCGTCGAAAAAGTACAACAACAGATAGAGCAGCACCTTTCTGCCGTGCTGCCCGTTATACATCCTTTTCACACTCCTTCCGAAAGCCTGGTGCCGTCGGATGGTAAAAGCCTTTTTGTATCCGCTATGTACCAGGCTACCCTTTTCGAACGCCTGATGCACTTTCTCGCGAAAGGGGTCTTGCCCCCGGGTCAGGGTTATTACAACCTGGAAACATTTACCGACAAATTGCAGGGAGTGCTGAAGGAGATAACCGTACCTGCATTCCTGCAACAACTGAACCCGCTGCTCGATCGCAACGAAGCGGCACGTTACCGTTTCCTGCATGCACTGCCGGTCAATTTCAGCTGGCGCATATTGCAAGCTGCTTTGCAAAAACTGGGAATTGGCGTACCTGATTCCGGTACCATCGGCATCAGCCTGAGTACAGGCACCGATGCCATTGTGATTCACAAACTATTGGCACTGGGACTGGAGCTGACCCGCCACGAAAATATCACACCGGCCAGGCAACAGGTGCTCGAAAAAAGTGTGGCACTCATTGCCGGCATTACCCAGCATCAACCGGCTGCCATACATGCTGCAGAAGCATTACTGGCAGGTGCTGCGGCTGAAATACCCAGTCCGTTGACCCAAGAAAACGGCACTACGAAACCTACTGAAAACGAATACCCGGCAGATCCCGCTACTATTGAACCAGAAGGCATTTTTTGCGCCAATGCTGGTATCGTACTCATGGCAGCCTTCCTGCCGGCACTGTTCGAATCTTTGCATTTACTCAATACCGACGGGCTTTTCATCGATGAGCCTGCCCAGCACAAAGCCATACACGTCCTTTACTGGATGGCTACCGGCGACGATGTGTTTGACGAAAGCCAGAGCATTGTACCCAAAGTTCTCTGCGGACTTGATCCGCAAAGCAGGATGGATGTGAACATGCTGCTGTCTGCCCACGATATCAGCGAGGTGACCGATCTGTTGCACCATGCCATGGAATACTGGCAGCACAATGGCAAAGCCATCTTCCACAGCATCGACGGGCTGCGCGATCATTTCCTGCAACGCAATGGAAAACTAGATGTAACTTCCGGTATGCACCTCACTATCGAAAAAGCCGCCATTGATATCCTGTTGTCGTCTCTGCCGTGGACTTACAGCATGGTCAAACACCGGTGGATGACTGCGATGCTCCATAGTGAGTGGTAAAAAACCTAACCCCTAAATTCCAACACCTTATGATACTTAAACTCAACAGCAAAGGCGACATGGTTAGCCTGCTCCAGGAAAAACTCAACCTGCAAGGCGCCGGCCTTCCTGTAACCGGATTTTTCGGTAAACAAACCGAAGCGGCTGTCATGAATTTTCAGCGCAAAACCGGCCTGGTAGTAGATGGCGTGGTAGGCCCCAAAAGCTGGACCCTCCTCATGAGCAACGCTGCACCTAAAGCA
>Ga0247823_10000950_pt1 | contig 24437 bp, 21 predicted proteins | sample 13C_PalmiticAcid_2_FD_192426 | JGI IMG/M metagenome (GOLD analysis project Ga0247823, IMG submission 192426) | Soil microbial communities from agricultural site in Penn Yan, New York, United States - 13C_PalmiticAcid_Day30 | ecosystem: Environmental > Terrestrial > Soil > Agricultural land... | reverse complement strand
CTTCGCCGTATCGAGCGACGTCGCGCTTTCCGCGACATGCTCGACATAGTTGAGACCGATCCCGAAGATGTTTTTGCGCGGCCGGGGAATCGGCGCCAGAAGCGTGATATCGGTCAACGGCCGCGCTGCGCCGACCCGCCAATGGGGCTGCAGGCCGTGCAGAAGGTCGCGGATCGCGTCCGTCGCCGGGCGGCCGAGATCGATCAGATCGAGCATCCGGCTCGGCAACGGAACCCCTGCGCGTTCGCCGAGGAGGGCGACGTCGATGACATCATCGTCGACGACCACGCCGAGGCGCGCTTCCGCTTCCACATCGGTGCGGTAGGTTATAAAACGCATGAAAATCTTTCTCTCTGGGCGCCTGGTATCAGCTGAGGACGGGCTGCTGTCCGCCGTTTTCCCCGAGCGCTTCGGCGCGATAGAGGCCGAGAGCCTTCATCACCGGCAGGTCGTGAAAACAGAAGAGGCAAGCGTCCTCGGTCGCGGAAGCGTTGGCGTGCTCGTGCCACATCCAGGCGGGCACGCAAAAGATGTCGCGCGCCTTCCAGTCGAGGCGTTTACCGTTGACGATCGAGAAGCCCGAGCCTTTGGCACATTGATAGATGAAACTTCCGACTTCGCGATGCGCCTGCGTATGTTCCCCCGGCCGCAACATCTGCATCGAGGCGCCCAGCGTCTGCATTACCGCCCCGCCCGTCGCGGGGTTGATATAGTCCATGTGGATGCCATCGAAGGGTGAGCCATCGCTGACTCGCGCAAAGGCCTGCAGTGCGTCATAGGTTCGCTCCCACTCATATTTGAGAAGCGGCGAGTAGCGCCCTGACCCATGCTCCCCGGCCGGTTTCAAGGCGGCCGAACCCCAGCTTGCCGTCGAATCGTCGATGGGAAAGACCACGGGCTGCTTGAGATCGGGATGCACCTCGTAGAAATTGGCTTCGAGGGCATTCATCAGCGGGATATCGAGACCGTCCTGCCAGATACATATCGTCCCGTCCGCCTCGACCCCATGCTCGTGCCAAGTGCCGTTCGGGGTCAGGACGAAATCATTGGCCGACAGGGTCATCTTGTGCCCATCGACATTGGTGAACGCGCCCGAACCTTCCATGATGAAGCGGAGGGCCGACGCGGAATGACGATGGCTCGAGGCACATTCGCCCGGCGCCATCACCTGGAGGCCCGAATAGAGCCAGCCGACAGCCGCAGTGACGTCCTTCCGCCCGGGGTTGGCGAGATATACGACCCGCCTCCCCGCCTGCTCGGGTGTCACGAGCTCGAGCGAACGCAGAACATGTGGACGCAGCGCGTCGAATTGCCACAGCATCGGGTCCGACGAAGAAGCAGGCTCCCATGGTTCGATCTTGTTCGCGACCGTCCACAATGCCCCTGCATGATGCCGCTCGATCTCGTCATAATATGCGATCAGCTCGGACGTGTCGGCAACATTGGCGCGGCCGGCCACCGCCTCGCGGTAATTCTCTTTCGACGAACTCACCGACATCTCCTCCTGTTCGGGCGGCAGATCCGCGTCACCAGGCCGTCATTCCGCCATCGATCGGAATCGTGGTGCCTGTGATGAAGCTCGAGGCACGCGAGCCGAGCAGCAGTGCGAGTCCCTTGAGTTCGTCGGGATCGCCGAGTCTCGCCAGAGGAACATTCGCAATATAGGGCTTGGCTACCACCGGGTCCCTGAGCTTTCCGCCCGCGATGTTCGTCAGGATCGGCCCCGGCGCGATCCCGTTCACGCAGACACCAAACTCTGCCAGCTCGATGGCGGCCTGGCGGACGAGATTGACCACCGCGGCCTTGGTCGCGACATAGGCATAGCCGACGTGACGCTCCGCCCGCAGGCCTGCGACCGACGCCGTGACCACGATACGGCCGCCGCGTTGGCGCTTCATATGGATTGAAGCGGCCTGAATCGTCGCGAAAACCGCGGTGAGGTTGATCTGAAGGACGTGGTTCCAGTTTTCCTCCCGGACATTCGCAATTTCACCAAATTCGGTGAACGGGCCGCTACCGGCCGATATGCCGGCATTGGCGAATACTGCATCGATCCGCCCGTACCGCTCTGCGGCTGCGTGGATCGCGCCCTGCAACGCTGGGATGTCGGCAACGTCCAGCTTCGCGACATCGAGCGCCAGCCCCGAGGCTTGGAACTTTGCCTGGCACGCGTCTAGCCCGCCTTGGTCGATGTCGAGGATCAAGACCCGCGCGCCGTTTGCAGCCATGACTTCTGCGATGCTGAGGCCCAGCCCGCTGGCACCGCCGGTCACGATCACGACGTCCCCGTTCACGTCGAAAATGTCGTTCGAATTATATGCTCCGGGCATGATCGTCTCTCCCGTTTGCGCCGCGGTTCGGCGCCGTGAACCGACTGGACGAAACGCCCACCCGCGAAGCGTCCGGGCCGATTTCGACAGCCATGCCTCGAAGACATATCCGTCTTGTCAGGCCATCGGACCGAAGGACGCTTTCCTAGGGAGCAGCAATCGATCGGTGTCGATGCGGGTGATCATCTCCCTTCCGCTCGCCCAGCGCTATGCCCGTCGGGCGAGGCTCTCAATTGGTGTCCACCCCAACACGCAGATTGTCTTACGAAATGGGCGAAAACGCATTGCGCTCACCGCGGTCTGGTACCCAAACCGGCCTACCGCTAGGCGCGCCCTCGGATCAGGCGAGGATCCTATGCGTCTGCGACCGTATTCTTGATGAGTTCATTGGATGGCAGCGTTTCATCGACAAGTTTGCGGGCGCCTCGGGCGTCGACAACCGGCAGGCCCGTCTGATCGATCAGACCAAGTTGGACGAGGACGCTGGCCTGATCCCAGTAGATATGCTCATGCCACAGCTTGTCTCCGCGAAACTTGACGACGGAGACCAAGGCGACCTCGACCCGTCGGCCCGTTGGAGCGATGCCCGGCAACATCCAGGGAATCTCGACGCTGTGGGTAAAGGCCAAAAGCGCCTCATCGACAACCTGCGTAGCCCCCACCGTTCGCGAGATCGCTATGCTGGTCATGTCCGGCGGGTTGCTGTGCACGAAGTGGTTCGTATAGAAATGATGCAGATGCTGGCGACCGATTCCCCCGGTCATCGTCGGGATATGATTGACATATGGCTCGGCCACCATGGTCGCCATTGTGGCATCGACATCGCGCGTCTGGAATTCATGATAGACATGCATGTCCCACAAGGCCGCGAGATCATAATGCGGGCCAATCGCGGATTTCAGGACGGCCATCGTTCTTTCATGGGCAATATTCGCTGCGGACCGATTGAAATGATCGCCCCCCTCTCGCGCGAACGCATGGTCGCACCCGGGATAAAGAAACAGGCTCGCATCGGGCTTCGCGGCGAGCGCCTTGAAGATCTCGTCGCGCGCTTCGGGAGGACAAAAGGAATCGAGCTCCGCAAAATGGAGCGCCAGCGGGCAACGCAGCGCGTCGGCTTCCGCCAGCTTCTGCTCGATGCCAACGCCATAATAGCCAACCGCGACATCGCAATCGGTTCTGCTCGCGGCCAGAAACGCCAGTTTGCCCCCGAGACAATAGCCAATCACGCCGACCCCGCCGATTACCTCGGGTCGGCCGCGAAGCGCATCGACCGCGGCCTGGACATCGTCGACGCCGCGATCTTCATCAAAGCCTTGAGCCAGCTCGAAGGCGCGCGCCCAGTCTTCAGGAGAATATCCAAGTTCAACCCCGGGCTCTTGCCGCCAGAACAGGTCTGGCACCAGCACGACATACCCTTCCTCGGCGAAGTTCTCCGCGACTTTGCGCATCGTCTCGTTGGCGCCGAAGATTTCCTGGCAGACGACGAGACCCGGGCCGTTCCCGGATGGCGGCGTCACGAGATAGGCGCCGAACTCGCCGCTATTATCGGATGCGGCGATGCGGATTTGGCTCAAAGCCATTTTCTTTCTCCCGAAACCAGCCCCCTTGATGAGCTAGAAAGTTGATCGACCACTATAGCAAAATCTTATGGGTCCGCAGAAATCCGTGCGAACCCGGCGTCAGAAGCTGACGCGATCCGCCCCCTTGAGACCGAGCATCTCGCGCGCTTCCTGCGGTGTGGCGACATCGAGCGAAAGCGCCTCCAATATGCCACGAATAATCGTGACCTGCTCTGCGTTCGAACGGGCAAGCTTGCCCTTTCCGGCGTAAAGCGAGTCTTCGAGACCCACGCGTACGTTCCCGCCGCTGATCGCCGCCATCGTCACGAAAGGAAGCTGGTGCCGACCCGATGCCATAACAGACCACTGATACTGGTCCCCGAAGAGCTTGTCGGCGATGCGCTTCGCGTGAACCAGATTCTCGGCATCAGGACCCTGGCCGCCGAGGATGCCGAAGATCGACTGGACGAACAGGGGCGGCGTGACGAGCTTCCGGTCGAGGAAATGGGCCAGCGTATAAAGATGACCGACATCATAGCATTCGAACTCGAAGCGCGTGCCATGTCCCTGCCCCAGGTCCTGCAGGATATATTCGATGTCTTTGAAGGTGTTTCGGAAGATCCAGTCGCGCGAAGCCTCGAGATAGGCAGGCTCCCAAGCATTTTGAAACGTCTCGTATTTTTCAAGGATCGGATAAAGCCCGAAATTCATCGACCCCATGTTCAGCGAACAAAGCTCGGGCGACGCGCGAACCGCCGCCGCGAGCCGGTCTTCGAGGGCCATGCCCTGCCCGCCGCCCGTGGTGATGTTGACAACCGCGTCGGTTGATTGTTTGATCCGCGGAAGAAATTGCATGAACACGTCCGGATCCGGGGTCGGCTGTCCCGTCTGCGGATCGCGCGCGTGTAGGTGAAGGATAGCGGCGCCCGCCTCCGCGGCCTCGATCGCCGATGCGGCAATCTCGTCAGGCGTGACCGGCAGATGCGGGCTCATGGTCGGCGTATGGACCGACCCCGTTACCGCGCAGCTAATAATGACCTTGCTCATGGGAATTCCTAAACAGTCCTGGAAGTGACGATCGCGAAGGAGCTGCCGCAAGCGCCGCGGCCGACCTCAGAGGAGGTTGGGATCCGGCTCGGCACCGATCAGATGGCGGCCCGCGATCTGAAGCGCGATGTCATAGTCGCAGACCGCATGCGCCGCGGCCCCGTGTACGTCGCGAAAGCAGCGTTGCAACGGGCTGGAGTCGAGAATGGCACCGCCACCGCTGGCCGTCATCAGCTCGTCGACGGCGCTGACGCACAGCTTGGTCACGTACGGGAGCACGGTTCGCCAACGTATGACCGTATCCATCTCGGCCTGCTCGCGGCTTCTGGCCTGCTCCTCGAACGCCCGCCATTCGTTTTCAAGAATGGCGCGCGCGGCGGTAATTTGGTGATGGGCATGCGCCAGATGCATGAAGGCGGGCGGCGACAGGGCGACCTTTGCACCGGTATAGGCGCGCACCCGGCCCGCGAGCCGGTTCTTGTAGTGATCGAGCGCAGCCCGGGCGATGCCGAACGCGACGGCCGAAAATCCGGACGCGAAGATGGACTGGAACGGGAGGGTGAAAATATCGCCCTGATGCGTTCCGTAACCGCGCGCCGTCCCGGTACCGAGCGCCAGCATCGTCTCGACGCGATAGTCCGGAACAAAGATGTCCTCGACGACGATGTCCTTGCTTCCGGTGCCTTTGAGCGCCGCAGCGAACCAGGTATCGATTATCTCAAAATCGCTTCGCGGGACCGCGAACAAGGCGTGGAGGCGCTGGCCGGGCTCGGGTCCGGCCAGATATCCTCCGAGCAAAAGCCAGCTGGCATGGTCGCAGCCGCTCGACCAGCTGTAACGGCCCGAGAGGCGGTATCCGCCTTCGACAGGCTCGACCTTGCCGATCGGCGCCACCGACGAGCCGACAAGCGCATCCTGGTCGGAGCCCCAGATCTCTTCCTGCAGCCGCGGGTCATAATAGGCGATGGCATGCGCGTGGACCGCCATAAGCTGCGCCACCCACGCCGTCGAGGCGCATACTGTGGCGATGTCGGATGCCGCCTGGAACATCGCGCCGGGCGCGGCTTCGATGCCTCCATAACGGACGGGCTTGAAGCCGCCGAGAAAACCCGCGTCGCGCAGCGCGCGCATATTCTCCACCGGCACGACGCGCGCCTCTTCGCAAGCGACCGCCCTCGACGCGATGTCAGGGAGTATGGCATGCACATTCCCGAGCATCGCAAGTGCCGATTTTCTATCCGCAGTTTCCACGTCAGCCATAGCAGTCCCAAATCCCTAATTTTGAAGGCCGTTACACAACCATCATTTGAACGAATGATATCCCGTTCCGATATTTCCGATCGCCCGCGATCGAAAAATGCCGGGCAAGCTTGCTTATTTCCTCCTCTGGCGGAAGAAGCCGGTCACCGGAGCTCGGCAACCCGCCCGGCCGACGGGCTGCGAGCCGTGGGAGCGAGCGAGAGCGCGCCAGCGGGCATCTCCTCCATCAATCGCGGCATGCGTCCGAATACGGGCGTCACACAGCGTTCCCTGTAGCGCCAACGGCCATCAGCCTGCCTGAGGAGCGTGTCGGAATAGTCGAGAATGCAGACGGGAGAGGCACTCGCCTCAGGGGCACCGTCGGTCGCGAACAGCGTGAGGATGGACTGGCTGAGGGCAAGGTCGTCGCTTTCGAAGATAGTCCACGAGTTGGTAAAAACATGGCGCGACTTGCGCGTGCCGCGCTGCCGCCGCCGCGCGTAGAAATCCTCGATCTCCGCGGCGCCCTCACACCAGTGCCCTTCATAGCCGTAACGGCCGTCCGCGGTGAAAAGCTCGGGCACGCCGTGCCCGTTCTCATGATCGATCAACCAGGCGAAACGGGCGTTGAGCTCGGCGATTGCGGCCCTGTCGGCGATCTGCGGGTCGGACTGGATCATGAGAGATGCTCCTGTTACCGCATCGGTAGATAGCCACCCTGACGCGCTCAATTGGTGTCCACACCAAGCGCAATGGTGGGCGGCGCGAGGCATGATGGCGTGAACGCCCGCGAGCTGAGGAAAAGCGATGAAGGCAGGAGGGCGCGCGCGAAGCGACAGGATCGGGGCATCGGCGATGTCGCGCCCTGATCCGGGGTGGGCGCCCTCGCGAAACGCGGCATATTATGTCATCGAAATATTGAGGAGATGGGCGACCCATGGAAAACCGACAATGGCTCCTGCACAGGCGACCCGTTGGGATGCTGCGCGACGGCGATCTCGAACTCGCCCATGGCGATCAACATCAGCGCGCGCTGCCGGCGGGACATATCCGCGTGCGCAATTTGCTGTTCCTCTACGCGCCCACGATGCGCAACTGGATGTCCTCGCGCGGCGCCAGTTTGCATATGATCATCCCCGTAGGAGCGCCTGTCCAGGCGATGGCGGCAAGCCGCGTCATTGAATCGCACCACCCCGCCTTCCCAGTCGGCTCACGCATTGTCTCTATGGGCAGCTGGAGCGAGTTCGATATTATCGACGGCGCGTCGGCTCCCCGGCTGATCGATGAAGGGGTCACGGCGATCGAGGCTCTGGGCCCATTCGGGTTGAATGCCCTCACCGCCTATTTCGGACTGATGCGCGTTGGCCGGCCGAGCCCGGGCGAGACGCTGGTCGTTTCAGGCGCCGCAGGCTCGACCGGGTCGGTTGCGGCCCAGCTCGGAAGGATTGCAGGATGCCGGGTCATCGGCATTGCCGGCGGCGCGGAAAAATGTTCGTGGCTTCGCGACGAGTGCCGGATTGCCGATGTCATCGACTATCGGTCGGACGATGTATCCGCTGCGCTGAAATCCCTGTGCCCGACGGGGACCGATATATTTTTCGACAACGTCGGCGGCGCCATTCTCCAGGCGGCAGTCGATAATATGGCGAAATTTGGCCGAATCATTCTCTGTGGCCAGATCGCCGGATATAACAGCGAAGAAGAGGATTTGCCGGCTTTCAAAAATATCATGCGCGTGATCTACGGCAGCGTCAGGATCCAGGGGTTTTTATTCGGCGACTACCGCGACGAGGTTCCCGCGGCGATGGCCGATCTGATCGCGTGGAGACGGTCCGGCGAGATCGTCACCCGCGAGGATATCCGGACGGGATTCGAAACCCTGCCGATGCATTTCAACGCCCTTTTTGAAGGAACCAATCGCGGAACCCTGCTCGGCCTCGTCGATGACGATGCCTATAGTGCGCGTTGATCGGTTAGCGCGGGCTGATCGATCTTGCCACGCGGGAGGAGGACCGCGCGCGCGCTTCGCCCGGCAGATGCTGCGGCCGTGCGGGCAGAATTCCTGGCGAAAACCGACCTGCGGCGCATGTTGGAGTTCAGAGCAAAAGATGGGCATTTTGTTCGACCCATGCCCGCAACGTCTTGGGCTTGCGTCCCAACAGGCGTTCCAGGACGTCGGATCTATGGAAGGCAAACTGATACGTCTGCTCAAATTCATAATAGGCCTTGAAATATTCATCAGCCCCTTGGCCGAACAGGCTGACATATCGGTGCCCCATGTGCTGCTGCCAGAAGGCGACCGCGTCATCGTGAACGATCCGTTGCTGCAGAACATCGCTGATCACTTCGGCAATTTCCGAGAAAAAAAGATGATCGCTGCCGTTGTTCAGGTGATAGAGTTGATGAAGATGTCGATCGTCTTCCTGCAGGATGATGCGTGCAGCGGCCTCGCCGAGCTCGCCGGGATCGATCCAGGTCGTGCGCCGTTCGAAGGGCATCGCCAGCGCCCGATCTGATTTCATCGTGCCGTTCCAGCGGATGAAATCATCCATCAGATAGGACGCAATATTGAGGTAGGTGATCGGCAAGTCGCTCTGCTCGAGAACATCTCTGGCCTGCAGATGCTGAATGGCCGTGCCGCGGCCGAAATCGCGGACGATTTGGGGAACCTTCTTGATCGACATATGGGGCGGGTCACCGAGGATCCGCAGGATCTGGCGAAGTCTGGGAGCGCGTCTGGCCGCCTGCACCAGATTAGCCATCGCGGCGAGCTCGTCGATAAAATCGGGCGTAATGACAAATATATATTCGGCGTCCCGGCACGCCGCAACGAGGCTGGCCGGCGCGAGATAGTCGGCGACGATCGCCTCGCTGCCCGGGAATGCCGTCTTCAACTGGTCGAGTTTGGCGGGGCTGCTCGTGGCCAGCAGGAGGCGGTCGCCCCACCCCTTGTACCGCAGGAAACGCGCGAGCGGACCACCGATATGGCCGGCGGCGCCGAAAACGAGGACCTTGCCTGCCGAGGCTGTCATGTCCGGCTTGCCTTGCTTTCATCGGCTCCCGCCGCGACCGGACCCCAGCGTGCGCGCCAGCGCTCGACCACATCGCGGTTCCGGGTCCGCTCCGGCGGCGTGCCGCCGATGGTCTCGGCAACATTGACGGCCGCGATCCGCGGAATTGCGTCGTACATCTCGCGCGTATGGCCGACGATATGGTCGGTCAGGATCGTGTTGGGCAGCTGCCTGAGCGGGCTGTCGGCGCCGAGCGGCTCGGAGTCGAAGACATCGAGCGCCGCCTTGGAGATCCTGCCCGTTGCAACCTGCCGGCACAGCTCTTGTTCGTCGACCAGCCCACCTCGCGCCGTGTTGATAAAAACGCAGCCCGGCTTCAGCCTGCGCAGTCGCGCGGCGTCGAGCAGGTTGCGGGTCTCCGGGGCGAGGCTCGTCATCACGATCACCACGTCGCTTGCCTCAAGGAGTCGATCGAGTTCGACGAAGCGAATGCCGTCCACAGCCTCGGGCGGCGTCCGCGTGGTGACGAGGATCTGCGCATCCCAGCCCGCGAGGCGGCGAATGATCGCGCGGGAAATATTGCCATAGCCGATGATGCCGATCGTCTTGCCGCTCACCATTCGTGCCGACATCGGCCCCTTGGGCCGTGGCTGCAGGTCCCGCAGCTGTTTTTCCGCGCCGTGCAGATCGTAAAGCGACGTGAGCATCAGCATGATCGTTGCCTCGGCCATGCTCTCGAAATTTTCCGAAGCCTCTCCGTTCACCACGAGAACATCTTTCGCTCCCGCGGCTTCGAGATCGATCCAGTCATAACCCGTGATCGGCGAGATGAGCGCGCGCACATTGGGCAGTGCGTCAAGCTCGGCCCGGCCGACCGGCGACACAACGCATATAAGTGCCTGCACCTCCGCGAGCATTAGCGGTGGCAGGGACAGGATAGGCTGATGCGTCACGGTGACCGCAAAACCCGCCCCGGTCACCGAGTTGGAGATATCGTTGAGCAGCCGACCGATCGATTCCGGACCGGCGATGAGGACCGACGCTGACATAGGGTTCTCCTGAGACAAATATCGCCCGGGCCGCGAAGGCCCGGGACCTAGAGTTCGCGGGACGCGCGGCGGGCGACGAGGAATGCTGCCAGCGAAATCAGCCCTGCAAGAACAGCCGTCCAGACGAGCGCGTCGCTGTAGGTCCCGACAAACTGCTCCTTGAGGACAGCGACCAGCGGGGGCCCCACACTCAATCCGATGCCCGAACCGATAAAGGTCGTGCTGGCCACCAGCGTCGCGCGAAAACTCTGCGGCGCGATATATTGCATGCTGACGATGACGGTGCTGTAGGCACCGAACATCAGGATCGCGCCGAAAAGATAGCCGATCAGCAAAACGGCCGGTTCAGGTTGAAGCGGTGCCGCGATGAAGATCGCCATGCCGATGACGACAGCGACTATGCACACGCGCAGCAGCGCCTCGACAAACGGCCGATCTTTCTGCCTCCGAACCAGTTCGGGAAGAAGCAGCGATCCGACGATCGGCCCGACTGCAGCGACAATGCCAAACCATGCACCTGCCGCCCGCAGCGAAAGGCCATATTCGGTTTTCAGCGTCTCGGGTGCCCAGGCTGCGTAGCCCGCCGCGATGATCATCGGCGCCCCGGCGCCCACAACCAGCGGCAGGAAGAAGGGCACCATGCCTCGAATGTTTGTTGCCGATCGCTCGCTGATCAGCGGGGCCTCGCGCCGACGCGCAGGCTCGGTGAAGGTCGCTGCGAACAGGAGCGCCAGAACGAAGGTCGGCAAGCCCGCCAGGATCAAAGTGAGACGCCACGCTTCAAGGCCGCCGCCGCCTCCGGCGGCGACATGGCTTTCGATCGCCTCGACGAGAAATCCGCCGCCCATGTAGGTTATCGCCACGCCCAAAAAGGGCGCCGCAGCCACGATACTCGCGGCGAGCGAGCGGCGTTCACGCGGCAGCAGATCGGCGACGAGCGAATGGGACGCGGGAAAAATCGCCGCCTCGCCGAGCGCAAGCCCCGCGCGCAGGATCAGAAGCTGACCAAAGCTCTGCGCGAAACCCGATGCAACGGTACACCCCGCCCAGAGAAGCGCGCCGTAGAGGATCAGCCGCTTGCGATTGCCGGTGTCGGCGATGCGGGCCGCCGGAAATCCGATCAAACCATATAGAAGAGCGAAAGACGTCCCGAACAGCAGCCCGAACTGGACGTCGCTGATCGCGAAAGTGTCCCGGAGCGGCTGCACCATGAGCGAAAGGATCACCCGATCGACGAGGGACATGATGAGCAGGCCAACCAACATGGTCACCGCCCACCACGGACTTTTAGGCGCAATATCCGCGCTCACTTGCATGTCTAGGTCTCCGGATACGACGCCGGCGCATTGGCCGGCCGGCGGATGAAGCAGCTTCCGCCGCGGAGCCTAGCCAGACTCATGACGCATATTCAGGCGACATTTTGTCCAAGACCCGGGTCAGCGCTTGCCAGTCGAGCATTCCATCCGAACTGTCGAATGCCGTTTGCATTTCCTTGATGGATTCGGGCGGAAGATAGGTGAGCGGCCGCGCGCCCGCGAGCGCCTGGATCTGCACTTCGCACGCCTGCTGGAGAACATGCATCCACTGAAAGGCGCGAGCGATGTTCGGCCCGGCGGTGAGAAGCCCGTGGTTGCGGAGGATGAGAAAATTGAACTGGCCGAGATTGGCGAGCAGCCGCTCGCGCTCGTCCATCCGCAGCACAATCCCCTCATAGTCGTGATATCCGATCCGATCGATGAACAGGGCGGCCGGTTGGCTGATCGGCAGTAGGCCTTCGGCCTGCGCCGCGACCGCAAGCCCCGCGCGAGTATGGGTATGAACGACACAGGCCACGTCGGGACGCGCTTCATGGATGGCACCGTGGATGATGAAGCCGGCCTTGTTGATCCCGAGGCCGGTGGGGTCGTCGACGATATTTCCTTCGAGGTCGACCTTCACGAGGTTGGATGCCGTGATTTCCTCATACAGAAGCCCAAAGGGATTGAGCAGCACATGCTCCTCTTTCCCGGGGACGCGGCACGAGATGTGATTGTAAATGCCGTCGGTCAGGCCAAAATGGGCAATCAGGCGATAGCATTTTGCAAGTTCGACGCGCGTTTGCCATTCCTCGGGGGAGACCCGCGCCTCAACCTGGGGGCTGGCTTTCCCCGAAGTGCCCATCGAGAATACAGAGGCCGCTTCCATCATCATGTTCCTTCGCTGTTATCGACGCCGGGTCAGTGCTTCACGGTCAATTGCAGCGCGAAGGTCGCCGGTGTCTGGATGTTGCCATAGAAGGGGCCATTGGCGAGGAGGGGCGTGGTCGCGCTCAACAGAACCTTCTGGTTGGTCAGATTCTTGCCGATCAGCGCCACCTCCCATCGGTCGTCGGGTGCGCCGAGCGCGACGACAAGATCAACGAGGCCATAGGGTTGCCGCTTCGGCGCTCCAACCGAGGGCAGTTGGCTAAACTGGCTGGAACTGAAGTCGATCTTCGGATTGATGGTCAGGTCGACATTTTCCGAGAGCGCCGTTTCATAATTGATCGAGACATTTCCTGTCCATTTCGGCGCCCGCTGGACGGGCGTTCCCTCCGGCGCCCCTGGGAACGCCTCGAGAATTTTCGCATCGGCATAAACCACGCCGCCCGCGAGCCGCAAGCCGTCGAAAGGGCGCCAGTTCAGGCTCGTATCGATCCCGCGGGTCCGCACCTTGGCGTTGGCGATCACATTGCCGTTGGCAGTGTTGATGTTGTATTGAAAGTCCTTCACGGTGGTGTTGTACAACGCAAAGTCGAACGAGAGCGTGCCGGTGGGCCGCGTCTTGATCCCGATCTCACTCGTGAGCGCCTCTTCCCCCTCGAACTCCGCCAGATCGGGATTGGACGGAAGGGTCTGAAACCCGCCGCTCTTGCTGCCTCGGGCCAAAGACGCGTAGATCACGTTGCGTGGGTCGAGATAATATTGGCCGCTCAGGGACCAGTCGAAATTATTCTCCTTGCGCGAAGGCGTGCGTTCCGCAAATGGCGCGAAGATCGCGGTTGCCGAGCCGGGGTGGAGGGTCGTTCGCGAATAGCGCGCGTCCTTTTCCTCCTCGGTATAGCGCCCGCCGGCGGAAAGCTTGATCTGGTCGGTCAGACTCGCGTTGAGCTGGACGAAGCCGGAATAGGAGTTGACCGCCTGTTCATAGACATGGTTGAGCGCGCCGGTGCGCGGCCATGGCGCTTCGGCATCGATAACCTGATCGACCCCCCATTTGTTCCACAGATAATAGGCGCCGACGATATAGCTGACCGGCTTCTCGCTCGGCGAGGCCAGCCGGATCTCCTGTGAGAAAAGCTCATTCGCTTCGTCGACCTGGAAGGTGATCAGGCTCGCGGACGTAAAATCCAGGTCGTTGCGGCGGCGGTTATCCCAATTCACATAGGCGGTTTGGGATGTCAGCGTAAAATCGCCAAGGCCATATTCCGCGATGAGCGTGGCGCGGTCTCCGCTTTGACGATCATAAGCCGATCGGTCGGGATAGTCATTGTAGGAAAAGCCCTTGCCGACCTCGAAGTCCGTCTGGCCGACCGCGGCGGCGAGCGCGCGGATGCTGACGCTCGGTCCGACACCCGTGCCGTCGGTTATGAGGTGAACGGTCTGGCCGCGCTCGTCGTAACTGTCGTGCTGGTAGATGAGCGTTGCCTTTAGGCTTTCGGTCGGCTCCCAGAGTGCCACCACGCGCCCGCCATAGACCTCGCGCGTAGGTTCGTCGGTGTTGCGCACGCGATTGCGGATGTAGCGGCCATCGTTGCTGTAGATGCCGGCGAGGCGGACATGCAGCGTGTCGCTGAGCGGAATGTCGACGCCGCCCTCGACCCGGTTTCCGTTGAACTTGAATTCGTGGCCGACCGTGAGATTGAAGCCGAAGTCGTCGCCCGGGCGACGGCTGACGAAGCTGACGGCGCCAAGCGTGGTATTTTTGCCGAGCGTCGTCGACTGCGTTCCCTTGATGACCTCGACGCGCTCGAGATCAAACACCGGCGACACGAGATCGCGCGGATGGGCGGCGTAGATGCCATCGAAGAAGCTTGCCACCGATGCTTCGATCGAGAACACCGCCGTATTCGAGCCAAGTCCGCGGATTGTCGGGGACGCTGCACCGCCGACAGCGTTATACAATTGGAAGCCCGGGACCAGCCCGTTCAGATCCAGTCCCGATCCCAGCCGGCGGGCGGCGAAATCTTCGCCCGACATGACGTTGATCGTGGCAGGAACATCGGTCACGGTCTCGACCTGCTTGCGCGCCGTCACGACGATATCGTGGGGATCTTGCCGCTCCGCATCGGGCGCGTCACTCTGTTCGCCCCCGCTCTCGGCCGGGGCCGGACTCGCGGCGGGGGCTTGGGCCCACGCCTGCGAAGCAGCGGCCAGCGCGGCAGCCGCGCAGCTCAGCATGGCGATATTGTAAAGAACTGGTCTTCCCATGGTCTCCCCCCTCTGTCAGCCGACGCGGCGCGTCGTGCCCGAGATGCTTTGTTGTCGCCGGAGGCGCGAATGCGCTCCCCGGCGTGGGCACCATTGAGCAATTGTCGTGAAACGATCGCAATAGGGGGGCACTCCAATCGCCCTAGATGCGTTTCCTGAGGAGCGCAGTCCCATTGAAGTAGTGAAAGCGGTCTCGCCCACCTTCCTTGCCCGCCCGCGCACCGGTCTGCGGCGCTGACCCGGGCCCCGGATTAGGCAGGAGGGTGAATATGGCGACAGGCCGTCGCCCGGAGCGACGCGTGATGACAAACCAGCTTGAACGCCGAGGATGGGAGATTGGTCGATCGGATCCGCGTGCCGCCAACAAGCTGGTGCGCTCTGGGCGATCGCCGCCGGGCGCTTCGGCCGCGTGAACGTGAATGCGGCATTTACGCAATGCGGGTGGACACCTATTGCTGTGGGCGACCTTCGCGGGAAACCTCAGGCCATGGGTTGGCGGCAATGACATGATGGAACCGATTGTATATGCGGTAGATGACGACCAGGGGATATTGACCTCCCTTGAGTGGCTGCTGAAGAGCGTCCAGCTTGAATGCGCCTGTTTCTCGCAGGGCGCTGAATTTCTAGAGGCCTACGATCCGGGCCGACCATCGTGCATCGTCCTGGATGTGCGAATGCCTGCGATGAGCGGCTTCGACGTGCTCGAAGAGATCAACAAGCGCAAGCTCACGTCGCCGGTGATTTTCGTGACCGCCAACGGGAATATTCCCATGGCGGTCAAGGCGATCCAGCAAGGGTCGTTCAACTTCATTGAAAAACCTTATGATCCGCAAGAAATGCTCGACCTAATTTTCAAGGCGTTGCGGACCTCGACGGCAGAGCTTGAACAGGAAAAGGACTTTCGGACATTCGAAATACGCTTCAACCTTCTCTCGGCGAGAGAGAAGCAGATTCTTCATGAAGTCGTAAAGGGAAAGCGCAGCAAGGTCATCGCGCATGAACTTGGAATCAGCTGTAAAACGGTTGACGCACACCGCTCGAGCATAAGGGACAAGTTCCAGTCGACCTCGCTGACCTCGCTCGTGAAGGAGGTCCTCAGCTATAAGTCGGAGTGGCGCCTTTGAACTACCGCGAGAAGGTAAACACCTGATTTTTCTGGCTGCGTCGCGGCAACGTCAGGTAAAAGGATGTTCCTTCTCCCAGCGTTGAATCGGCCCACAGTTTGCCGCCATGGTTGCTCACGATCGACCGCGACAGGACCAGGCCCAGCCCGAACCCGTGCGCCTTGGTCGTCATTCGAGTCTGGAAAAGCGCCTCGAGCTGCTCGCTGCGCATCCCCTCGCCGCAGTCGGATACGGTGATCTGGACGAAATCATCGTCGAGGTCGTCGGCGGAAATTCGCAACGTACCGCGGCCGCCCTTCTCGCTCATCGCCTCGATTCCGTTGAGCGCGAGGTTGAGAATCACCTGACCGATCAAGGTCTTATCGCACCAGGCTTTGCGGCTTGCCTTGACCTCCACGATCAGCGACGCGTTGCCTTCCTGCACCTTGAGCTGGAGGAAGGCCGCAATGTCGTCGAGGATGTCGCGAATTGGCCATAGCCTGCGCTCGATACGCTTGTGCATGGTAAAGTCGTGTACCGAGCGCATGATGCGGGTTGCGCGTTCGGCCTCGGCGGCAATCTGTTCGAGGGCCCAACGGGTCTGCTCGAGGTCGCGCGAAGCCGGCAGCGAACGCAGGCACCCGTCCGCATAGTTGCGGATAGCCGCGACCGGTTGATTGAGTTCGTGGGCGATTGCCGAGCCCAGTTCGGCCATCGTCCAGTATCTCGCCAATATATGGACTTCTTCGGCGCGCTTTCGCGCGTCCCGCTCGGCCTCGACCCGCTCGGTGACATCGCGAAAACTTGCAAGAATGCCTCCGACATCGGGATGGTTGGTGAAATTACGGACGGTCGACTCGATGTGCCGGTAGGATCCATCGGCGTGACGAATACGCGTCTCCATCCGTAGCGGCGTGCCGTCGCTTGGAATTTTGCGCACAAGTGCGCTTACCTGTTTGCGCTCGTCCGGATGATGAAGCCGCCTGATATTCATCCCGAGAAAGTCCGTCTCGGAGTAGCCGAGAATATGCTGGATGGACGGCGCCACATAACGGATCGTCCCATCGGCGGCGATGATCGTCGTCGCGCTGAATGAATCGGCAAGAAGCCGCCGCAGTCGCTCTTCCAGCTTCACCGCTCCGAACTGGCCTGAGGCATCGCGAAGATGAAGCAACGAGACCTCGCGCTGGTCCGAAAAACTCAGTTCCTGCTCGAAGACCTCGACGGGGAGCATCGATCCGTTGCTCATCCGGAACTGGACGATGACGCCTGGCCTGCCAATGCCCTTTACCTCGTCCACGGGGAGCCTGTCGCCCAGTCCGACAAGCAATTCGCCGGCCAGGAGGGAGAGCAGCTCGTCACCATGGCCGCCATGCGCTTTTTTCGCCGCTTCGTTGGCCCACAGGATCGCGCCCTTGACTCGGTCGACGATGAGCGCACCATGAGGGGATCCGTCGAGGACGATCAATCGCTTGAGCCGGGCAACGCCAGCAGTTCCGTCGTCGAGCGACGCCCGCAGCCGGCTGTCTCCGATATCCTGCATCGGGCGAGGATATAGGGTTGGCGCATCGAGGCAACCGGCTTTCTAGATCTCGACAAAAACGTCGGTGCCATCGGTTCGCAGCTTATACGACCGCACTGGATCCACCGCGGGACCGGTCTCCGCCTCGCCGGTGAGCAGGTTGAATCGCGCCTGATGGAGCGGGCACTCGACGCAATTCCCCTCGACCCAGCCGTCGGACAAGCTCGCGTCGCCATGCGAACAATGATCGTCGAGAGCATAAAGTTTACCGTCGACGCGAAAGACCGCGATGTCGAGCCCACCGAGCGATCGGCGTGTCGGCTCGTCTTCGGCAAAATCGTCGTCGCTCCCGATGCGCACCCAACGGGTGTCTGCCTCGGACGAAATCATACGGGGATCACCAGGAGCGTGTCGACCCGGGCGTTTTCATATATTGCGCGCTTGGACTTGTATCGCCAGCCTGCGTCGGTGCGCACAACGATGTCCTCGTAGCGCCCCACCTGGAAAACATCCGCGTTCAGCTCGTTGACCGTCCGCATGACGAGATAGTTCGAGCGGGTCGCGACTTCGTCCGCCGTTTGGGATAGGATTTCGAGGCCCGACACGAAGTGACGGTAGGTATGGGCGTGGTACACGTTGGCCTCGCGCATCGAGACCACCCGGTCGCGCATCATGGTCTGCCCGAAGCAATGCATCAGACCGGCAGGAAGCCCCTGCACGAAATTTTCGCGCGGAATGATCTCATAATTTCCATCGGGCGTGAAGAAATTGGGCCAGTCTTCGAACCGTTCATCGTCGATCGCCGCGATATATCCGGTCTGAAGCTCGTTGAGCTCGAAGTGCAGTTTCATCTTGTCCATCGACTCAAAACCCCATCAGCCGCTGATAACCGCGCCAGAAGCGACGAATGTGATTTTCCGCCATCGGGACCCGCTCCTGATCCTCTTCGGCAGCCTCCAGCCCCATCAACGCGATCGAGTGACCCTGCGGACCCGACTTGATGCCGTCCTGAACCAGCTCGATCGCGGTGCCGTCCTCCATGGAAATCAGGCCGGCGGCGCCGACAAGATTCATCTGCGTCACGCGATGGCGCCGCATTTCGGGGGAATCGTCAGCGTAGCCAAAAAAGTGGAAGATCAGTTCAAATTCGTCGGGCGCCTTGGGTAAAACCTGGCGTACGGCCAACACATTCTGGATCTGCATGATCACCAGCTGGGGAAAGATGCACTGGAGATGATTTGCCACAAGTTCCTCGAACTCTTGGCGATTTTCGACGATTTGCGGATACTCCAGGCTCAGCTTGTCCTTGAAGGTTGCAATGTCCTTATAGTCGGACGCGCCGCTCGGGTCGGGGGTGATGAACAGGTCGCCGCATGTGTGCAGATCGCTGGTGTCGCCGATGACCCGCGCTTTCTGGTTGGACCGGACCAGATTGAAGGTGGCATGGAAGGTATGGAGTAGCGATGCGTGATAGCCATCCCGCACATTCTCCATGTAAAGTTTCCAATTACCGTGAATATATTGCCTGGTGGCGCCGAGGAATTCGATCGGCTTGTGAAAAATCCGGTCGATGCCGGGCAGCATGCGCTCACCGAGATAATCGGTGAGTGGTGCGACCTCATCCGAAAAGCTGGCGAACAACAAGCCCTTGTAGGAGGCGACCCGCAGCTTGCGGAGACCGTTCTGCTTGAGATCGAACGATTCCGGCATGCCCGCGACACCCTGGACGCCGCGTCGGAAGGGAACGCCTTCAAGGTCGCCGTGAGCATTGTAGCTCCACTGGTGATAGATACAGGCATGGCTTTTCGCATTGCCGCGCTTTTCGCGGCAGACGATCGCGCCCCGATGCGCGCAGCGATTGACCCAGGCGGCGAACTCGCCTTCCGGCGTCCGCGTAACGACCACGGGGGTGTCGCCAACAAAGGTGCTCTTGAAATCGCCCGGCTCAGGCAGTTCCGCCTCGAGCGCGAGATAGTTCCAGGTCGGTCCGCGGAAAATCCGCTCCTGCTCGAGGTCGTAGATCTCCTTGGAGCTATAGACCTCAAACGGCACCGACGAACCGTCGCTCCCCGGAAAGCGGACCTCGCCGCCCGATGGACTGGGCCTTTTATCTACATTTGCTCTATCGCCAACTTGCATCTTGCTTGTCCTATGATCGGTTCGTGCGACGCGCGGCGGGACAGGCAGCTGTCCCTCTGCAGTCGAGGGTTCACAATTCAATTCATTCTCTGCGGATCTGCAGTTTTTTTGAGAGCAGCTTCGTGCGTTCGGCCTTCCCGCACTTCGCCTCCCGGTCTCCTATCCAAACTTCCCGCCGGCCTCGCTTCTTGGGCGCGGCCGAACCGGACGAGAGCGGTAGCAACGGACCGGCCCCCGAGCTATTGGGGCAAACCCGCACTAGGTCATTGTCCACCCCGTTGTTTCGGCGCCTTTGCGGCGCGCCAGGCGCCGGCGCTTTTCTCGCGCGCCCGTCGTCGGCAGCGACAAAGGCTTGCGCCGCGTCCAGCATAGCGGCGGGTTTTTCTGTGCCGCGGGCGCTGATCGCCCATCTTGAGCGCTGGCCGCCGGAAATAATCGAGCGGTGCCCCATGGGTGCTAACACCCATCGGGTTCGACAATCCTCCCGATGTTCCGCTGCGTCGAACTGGCTATGCCGTCTCGGCGCACGAACGTTCGATGCGCGCGATTTTTCATAAGAGACATGAGGATGTGCCGTCCTGGCGGACCGCATGGCTGATCAATTATTTCCTATAGCAGGCGTCCGGGGAGACTGACGTGGATATATCCGAGATAATTTCGATTGATACCGACCGAAGTCGGTTCAAGGTCCATCGTAGCGGATACGTAAATCCGGACCTGTTCGCAGCAGAGCGCGACGCGATCTTCAACAAGTCCTGGCTCTATGTTGGCCATGAATCGGAGATCGCCACCGCTGGGGATTTCGTCACGCGCCGCGTGGCCGGCCGGGATCTCGTCCTCGCCCGCGACTCGCAGGGCGCCGTCCGCTGCTTTCACAACGTCTGTCCCCACCGCGGTGCCAAGATCGTCCGCGAGAAATCCGGCAATGCCCGCAGCTTCACGTGCATCTATCATGCCTGGAAGTTCAGCAACGCTGGCAAGCTGATTGGTCTCAACGGGCCCGAAACCTACCCGCCCGGCTTCCGGCAGGACCCTCAGCATCAGCTTCAGCCGGTGCCGCTGCTCGATGCCTACCGCGGCCTGATCTTCATCAATTACGATTCCGGCGCCGTCAGCCTGACCGAGTATCTGGCGGGCGCCAAAGAGTATCTCGACCTGATCATGGACCAGGCGCAAGAGCGGATGGTGCTGATCGGCGGTGTCCAGGAATATGCGATGCGCGCGAACTGGAAACTGCTGGCCGAGAATGCGGTCGATGTTTTTCACCTGCAGCCGCTTCACCCGACATATTTCGACATGATTGGGGCGCTTTCCGGCAGCACGCCGAGCTTCAAGGGGCTGACCGGAGAGGCGCATTATCTCGGCAACGGCCATACGGTGGTGGAGATGGATACCCCCGCCGGCCGGCCGATCGCGAAATGGATGCCGGGCTGGGGCGAAGAGAGCAAAGCGAGCATCGAGCGTGTCTATGCGGATCTCGTTCGCCGGTTCGGCGAGGAACGCGCGTTCCGGATTGCCAACCGGAACCGCAATCTTGTTCTCTTCCCGAACCTTGTCATCAACGATCATATTTCGCTCACAATCCGCTGCACCGAGCCGGTCGCGCCCGACGCGATGGACGTCACCGTCTGGGGTCTGGCGCCGGAGGAAGAGGCGGGGAACGAGGTTGCAGTCAAACGCCGGCTGACGAGTTTTATCGAGTTCCTCGGCCCCGGCGGCTTCGCCACGCCCGACGACATCGAGGCGCTCGAGCTTTGCCAGAAAGGCTTTGCCAGCCTGCAGGGCGCGCCGTGGAACGACTTCTCGAAGGGAATGGCTTCGAACACCACGAGCTGGATGGACGAAGGACAGATGCGGTATTTCTGGGTCGAATGGCGCGACCGCCTGCTTCGCAATTGCGAGGTGGCGGCATGAGCACGCCCGAAACGCCATCGCGGGCGGAAATAGAGGATTTCATCTTTCACGAGGCCGAACTGCTCGACGCCTGGAATTTGACCGAGTGGCGTGCGCTGTTCACGGAAGAATGCCGATATCTCGTGCCCACTCCGAGTGCCGATCCTTATGCCTCGCCTGATTCCACGCTGCATATCATTGCCGATGACGCGTTTCTGCTGACCGAACGCGTAAAGCGCCTGGGGAAGCGCACGGCACATGCCGAGTTTCCGCACTCCAAGACGCAGCGCCTCGTCAGCAATGTCCGGATCGCCGCGAGCAGCGGGGATGAAATTCACGTGCGCAGCGTCTTCGCGACGTTCCGCTCGCGCCACGGCAGGGTCGACACCTATTACGGCCGGCACGAGCATATCCTCGTCCGGGAAGCCGGCGCGCTAAAGATCAGGCAGAAGCGCTCGATCCTCGGCATGGAAGCGCTTCGTCCGCAGGGCAGTCTTTCTATCATTGTGTGAGAAAATGAAATGCGTGGATTGAACGGAAAAGTAGCGATCGTCACGGGCGGCGCCCGCAGTATCGGTGCCGCAGTGGTCAGGGAATTCTTGCTCGAGGGTGCGAGCGTCACGATCGCCGATATCTTGGTCGATGAAGGCGCGGCGCTAGCGGCAGAGCTCGGGGACAAGGTTCATTTCGCGCCCACTGATCTGCGCTCGGATGAGCAGCTGCAAAGCTGCGTGGACCAGACGGTGGAAAAATACGGACGGATCGACTTCCTGATCAACGCGGCGGCGACCTATCACGACAAGGGCTTCGACAGCTCACGGGCCGACTGGACATTCACGTTCGACGTCAACCTGTTTGGCGGCGTCGTGCTGTTTCAAAAGGCCTACCCGTACCTCGCGCAATCGGGGGCGGCAGCGGTCGTGAACTTCAGCAGCGAAAGCGCGCATGCCGCGCAGGCGAAGCGGTGGGTCTATCCGTGCACCAAGTCCGCGATCGAGGAGTTGACGCGGTCGCAGGCGCTCGACGTCGCCAAGGATAATATTCGGGTCAACGCGGTCATTCCCGGCTGGACCTGGTCGACGCCGATCCAAAAAGCGCATGACCAGGATCCGGACTATGTCGATCGCCTCGCCGCGCAGTTCCACATGAACGGGCGGATCGGGACTGCGGAAGAGGTGGCCCGCGCCGTTATGTTCCTGTGTTCGACCGACGCCAGCCTCATCACCGGATCTATGATTCCGGTCGACGGCGGCCATGCCTCGCTTGGCCCGCAGGGAACGCTCGAGCTCTCGCCGCCGCAGTAGCCAGATAGCCGATCAGATGCCGCTTTCACGTCGTCCCGGTTACGGCTGCCCGCCGCGGGGTTTCGGCCGGCCGGCAGCGCCGCACCGCGGCGTACCGACCCGCAGGGCGAGCCCCGACACAATTACCGGATCATCGCCCCTATTGGGGCGAACACTAATGGGAAGCGTCTCGAAGACAATTTACACGCGACAGAGGCCCCAAGCTCGGGAGGAATAAATGGCTTTCTTCATGGTCGCAGCGTCGCACTCGCCGCTCCTCGATTTTCCGGCGCGCGAGAGTTCCTCGGTGCGGAATATTCTTGCCGCGCTGGACTCCAGTCGGGCGCGGATCGAAGCCTTCAATCCCGACCTCGCGATTGTCTTCGGCGTCGATCATTATGGCGGCCATCACATGGACTGCATGCCGTCGTTCTGCGTGGGCGTCGAAGCCACGGCCATCTCGGACGTCGGTGGAACGCCCGGCCGCCTCAACGTCCCCCGCGAGACGGCCGTGGCAGCCGTCAAGGCGATCCGCGCCGCGGGCGTGGATACCGCGGTGTCCTACGCTATGGACGTCGACCATGGTTTCTCGCAGGCCCTCCGGCGTCTCCTCGGCGGCGTGGACCGGTATCCGGTGCTGCCGATCTTCGTCAGCTGCCTTCAGCCACCCTTTAGTCCGTTCGCACGTGCCCGCGCTCTGGGCGAGGCCGTCGGATCGTTTGCCAAGACGCTCGACCATGAGCGCATCCTCTTCGTCGGCACCGGGGGCCTTGCGCACAATCCCTATCATCTCTTCCCGCCGATCGACGAGGTGCAGCCGGAATGGCGCCCCTATATCCTGCACGGCAAGGCGCAGTCGGAGGTGCCGCAGCAGGATTGGATCGACTATGAGATCCGGGAGCATCATGTCGGCGCGCAGATCCTGGCCAGCGACGAAGCGACCCCGCAGATGGCCGGTCTGAACGACCCTTGGGACAAGGCGTTCCTTGCAGCCTATTGCTCGGACGATCTCTCCGGGTTCGACCGCTGGGATCCCGAGCAGGTCATGGCCGAGGCCGGGATCGGGGCCGTCGAGACGCAATCATGGATTGCCGCAGGCCAGGCGATGCTGACCGCGACGGGCACGCCCCCGCGCACGATGTTCCACGAAGTTTCGATGGAAGTCGGCATCGGCTTCGGGGTCGCGGAAGCGGGCCCGGCCTGAGCGAAGCCCAGCCGTCCGACCAATCACCATATTCTGAAAGATATCCAGCGCCATGGCTTATGACACGACCGATCCACGATCGCTCCTGGCGGGCGCCGAGAAAGCAGCCGTACCGGTGGTTGCCTATGCCGATGCAGAAACCATCGAATTCAACAAGGTTCCGCCCTCCGAGACGGGCGCCGGATTCAAGAGCTGGTATGGGCGCTGCCAGAATCTGGTGGTGTCCTACACCGAGGTAGAGGCTGGCGCCGTTCTGATCCGCGAGAAACATGCGGACGAGTATATGGTGTTTTTTCCGGACCCCGAGATCAAGGCCGATATCGAGACCGCCAACGGCCGCGCGGGCGATGTCAGCTCGCAGCTGGCGATCGTGCCGCCGGGCGACAGCAGGATCACGATAACCGCCGGCAAGGGCACGGTGATGCGCGTTTTCAGCGCGCTTTCGACGGATCTTACCGAAAAGAGCTACAATGCCGCGTCGTACCGCGAGCCCCACCCGAATATACCGCCGTTTCAGCCCTGGCCCGCGCCGCCGGCGGGCTTCAAACTGCGGCTGTATCCGATCGACGTTCCGGCGACGGAAGGGCGTTTCGGCGTGCTCTATCGC
>Ga0247823_10000949_pt1 | contig 24441 bp, 21 predicted proteins | sample 13C_PalmiticAcid_2_FD_192426 | JGI IMG/M metagenome (GOLD analysis project Ga0247823, IMG submission 192426) | Soil microbial communities from agricultural site in Penn Yan, New York, United States - 13C_PalmiticAcid_Day30 | ecosystem: Environmental > Terrestrial > Soil > Agricultural land... | reverse complement strand
GCCCACGAGCTCATCGAGGAATCGCGTCGTCCCCGTCGCAGGACGCTCGAGGAGGAGATCGACGAGCTCGGCGCGAGTAATGGCGCGAGCACCGGCGCGAGCCGTCGTGAGCTGTCGGAGGAGCATCGCGCGGCGCTGCGCGCGCTCGGGCTGCCCGACGAGGCGACGGCCGAGCAGATCGGCGCGGCCTATCGCCAGCGCGCCCGCGAGCTGCATCCGGATCGTTTCACACATCTCGGTGCCGCCGAGCAGCGCGAGATGCTCAAACGCATGCAGGAGCTCAATCTCGCCTACGAATACCTGCGACATGCCGGACGGCGATAGCGAACGCTCGCAGGTTCGCATCGTCGCGCAGGGCCGTGAGTTCCGCCCGCGCGCCCGCCGCGTGTGTATCTTTCCGAACGGTCGGGCTCGTCCGCCACATCGCGGCCGCGCCAATGTCCTGTCTGCATTCTCCCACCTGTCACATATCCGCCGCATCGCGGCTCGAGCCATGGAACAAGGAGTCATCCTGGCAATCCTGGTCATCGTCGGCATCATCATCCTGCTCTGGCTGTTCACGTACATGGTGCCGGTGGGGCTATGGCTCAACGCGCTCTTTGCCGGCGTGCGCGTCAGCATCGGATCGCTCGTGGGCATGCGCTTCCGAAAGGTACCGCCGGACGTGATCGTCGTCTCGAAGATCACCGCGCAGAAGGCGGGAATCTCGATCGACATCGACCAGCTCGAATCGCACTTCCTCGCCGGCGGCAACGTGAAGAAGGTCGTCGAGGCGTTGATCCACGCGGACAAGGCGCACATCCATCTTGACTTCGAGCGGGCGACGGCGATCGACCTCGCCGGGCGCGACGTGCTCGAGGCCGTGCGGCTGTCGGTCAACCCGAAGGTCATCGAGACTCCGGCCGTCGCCGCCATGGCGCGCAACGGCATCCAGGTCCGTGCGATCGCCAAGGTCACCGTGCGCGCCAATCTCGATCGCCTCGTCGGCGGCGCCGGCGAAGGGACGATCATCGCGCGCGTCGGTGAGGGCATCGTCTCAACGATCGGCTCCAGCGACACGCACAGCGTCGTGCTCGAGAATCCCGATCGCATCTCGAAGACGGTTCTCGAGAAGGGGCTCGACTCCGGCACGGCGTTCGAAATTCTCTCGATCGACATCGCCGACGTCGACATCGGCGAGAACATCGGCGCCAAGCTGGCGACCGATCAGGCGCAGGCCGACCTCAACGTCGCGCGGGCGCGTGCCGAAGAGCGCCGCGCCGCGGCGGTTGCCTACGAGCAGGAGATGCGCGCGCGCGTCCATGAGATGCGCGCGAAGGTCGTCGAGGCCGAGGCCGAGGTGCCGCTGGCGATCGCCGAGGCGCTGCGCAAGGGCAACCTTGGAGCGCTCGACTTCTACAACATGAAGAACATCCAGGCCGACACCGCGATGCGCGAGGCGATCTCCGCGACCGGCGCGCCGGCGCGCTCGGTCCGCGAGGACGCATGAGTCTGGCTGCCGGTTCACCAACGACGACGACGACCGGCGGCCTCGCTCGAGTGCCGCCGGTTCTGTTCTTCGACGTCGACAACACGCTCGTCGATCACAGCGGAGCGCTGCGCCGCGGCCTCGAGCTGGTGTGCGAGCGCTGGCCGCGCCTGCTGCGTGAACATCGCTTCGACGAGGCACACGAGGCCTTCGAGCGCATCAACGAGGCGCTCTGGAAGATCTACGCCACGGGCGCGATCACCTCGGCGGACATCCGGCGCCGGCGCTTCGAGCAATGGTTTGAGCACCTGGGCGTCGATACCGAGGTGGACGACGTGCCGCAGATCGCCGAGGCTTCGAGCTCGTACATGGACGGCTACGAGCGCTCGACCAGGGCGTATCCCGGCGTCATCACGATGCTCGAGCGACTGGCTCCGGACCACGTGATCGGGATCATCACGAACGGATTCGTCTCGGCGCAGAGTCGCAAGCTCGGTTTCTCGGGACTCGCGGATCTGATACGCTACCGGATCTACTCCGAGGAGGTCGGCGTGCAGAAGCCTCATCCGGCGATTTTCACCGCGGCGCTCGAGGCCGCCGGGGTCGAGCCGGTCGACGCGCTCTACGTCGGCGACAACTTCGCCAACGACATTGCCGGCGCCGCGCTCGCGGGCATCGCGACGGTCTGGTTCAATCCGCAGGACGACGAGCACCCGCAGGATCGGCCCGACATCCGGCCGCAGGCGATCGCCCACTCGATCGACGAGCTCGCGGCGCTGCTCGGCGCCGGGACATAGCGACTGCGCCGCTCGACGGCGCGTCGGGACGTAAGCGTTCAACGAGGACAACCGTGCTAGTCATCCCCGCCATCGAGATCGAGGATCATCGCTGCTGCCGCACGATCGAGTCGCGAGCACGCGAGACCGACGAGCTCTATCGGAACGATCCGGTCGAGATCGCACGGCTGTGGCGTACCGAGAACGCGAAGTCGATCCACGTGACCGACTACGACGGCCTGTACAAGGGGCGTATCGAGAACCACGCGGAGATCATCTCGATCGTTCAGCGGGTCGAGGTGCCGGTCATGCTGCTGGCGCGCTGCGCCGACGCCGAGGAGTGCCGCCAGTGGCTCGACGGTGGCGTCTACCGGCTCGTCGTGCACGACCTGATCGTCAGGGACCCCGAGGCCGTCCGCGGCCTCCTGGAGCAGTATGGCGGCTCACGCGTCATCGCCGGAGCGATCACCAGGGGCGGCGCGATGACCGCGACGTGGCGTCCGGTCGAGCCGCTCGATTCGCTCGAGTTCGTCGAGCTCGCGGTCCAGCTCGGATTCCGCCGCATCTTCTTCACCGATCGAGACTACGAGGGATCGATGCGCGGTCCCAATTTCGAGGAGCTCACCCGCCTGGCGACCGCCTGCGAGCTGCCGATCACCTCGGCCGGCGGCGTCGCCACCGTCGAGCATCTATGGCGACTGCAGGAGCTCGAGCGCCTCGGCGTCGACTCGGTCGTGATCGGTCGGGCCTTCTACGAAAACAGCTTCCCCTGTCAGCAGCTCTGGCGTGACGTCGAGCTCGAGCGCCGGCGCGAGGATCCGCGAAGTGTCGAGGAGATCTCGACGTCGCGACTGGCGCCTCCTGGGTCGGCGCAGTGACATCCCGTCCGCGACGAGCGCACTGAACTCTGCCCGAGGCGATGCGCCCGGGCAACCACTTCAAACATGGCCGAAGCAACGTCGATCACGCCGCTCGCGGTGCGGCTCAGACCTCGCCATCTCGACGACGTCGTTGGGCAGGATCATCTGATCGCGCCCGGCAAGCCTCTGCGCCGTATGGTCGAGAGCGGCAGACTCCGCTCGATGATCCTATGGGGTCCGCCCGGCGTCGGCAAGACGACGATCGCGCAGATTCTCGCCGCCGAGGTCGGCGGCGAGTTCGTGCAGCTCTCGGCCGTCAGCAGCGGGGTCAAGGACGTGCGCGCGGTCATCGAGCAGGGCCGCGCCGCGCACGCGGAGGGCCGCCAGCTCGTGCTGTTTCTCGATGAGATCCACCGCTTCAACAAGGCGCAGCAGGACGCGCTGCTGCCGGCGGTGGAGGAGGGGTGGATCGCGCTGATCGGAGCGACGACGGAGAATCCCTCGTTCGAGGTGATCGCTCCGCTGCTGTCGCGCTCGGCCGTGTTCACGTTGAAGTCGCTCGACGAAGAGGCGCTACAGAAGCTGCTCGAGCGCGCGATGACGAGCGACGATCGCCTGGCGGGCGTCGAGATCGAGGATCGCGATCTGCTGAAGCTGCTCTCCGGCGGTGACGGCCGCAAGCTGCTGACCGGACTCGAGCTCGCGCGCGACCTCATGCCGGCGGGCACGTCATCGATCGGCTCGGAGCTGGTGCGTGCGGCGTTCAGCAGCCGGCAGTTCTACGACAAGGCCGGCGAGATGCACTACGACATCATCTCGGCGTTCATCAAGAGCATGCGGGGGAGCGATCCGGACGCGGCGCTGTTCTACCTGGCGCGGATGATCGAGTCGGGGGAGGATCCGATCTTCATCGCGCGCCGGATGGTGATCCTGGCCAGCGAGGACATCGGCAATGCCGATCCGTACGCGATCACGTTCGCGACGAACATCATGATGGCGGTCGAGCGGGTGGGGATGCCGGAGGGGCGGATCATTCTCGGGCAGGGGGCGACGTACCTCGCGAGCGCGCCGAAGAGCAACGCGGCGTACATGGGCATCGAGGGCGCGCTGGAGGATGCGCGGAGGCATCCGCACGCGGCGCCGCCGCTGCACATCCGGAACGCACCGACGGGGCTGATGAAGTCCCTGGGCTACGGACGCAACTACCGCTACGCGCACGACTACGGCGGCTTCGTTCGGCAGGAGTTCTTCCCGAAGGAGCTTGCCGGACGCGTGTACTACCGACCGACGGAGCGAGGTGGCGAGAAGAAGATCGCCGATCGACTGAAGGGCTACTGGCCGGAGCGCTACGGCGACGAGTCCGGTGGAACCGACGATCGGTAGTGCGGACCGCGGCCGCAGGGGAAGACAAGGCGGTTCACATCTCAGGGAATGCCCGGCAGGTCACATCTCACGGAAGGCCAGGCGGTTCACATCTCAGGGAGGGCCAGGCGGTTCACATCTCATTTGATTGCCGTTATTGCATGTCCGAATCCTCTACCTCGACGAGCCTCGAAATGCCGTCCGCGGAGGCGCTCGACCGACTTCTCGACAGCGCGCGCGCGGCGATGACGCACGCGTGTTGTCGCTACAGTTGCTTCCCTGTCGGCGCCGCGCTGCTGGCCGCCGACGGTCGCATCTTCACCGGCGTCAATGTCGAGTCGAGCTCCTCCGGCGGAACGATCTGTGCGGAGCGCACGGCCCTGGTCAAGGCGCTCTCCGAGGGCGTTCGGGACTTCACGGCGATCGCGGTGGCGACGAATGCGGCGCACCCGACGATGCCGTGCGGCATTTGTCGCCAGCTCCTGCACGACTACGCTCCGGGGATCACGGTGATCGCCGGCGCTTCGGGCGAGCGCCAGGTCACGACGCTCGCCGAGCTGCTGCCGCATCCGTTCGGCGCCGAGGACCTCGAGGGCTTCGAGCGGCCTCGATGATCCGGCGGCCACGATGCACCAGAACGCCGAAGGGCTCCGCAGTTTGCTGCGGAGCCCTTCGGCGTTTTCACTGACGATGTCGGTCTACTTCTTGATCGAGATCGACTGGCCGGCCTTGAGCTTGGCTCCCTTCTTCGAGAGGCTCGGGTTGTTGCGGCGCAGCTCCGAGACGCTGACGCCGTAGCGCGAGGCGATCTCCTCGAGGGTGTCGCCGCGGCGAACCTTGTACTTCTTCGGGGCGCTCTTCGAGTTGCGGCTCGACTTCTTCGCGTCGCCCTTGGAGCTCGACTCGCTGTAGATCTTCAGGCGGGCGCCGGCAGGAAGACTGCGGCCCTTCGCATCGGAGTTCCATGCGCGCAGATCTTCGATCGAGACGCCGTAGCGCTCGGCGATCGAATTGAGCGACTCACCGCGGCGGACCTTGTGGGTCTCATAGCGCGTCGAGGTCGTGGTGACCGAGCCGCGCTTCTTCGTCGGGCGATCCTCGTCGGCCTTGCTGCGCGACTTCGACGAGGCCAGCGCGCGGTCGTCGCGGAACAGCCGCAGGCGTTGTCCGATCCTGACGCCCTCGCTGCGCGTCATGTCGTTCCACTCGGCGAGGTCGGCGACGCTGACACCGTGCTCGCGGGCGATGCCGGTGAGCGTCTCGCCGGAGGCGACGCGATGGTAGCGCGTCGAGACCGACGTGCGCGGCGTGACCGGCTCCTCGCGGCGTGCGGCCGACGCCAGGCGCGTCTCCTCGCGCGGCTGCTCGACGGGCCGGCGCTCGATCGCGCTCGTCTCGCTGGTGCCGGCGCGCCGCTCGACCGCCGGGGCGGCGACGGCAGCCACCGGCTGCTGCTCGAGAACGGGTGTCGCCTCGCGCGTGCTCTCACCGGCCTCGGTCGACGCGGTCGTCGCAGGCGCCGGTGCGCTCGTCGCGGCAAGCTCGGCCGAGGCGCTCTCGGTCTTGCGGCCGAGCGGGATGCGGATCGACACGCCGTTCTTGAGCTTCGAGCGGCTCGTCATGTCGTTGGCCGCCATGATCGCCGAGGGCTCGACGCCGTAATGCTTCGCGATGCCGGTCAGGCTCTCGCCGCGGCGCACCTTGTGCGACGTGAACTGTGCGAGCACGCGCTCGGTCGGCGGAACCTTCTCCAGACGCGCCGCAAGATCGCGCGGTGCGCGCAGCGGCACGTTCAGGCGGTAGCTCGAGCCGGTCGACGGCAGGCGATCGCGCAGTAGGTGCGGGTTGAGCTTCTTGAGCTCCTCGACCGAAATGCCGGAGTGCTCGGAGATCGCGGCGAAGTCGTATGAGTTCTTCAGCTCGATCACGTCGTGCTCGAGCGGCTCTTCGTAGTTGATGCTGATGAACCCGTACGCCTCGGGGTTCATCGTGATCTTGGCCGCCGCGATGTACAGCGGAACGTACTGCTGGGTCTCTCGGGGAAGGAACTGGCGAACCTTCCAGTAGTCGCGCGAGCCGGCCTTGTTGATCGCCGACTTGACGCGTCCGGGTCCGCAGTTGTACGAGGCGAGCGCCAGGTGCCAGTCGCCGAGATCATTGTAGAGATCGCGCAGGTAGCGCGCGGCCGCGCGGGTGGCCTTCTCCGGATCGCGGCGCTCGTCGACCTCCCAGTCGATCGCCAGTCCGTACATCTTGCCGGTGCCCGGGATGAACTGCCACAGTCCCACCGCCTTCGCCCACGAGACCGCCGACGGGCTCAGGCCGCTCTCGATCATCGAGAGGAAGCGCAGCTCCTGCGGCGCGCCCTCCTCGGCGAGGATGCGATCGAACATCGGGAAGTACCGGCCGGTGCGCTCGAGCCACTTGCCAAAGAACTTCTTGCCGCGCTCGCTGGTGAAGAACGAGATGCACTGCTGCACCGGCGTGTTGTCGGTCAGCTCGATCTGGAAGTCGGACACGTCGCTCAGCCGCGAGTCGCGCGCGCTGTAGCGACGCTCGACCGGGATGGCCTCGACCTCCTGGAAGATCTTGTCGCGCAGCACGAAGAAGCTCGAGTTCGGATCCATCTCGTCGAGCGAGGTGATCTCCTCCTCGTAGTCGCGGATGACGCTCTCGGAGAGCTTCGTGAACTCGGGGTTCGCGTAGATGTTCGGGTAGGTGATGAGATCGTTGAGGATCGTCATCGCCGACTCGAAGTGCGTCGCCGCGTCGGCGACGTAGCCACGCTCGCTCGAGCGCATCGCCAGCAGGTAGTGCCGGCGAGCCTCCTCGAGGCGGCGCAGCAGCGCCTGGTCGCTCATCGGCTTTCCTTTCCGCGTGTCGTCGAGCACCGAGTACTCGTCGACGAGAATCGGACGCGGTGCGGTCGAGCGCAGCGCCTGCTGCGAATCGGTGCATGCTCCGAGGAGGGTCAGCGCGGAAAGTGAAAGGGTAAGAAAACGACGCATCTGGGAATTCCTTCTATGGAAGACTGCGGTTTATTTCTCGAGGGGAAGGAGAGCGGAGCTCTCGACACTGCTGGCGCACGGAACGTGCGCGGGGGGGCACGACAGCATCTGTGATCAGGACCTCTGGACAGGGCCCCGTGGACAGGACCGAACTCAACGGCGGCGGCACTGGCTCACCGATTCGGAGGGCGAAAACTTACGTCCGTACGGGGCCGCATGCAAGGCTCGGGTCCTCGAAAAACGGCCGAAAATGCCTAAATTTTTGTTCATCAAGAGGCCCTTGAACCCCGCGGCGGGTAACCTTTACAGAGTGTTGCCGTAGGGCGCGACGGCTCGCCGTAGTGCTCGTGACCGATGCATCGTCCATGATGTTCATCGGACCCCGAATCGTACCTTTGCCCCGTTCAGGGGCCTTCCTCACTTACAGCTTTACTTTATGGACACCCAGGAGTACGTCTCGCCGTCGGTCGACCTCGAGCCGGAGGACGAGAAATCACCGTTCGACCGATTCGCCGAGGTCTTCACCGCCCCTGCCGACGCCTTTGCCGGTCTCGCGCAGGCGAAGCGTGGCCCGATCATTCTCTGGGGTCTGCTGATCATGGTCGTCGCGAGCATGTTCGCGGCCGTGATCTTCTCGACCAACGACGAGATGCGCGAGACCGCCAAGGACAAGCAGATCGAGCAGTTCGACAAGATGCGCGACGAGGGCAAGATCAGCGAAGAGCAGTACGAGCAGCAGGTCGAGATGATGGACACGATGATGAGCGGGACGATGTTCATGATCTGGGGCCTGGTCGGCGCGTCGATCGGCTCGACGCTCTTCGCGCTGCTGATCGGGCTGATCGTGTTCATCCTGATCAAGGTGCTCGGTCGCGACGGCGAAGCGGGAACCGGCTACGCCGCAGCGCTGGCCGCGACGCTGATCGCGTTCATGATCACGAACGTCGAGAGCATCATCACGGTCGTCGGGATGATGCTCACCGGCAACATGGAGTTCCGGCTCTCGCCCGTGCTTTTCGGAGCGCCGGACAACGAGTGGGTCAAGTTCTTCCTAAACCTGATCAACCCGTTCACGATCTGGTTCTGGTTCGCGCTCGGCACCGGCGTCGCAGTGCTCTCGCGCGCAGAGCGGACGAAGTCGATCATCGCGGTCGCCGCGGTCTGGATCATCGGCGGTCTGATCATCACCGGCATCGGGTCGATCTTCGGCTCGATGTCGTTCGGCTCCTGAGCCCGGCCTCGAGCTCCGAGTACGACGAAGGCCCGGTCGCGTGCGACCGGGCCTTCGTCATTTCATCTGGCCGTGCGTCTGCGCCTGGCGTCAGGTGCCGCGCGTCGCCGCGCCGTTGGCCGCCGTCTCGCGCAGCGCGTGAACGACGTTCATCACCGGCAGCTCGATCGCGGGCTTGACGCGCGCCTCGAACTCATCGCGGAAGCGCGTGATCGTGAAGCGGGTGGGCCAGGCCGCCGCGTCGCCGAGCGCGCAGACGGTGTTGCCCTCGATGTTGTTGGCGATGTCGATGAGCAGGTCGAGATCGTCGGATGTCGCGTCGCCCGTCTCGACGCGCGCGAGCACCTTCTCGAGCCATCCGCAGCCTTCACGGCACGGCGTGCACTGTCCGCACGACTCGTGGTGATAGAAGTGGATCAGCCGCTTGAGCATGTGCGGGATATCGGTGTCCTCGTCCATGACGATGATGCCGCCGGTGCCGATCGCAGAGCCCGCGGCCTTGAGGCTCTCGGCGTCCATCAGGACACCCTCGAGCTGGTCGCCGCGCAGGATCGGCATCGAGCTGCCGCCAGGGATCACCGCTTTGATCTGCTTGCCGCCGGGCACGCCGCCGGCGATCTGCTCGAGGATGTCGCTCAGCGGCAGACCGGTCGGAAGCTCGTAGACACCGGGCTTGTTGACGTGACCCGAGATGCCGAAGAGCGCGGTGCCGGGATGCTTCTCGGCGCCGATCTTCGCGTAGGCCTCGGCGCCGATGCGGAGGATCGCCGGCACGTTGGCGATCGTCTCGACGTTGTTGATCGTCGTCGGCATGCCGTAGAGTCCGACCTGCGCCGGAAACGGCGGCTTGACCCGAGGATACGGCCGGTCGCCCTCGATCGAGTTCATCAGCGACGACTCCTCGCCGCAGATGTACGCGCCGGCGCCCTTGTGCACGACGATCTCGATCGAGTACGTGCCGCCGAGCGTCTCGGGCATGCGCGCGCCGATGAGCCCGGCCGCGTACGCCTCGTCGACCGCCTCCTGCATCAGGCGCACCCACTTGTGGTACTCGCCGCGGATGTAGATGAAGGCCTTCTCCAGCCCCATCGCGTAGCCGGCGATGAGCACGCCCTCGATGAGCTGGTGGGGATTCTTCTCGAGGATCACCCGATCCTTGAACGAGCCCGGCTCCGACTCGTCGCCGTTGACCGCGAGGTACTTCGGCTTGTCGGTGCCCTTGGGCATGAAGCTCCACTTCAGTCCGGTCGGAAAGCAGGCGCCGCCGCGGCCGCGAAGGCCGGAGCGCTTGATCTCCTCGATGACTTCGGCCGGCTGCATCGTGAGGGCCTTGCGGTACATCTCGTAGCCGCCGTTGGCCCGATAGACGTCGAGGCGGTGGAAGTTCTCGATCTCCGGAAGGACGAGCTTCGGGAAGTTCAGTTCTGCGAGGTTCATGCTTCTTCTATCGGTGGACGGTGACCCAAGGGGGCCTGGCGCACTCGTGGAATGGTCCTGAATCGCAGAAGGTACGGATTTCGCGCGCCCGTGCGAAGCCTCCGGCGCCAGTGGCCGCCGCTCGCAACACTCTGCAATGGCTGCTTTCGTACCTTTGCCGGATGGAACGACTGTGGTCACCCTGGCGCTCTGAGTTCATCCAGAGCGCGGGACGCGAAGGGGATGGTGCCGAGAGTCCGTTCACACGGGCATTCAACGAGCCGGGGCGCGACGAGGAGAACTACCTGCTGCACCGCGGCGAGCGCGCCTTCATCATCCTCAATCGCTATCCCTACAACGCAGGCCACCTGCTCATCGTCCCGGTGCGGCAGGTCGCGGATTTTCTCGAGCTCTCCGACGAGGAGCGCCACGAGATGATCGACCTCGTGCGGCTGGGCATCGACGTGCTGCGGCGCGCGATGTCGCCGCACGCGTTCAACGTCGGGATGAACCTCGGCCGTGAGGCCGGCGCCGGCATCGTCAACCACGTGCACATGCACATCGTGCCGCGCTGGAACGGCGACACCAACTTCATGCCTGTGCTCGACGAGACCCGCCACATCTCCGAGCACATGCAGGAGACATTTCGAAAGCTGGCGGACGCCAGAAGGAGCCTCGTCGAATGAAGAACATCGTCGCCATCGTCGGACGCCCGAACGTCGGCAAGTCCACCTTTTTCAACCGCCTGATCGGCCGCCGTGATGCGATCGTCGAGAACATTCCCGGCGTGACCCGCGACCGCCATTACGGCGAGGTGGACTGGGCGGGCAAGCGCTTCGCCGTCGTCGACACCGGCGGGTTCGTCCCGGCCAGCGCGGACGTCTTCGAGACGGCCATCCGCGAGCAGGTGCAGATCGCCGTCGAGGAGTCCGACGTCATCGTCTTCGTCGTCGACGCCGCGCAAGGTCTGACCTCGACCGACATCGAGGTCGGCGAGCTGCTGCGGCGCGCCGGCAAGAAGGTCCTGCTCGTCGCCAACAAGGCCGACAACGATCGGATCGACCAGGAGGCCGCGAACTTCTACGAGCTCGGCCTCGGCGAGCCGCATCCGATCTCGGCGATGAACGGGCGCCGGATCGGCGATCTACTCGACCTGATCACCGAGAGCTTCCCGAAGGCTCCCGAGCAGGACGAGGAGGAGGGACCGTTGAAGATCGCGCTGATCGGCCGGCCGAACGTCGGCAAGAGCTCGATCACCAACGCGCTGCTCGGGCAGGAGCGCGCGATCGTCACGCCCATCGCCGGCACGACCCGCGACGCGCTCGACAGCACCCTGCGCTACTACGGCGAGGACATCATCCTGATCGACACCGCCGGACTTCGCAAGCGCAAGCGCGTGCAGGAGTCGATCGAGCTGTTCTCGATCATCCGCACGACGCGAGCGATCGAGCGCTGCGACATCGCGATCGTGGTCATCGACGCGACCGTCGGACTCGAGCGCCAGGACACGCACGTGATCCAGGAGGCGGTGCAGGCGAAGAAGGGGATCATCATCGCGGTCAACAAGTGGGATCTCGTCGAGAAGGACACGATGACCTCGAAGCGATTCGAGGAGAAGATCCACGACGCGCTGCCGACGCTCGACTACATTCCGCTGATGTTCATTTCGGCGGTGACGAAGCAGCGCATCTCGAAGGTGATCGAGATGGCAAAGGAGGTCAACGACGAGCGCCACAAGCGCATCTCGACCAGTCAGCTCAACGACGTGATCCTCGAGGCGATCAAGAACCATCCGCCGCCCGCGGTGCGCGGTCGCGACCTTCGCATCAACTACATCCAGCAGCCGCAGGTTGCCCCGCCGGTCTTCCTGTGCTACTCGAACTACCCCGAGGATGTGCCGGAAAACTATTCGCGCTACCTCGAGCGCGTCCTCCGCGAGCACTACGGCTTCGTTGGAACGCCGTTGACACTCGTGTTCAAGCAGAAGAACAGGCTGCGCGAGTCGACGCACTCGACGTCGTAGCGGCGGCATTCACGCATCGATCCACATCGACATGAACGAGACGATCAAGTACATCGACGACAACGCCGAGCGATTCGTCGACGAGCTCAAGGACTTCCTGAGGATCCCATCGATCTCCGCCGACCCGGCGTTCAGCGCCGACGTGCGCCGCGCGGCCGAGTACGTCGCCGACGAGGCGCGGCGCGTCGGGCTCGAGAACGTCGAGATCTACGACACGCCCGGTCACCCGATCGTCTACGCCGACTGGCTGCATGCGCCGGGACTTCCCACGGTGCTGATCTACGGCCACTACGACGTGCAGCCGGTCGATCCGCTGAACCTCTGGTCGAGTCCGCCGTTCGAGCCGGTCGTCCGTGGCGACGAGATCTACGCGCGCGGATCGGTCGACGACAAGGGGCAGGTGCACATGCACTTCAAGAGCCTCGAGGCGATCATGCGCACGACCGGAGGTTTCCCGGTCAACGTGAAGGTGATCATCGAGGGCGAGGAGGAGGTCGGCTCGCCGAACCTCGAGCCGTTCATCGCCGCGCACAAGGAGCTGCTCGCCTGCGACGCCGTGATGGTCTCGGACACGACGATGTACGATTACGAGATGCCGTCGCTGACGTACGGACTGCGGGGTCTTGCGTACTTCGAGCTGCACGTCACCGGCGCCAAGGGAGACCTTCACAGCGGCATGTTCGGGGGGGCGGTTGCCAATCCGATCAACATTCTCTGTGATCTGATCGCGAAGATGAAGGACGAGCGCGGGCACATCACGATCCCCGGCTTCTACGACGAGGTCATCGACGTCTCGGCCGAGGAGCGGGCGGAGCTCGCGCGGCTGCCGTACGATGTCGAGAGCATCAAGTCGATGCTCGACATTCCCGGCACGGTCGGCGAGGAAGGCTACACCGATCTGGAGCGCCTGTGGGCGCGGCCGACACTCGACGTCTGCGGCATCTGGGGCGGCTACCAGGGCGACGGCGCCAAGACGGTGCTGCCGTCGAAGGCCGGCGCGAAGATCTCGATGCGCCTCGTTCCGAACCAGGACTTCGAGAAGGTCAACGAGCTGTTCTCGGCGTTCATCGAAGCGAACAAGCCCGAGGGCGCGCGCGTCGAGGTCGTCTGGTTGCACGGCGGCAAGCCGGCGATGACGCCGGTCGACTCCGCGCCGATGCGCGCGGCGCTGACGGCGCTCGAGCGCGCGTTCGGCACGCGGCCGTTCCTGATTCGCAGCGGCGGCTCGATTCCCGTCGTCGCCGACTTCGAGGAACACCTGCGCGCGCCGGTGGTGCTGATGGGCTTCGGACTGCCCGATCAGAACGCCCATGCGCCCGACGAGAAGATGAACCTGAAGAACTACCACCGGGGCATCAAGTCGGCGGCGCTGTTCCTCGACGAGTACGCGCGCAGCGGCTCGTAGCCGGGCAATACCTCGAGACCGAATGCGTCGATCATGGAGACCGCCGATATGAGAATGCTCATCACCGGTGGATCAGGATTCGTGGGCTGGAATGCGGTGCGCTATTTCGTCGATCGTGGTGTCGACGTCGTCGCGTCATATCGTTCCCTTTCTCACTACTTGCAAACCTTCGACGGCCACACTGCCGTCGAGCTCGATCTGACCGACCGTCAATCGATCGACAGGGTAGTGGCACGGTTCCAGCCCGCTTTGATTCTTCACACCGCCGCGATCACCCGGCCGCAGTCGGCCCACGATCCCACCGAAGTCCACCAGGTCAACGTCGAGGCGACCGCACGCCTGGCCGAGGCCGCCGCGCGTCATGACGCCGGGCTCGTCCACCTGTCGACCGATCTCGTCTATGCCGCCGACGCGGGCGTCGTCGACGAGCGCACGACGCCGGATCCGTCGGGAGCCGGAGGCTACGCGCGCTCGAAGCTCGAATCAGAGCAGGCCATCGCCGGCACGAATGCGCGGTCGATTGTTCTGCGCCCAACGCTTATGTTTGGCGACGGCCCACCGCGCGGCAACAGCTTCAGCATGTTCCTCGAGCGGAAGTGGGAGGGCAACGAGCGCGCGCCGCTCTTTGTCGACCAGTTCCGTTCGTTCCTGTTCGTCGACGATCTCCTGAGCGCCATCGAAACCGTGGCCATGCGCCACGAGGCCTGGGGCGAGCTCTACGTCTGTGGAGGACCCGAGCGCATGAGTCGCGCACAGTTCGCAGCGCGTCTCGCCGCGGTGCTCGGTGTCGATCCGTCGTTGATTCAACCGATGCGTGCCGCCGAGCTGCCCGGATACCAGGGGGGCGCCAGCGACATCACGATCGATTCGTCGAAGCTCCGCGCGCTCGGATGGAGCGCCGGCACGGTCGAGCAGGGAGCTCGGTCGATGATTGCGCGACGACGCCTTTGAGATTCCGCACCCTCAGTCTCCACACCGGCGATCGCGCCGGCGGGGTGCGACGCGCAGGCCCGGGCCCACTAACGAGAGCGATTCTCCATGGCGAACAACCGTATGGTGCTCAACATCAAGAACGAGATCCGCAGGGAGGCTCTCGAGCGGCGCGACGCGCTGGCCGAGGAGAATCGCGCCGAGGCGAGTCTCGACATCTGTCGGCGCATCATGCAGGATGATCGCTTCCTCGATGCGCGCGCGGTGCACGTCTATCTGCCGATCGGCAGCGAGGTCGATCTGCGACCGCTCATCGACGTCGCATGGGAGCTCGGCAAGGGTGTCGGCCTGATGCGCGTCAGCGGCGACGGCGGCTCGCGGCAGTATAGGATCACGCCCGAGACGCAGTACACGACCGGAGCCCTCGGCATCGCCGAGCCGATCGATGCCGAGCCGTTCGACATGGACCGTTGCGACCTCGTGCTGGTGCCGATGGTCGCAGCCGACGAGGAGTGCAACCGCGTCGGCTATGGCAAAGGGTATTACGACCAGTTCCTGACGCACTTCCCGCGCCCGACCATCGGCGCGGCGTTCGAGGTGCAGGTGTTCCCGCATCTTCCGAGCGACGAGCTCGACATCCGGCTCGATACGATCTACACCGAGGAACGCATTCTCAGCCGTGACGGCTCGGGTGCGGGCGAGGGCTCGGAGCCGGGCGATCTTGCGTAACGCGCGAGCGTAACTTTGGCGACGGCCGGGGCGTAGCGGGCTTTCAACCCACACACCTCCGGCCCGCGGACCACCACCGCGAGCGAGGATCAATCACTCGAGGGAAGCTCACGATGGACTCCGCACGCAGGCTGTATCGTCCGTCCACCGGTCGCATGATTGGTGGCGTCGCCGCCGGACTCGGCAACTACTTCGGCATGGACATCGCCATCGCGCGCATCATCTGGGGCGTGCTGCTGCTGGCCGGTGTCGGCCTGCCGGTGTACCTGCTCTGCTGGATCGCGATTCCGCGCGAGCCCGTCATCAGGATCGACGGGTTTCTCGACGACTCGGAGCCACGCCGTTCGAAGTTCTGGACGCTCGTGAAAATCGCTCTGCTCATCGGCGTCGGGGCGATCATCCTCGCCAACGCGAGTCGCGAGCTCACCGCGGTCGCGTTCGCCGTCGGTCTCGGTGTCGGCCTGTGGTTCTTGTGGCGCAATCGTGCCCAGGACGACCCCGAGTCGATCGGAGAGACGGTCGGACGGCTGCATCGCTCGGAGACCAACAAGAAGATCCTCGGCGTCTTCGGCGGCCTCGGCGACACGCTCGGCGTCGACGCGACGCTTTTGCGTGTGCTCGGCGGCATCGTGCTGATCGCCGGGTTTCCGGTGATCGTGCCCCTGTACCTGCTTTACGCGATCGTCGTGCCGGCGCGGCGGGTGATCTCCGCGTGATCGCCCCGTCGGCCGCACGCAGCCCGACCGACATGCGCACCTACGTTCCCGATTCGAGCACATTCACTGCATCGGCGCGCTCGGGCGCCCGCTCGCCCATCGTCCTGCGGATGCCGCTGGGCGATCACACGCCGCTCTCGATTCATGCCGCGCTGCGGGCTCACTACGGGCGCGCACTCCTACTGGAGAGCGGAAAGAGCGGCCGCTATTCCTACGTTGGGCTCCCCGTCGGGGAGCCCTTCGTCGCGTCGGGCCGCTCCGTCACGATGCCCGATGGGTCACGCCTCGAGACCGATCCGTTCGACGCGCTGCGCACGCTGCTCGCGGCCGAATCGATCGTCGGCAACGAGCAGCTCGGTGGGTTCGCCGGTGGCTACATCGGGTATCTCGCCTACGACATGGCGCGCCACATCGAGCGCATCCCCGAGCGCACGCTTGCCGATCCCGACATTCCGGACTGCCAGTTTCTGCTCGTCGAGACGTTCTGCGAGATTGACCACGAAGACCGGACGCTCGGTCTCGTCGCCGTTCCGCGCGTCGGCGATGATCCTCTCGATACCTGGCGAGCCGCCACCGATCGTCTCGCCGAGCTCGACGCGATCCTTGCCGGCGAGGACTCTCGGTCCGAAGTCACTGCCGAGCCATCGAGGGCCGTCGCTGACTATCCGAGTCCCGTACAGAACCTGAGCGCCGAGGACTTCCATCGGATCGTGGCGCGCGCACGGGAGTACATTCGTGCCGGCGACATCTTCCAGGTGAACCTTTCGGTGCGCTTCGCGGTGCCGTTTGCGGCCGACCCGCTCGAGCTCTACCGCACGCTGCGCGCGATCAACCCGGCGCCGTACATGTCGCTGCTTGAGCTCTCGGGGCTCGCGATCGTCAGCGCCTCACCCGAGCTGCTCATCCGCGTGCGTGACGGCGTCGTCGAGACCCGGCCGATCGCGGGGACGCGACCGCGCGGAGCGACCGAGGAGGAAGACGAGCGCAACGCGCGCAAGCTCTCCGAGAACGAGAAGGAGCGTGCCGAGCACCTGATGCTCGTCGACCTCGAGCGCAACGATCTGGGGCGCGTCTGCCGCTTCGGCAGCGTCCGGGTCGAGGAGTTCATGGGGATCGAGCGGTACTCGCACGTGATCCACATCGTCTCGCACATTCGCGGCGAGCTCGCCGAGGGACGCGACACGATCGACGCGATCCGCGCGTGCTTTCCGGGCGGCACGATCACCGGCGCCCCGAAGGTGCGCTCGATGGAGATCATCGAAGAGCTCGAGCCGCACCGCCGCGGTGTCTACACCGGCTCGATCGGCTGGCTCGGGTTCGACGGCAACGCCGAGCTCAACATCGCGATCCGCACGATCGTCATCGCCGGCGGCACGGCATACGCCCAGGCGGGCGCGGGGATCGTCTACGACTCGGTTCCGGAGCACGAGTACTTCGAGTCGGTGCGCAAGGCGCGCGCCGCACTCGAGGCCCTCGAACGGACGCATGCCTCATGATCCTGGTCATCGACAACTACGACTCGTTCACCTACAACCTCGTGCAGTATCTCGGGGAGCTGGGCGGTGAGATCGCCGTCGAGCGCAACGACGCGATCACCGTCGACGAGATCGAGCGGCGTGCCCCGACGCACGTCGTGATCTCGCCAGGACCGCGCACGCCCAACGAGGCGGGGATCTCGCTGGAGCTGATCGAGCGCCTCTCTGGGCGCGTTCCGATCCTGGGCGTGTGCCTGGGACATCAGGCCATCGGGCAGGTTTTCGGCGCGCGTGTCGTCCTCGCCGAGCGGCTCATGCACGGCAAGACTTCGCCGGTCGAGCATCGCGGCGGGCTGCTTCATCGCGGACTGCCGACTCCGTTCATCGCAACGCGCTATCACTCGCTGACGCTCGCGGCCGATTCGATTCCCGACGCGCTCGAGGTCACCGCGTGGACATCCGACGGAGAGATCATGGCCGTCGAGCATCGGACGCTGCCGGTCTACGGCGTGCAGTATCATCCGGAGTCGATCATGACCGAGGGAGGGCGCGACGTGCTCCGGAATTTTCTGGCGACGGGGGTCTGAGTGGAAGGCTTCGTCTGCATCGACGGTGAGATCGTGCCGGCCGGCGAGGCCCGGGTCCCGGTGAGCGACCGAGGCCTGCTCTACGGCGACGGACTTTTCGAGACGATGCGCGTCGAAGAGGGGAGGGTGCACCTGCGCGAGCGCCATCTTCGCCGGCTTGTCGACGCAGCGGGCATGCTCGAGATCACCGTGCCGGAGATCGAATCGATTCGCGAATCGCTGAGCGCGACTGTCAATGCCAACAGGCTCAGCAGGGGCATCCTCCGTCTGACGCTGACGCGCGGCATTCAGCGCGAGGGACTCGGAGGCGACAGCGATCGGCCGACCCTGATCGTGAGTCAACGCCCGTTATTGCAATCGCAAAACCAATTCGCTCGCCCGCGCCTCATCACCCTCGACCGACGTCTTTCCCCTCCGGATACTCCGACACGCATCAAGTCGACGAGCCATCTCACGTACGTGCTCGCCGCCCGAGAGGCAGCGCGCCGCGGCGCCGACGAGGGTGTGATGCTCACGCCCGACGGACTCGTCGCCGAGGGAACGATCGCGAACATCTTCATCGTCCGAGGCGGTGTGCTGCTGACCGCACCGATCTCGCTCGGCGTGCTGCCCGGCATCGCGCGCGGACGGGTGCTCGAGCTCGCAGCGGCGCTGGGCATCGAGGCGCGCGAGATCGCATTCGATCGCGAGGCGCTGCATGGCGCCGACGAGTGCTTCTTCACCAATGCCGCCCGTGGCGTGGTCGTGGCCGGGTCGGTCGACGGGATCGCACTCGCGGCCGACGCCCCGATCGGAACGCGGCTCGCCCTGGCCTATCGCGAGGAGATGGCGAACGAAGAGCTCTGAGAGCCGTGGTGATTGCGGTAGGGGAGAGAAGGAGCGAGGAGGTCGAGGCGGATTGCGCCGAAGTGCAATAACGGCTATTCAATCTGGCTGGGGCTCCCCTCCCCCGACGCCACTCGTCAGTCCAGCGTCACGGTGCCGCTGCGCATCAGCACCGTCTCGATCGTCCTGTGGATGACCCCGTTGGTGGCAAGCATCCGATCGGTCACGATCGGACAGGCCTCGTCGCGCTCGTCGGAGCACGCCTCGGCATACGTCGTCACGCGGCCGCCCGCCTCGATCACCATCAGAATGCCGGCCGCGACGTCCCAGTGATTCAGCGAGACCTCCCAGAAGGCCTCGAAGCGCCCCGCCGCCGTGTACGCCAGGTCCAGCGCCGCCGAGCCCAACCGACGAACCGGCACGCCGAGCATCATGAAGTCGACGAACGAGTCGACGCAGCCGTAGGGATTCTCCGCGACGTTGTACGGGAACCCCGTCACCAGCACCGCCCGCCGCAGATTGTCGATCGTGCTGACCCGCATCGGCACGCCGTTGAGAAACGCTCCGCCACCGCGCACCGCCGTGAAGAGCTCCTCGGTGTTCGGGTTGTAGATCACGCCGACGACCGGCTCGTTCTCACGCACCGCCGCTATCGAGATGCAGTAGATCGGAATCCCATGCGCGTAGTTGACGGTGCCGTCGATCGGGTCGACCACCCACGTCAGCTCCTCGAGCGTCTGATCGCCACCGGACTCCTCTGCCAGGAAGATCGCGCCCGGATGTCGCGTCCCGATGATCTCCTTGATCAGCGCCTCGGACGCGTGGTCCATCTCGGTGACGAGATTCTGCACGCCGAGCTCCTTGTGGCGGATCTTCAGGTCGTCGCCGATCCGGCCGTGCACCAGGCGCCCGGCCGCCTGCGCAGCCTCGATCGCCGTCGCGAGCAGCTCACCGGCATCTTCATGTCGAGTCATCGATCCCCGCCTCTAGTCGTCGTCGTTGTTCCTGCGTCCGTTGCCGTTGCCGCCCGCATACACCGTGCCTGCCGTGCCGTCGATCACCCGCTGATAATAGGCCTCGTACATCGGCACGATGTCGTTCGCCGAGAAGTTGTTTGCAGCACGCTCGCGCGCGGCGCGGCTGAACTGCTCGAACTTCTTGCGGTGCGTCAGCAGGTCGATCGCGTACCGCGCCATCCGATCGACGTCGCCGACCTCGGCGATGAAGCCGGTCACACCGTGAACGACCAGCTCGGACAGACCTCCGGTCGAGCTCGTGATCGCCGGCACACCGCAGCTCATCGCCTCGAGCGCCGAGAGTCCGAAACTCTCCGACTGGCTCGGCATCAGAAACAGGTCGCTCGCCGAGAGGATCTCCGGCAGCGCCGTCTGTTTGCCGAGAAAGCGCACGTCGGCGACGATCTCCAGATCGCGGCACAGCCGCTCGGCCTCGGCGCGGTCGGGTCCGTCGCCGACCATGAGCAGCTTGGCCGGCATCTTCTCGCGCACGAGCTTGAATGTCCTGATGACGTCGGCCACGCGCTTGACCGGCCGGAAGTTGCTGATGTGCACCAGCACCGGCTCGCCGTTCGGTGAGAACTGGCACCGCTTGCGGTTGTCCTCCGTCCTCGACCACAACTGCGTGTCGACGAAATTCGGGATGACCTCGATCTCGCGGTCGATGTTGAAGTTCGACAGCGTCTTCTCGCGCAGAAACCGGCTGACCGCCGTGACGCCGTCGGACTTTTCGATCGACCATCGCACCAGCGGAAGCAGTGTCGGATCCAGACCGATCAGCGTGATGTCCGTACCGTGCAGCGTCGTGATGATCTTGATGTCCCGTCCCTGCTCGTTGAGGATCTGCTTCGCGTTGTATGCGCTCGAGGCGTGCGGGATCGCGTAGTGCACATGAAGCACGTCGAGCTCGTCGTAGAGCACGACGTCGATCATCTTGCTGGTGAGCGACAACGGGTAGAGACTGCCCTCGAACAACGGGTAATCAGGAAGCTCGACTTCGTGATAAACGATGTTCTCGTGGAAGCCGTCGAGCCGGAAGGGAAGCGCGTAGGAGATGAAGTGGACTTTATGGCCGCGAGCCGCGAGCTCCTTGCCCAGCTCCGTCGCGACGACACCGCTACCGCCATACGTGGGGTAGCATGTAATTCCTATATTCATGCGGGCAAAGTTACTAGAATGCTCCCACCGTCATCCGATCCAACTCGTAATGGCCGACTCCTTCAGGACGATCGTTGATCGCGCACGTACCGAGCTCAAGGTACGCGGCTCCCGATTCATCGGGACGGCGATCGCGGTCGACTCGCGCGAAGCGGCCGCCGTTGAGCTCGAGGCCATCCGCAAGGAGTTCTGGGACGCATCGCACAACTGCTACGCGTGGCGCCTGGCGCCCGACGGCCTGCTCTACCGCTTCGCCGATGACGGCGAGCCGTCCGGCAGCGCCGGCAAGCCGATCCTGTTCGTGCTGCAGCAGCGCGAGCTCTTCAACGTGCTCGTCGTCGTCACACGGTATTTCGGTGGCACCAAGCTCGGCGTCGGCGGCCTGGCCCGCGCCTATGGTGAGACAGCCGCGGCCGTGCTCGACATCGCGCCGACGACGACCCAGTTCGATCGCGAGACGCTGCAGGTCTTCACGACGTACGAAGACATGCGCGCCGTCCGCCAGCTCGTCGAGGACTACTCGCTGAGCTTCGAGGAGGAGTTTCGCGACGTCATCACCTATCGCATGGCGATCCGCCGTGACCTCGTCGACGAGTTCGCGGTCCGGCTAACCGAGACGTCGCAGGGAAGGGCCGGCATGATCAACCTGCAGCAGCTCGAATCGAAGTGACCCCAGGGCCCGCGCCGCGCCTGCTTCGGATGCTCGTCGCCGTCACGGTGATCGTGTTCGGCGGCGCGTCGGATCTCGCCGGGCAGACGTCCGGCCCGACCGTCATCGGAGCAAGCATCGTACCGGCCGAGCGTGTCGCGGCGATCGTGCGCGAGCTGCCGCGCGAGCGCGCCGTCGATTCGCTGCACGCGCTCTACGCCGCCGCCGGATACCTCGCTCCGGTCGTCGTCGTCTCCGGCGACTCGGTCGTGCTCTCGGACGGACCCCGATACCGACTCGCCGCTCCCGTCTTCTCGCCCGACTCTCTCGCCGCCCTGGTCCGTCTCGGCGGCTTCGATGAATCTCCCTACGTCGGCAATCCCTTCTCACCCGGTCGCGTGACCGAGCTGCTCGACGCGGTCGTCGTGGCGCTCGCCGCGCGCGGTTATCCGCTTGCCGTCGCCCGTCTGGGCGACCTCACCATCGACGACAGCGCCGCCACGGCGGCGCCGACGATCGCGATCGAGACCGGCGAGCGCGTTCTCGTGGGCGAGATCGATGTCGAAGGAAACACCGAGACCGACCGGGGGCTGATCATCGCGGCCGTCGCGGTGCGCCGCGGCACGCCGTTCAACGACGATCTCGCGCGGCAGGTGCGCGCCAGGCTCGAGCGACTCGATCTGTTTGCCGAGGTCGCCGAGCCGCAGCTCTACCGCACGGACTCCGGCGGCTACGGCATCCTCGTGCGGGTGGTCGAGGGCACGCCGAACACGTTCGACGGGATCCTCGGCTACCAGCCTCCGGATCGGCCGGGAGAGCAGGGGAGCCTCACCGGTCACCTGAACTTCGCGCTGCGCAATCCCTTCGGCGACGGACGGCGCTTTGCCGTGCGCTTCGAGCGCTCGAAGCCCTCGCAGATGCTCGAGGTGCGCTATGGCGAGCCCTGGGTCTTCCGCCTGCCGATCGACATCGAGGTCGGGTTTCGCCAGCGACAGGAGATCGCCTCGATCGCGCTGCCGAGCTACGTGCAGCGCTCGTTCACCCTCGACGGGTCCTACGGATTTCTCGATGCGTGGTCGGTGCGCCTCGGTGGCTCCTACGACGAAACTCTTCCTGAGCTCGATACGCTCCGCCCCTGCGAGAATCAGTTGCTCAGCAGCAGCTCGCTCGGCACGTCGATCGGCATCGTCTTCGACACGCGCACCAACCCGATCAACCCGGTCAGTGGCGCGCTGTTGTCGACCTCGGTCGCGATCGGCTCGAAGTCGATTCGCTCGACCACCGACTGCAGCGCGGAGCTGCTCGGCGACGCGGGATTCCGACAGCGGATCGTCGCCGACCTCGACGCGTTCATGTCGCTCGGTGGCGCGCTCGTCGTGGCCGCCAGCGTGCACGGCGGCGAGATCCGCGGTAACTTCCTCGAGGAGAGCGATCTGTTCCGCATCGGCGGACAGTCGACCGTGCGCGGCTACCGCGAGGACGAGTTCCGCGCATCACGTCGCGTCTGGGGCAACCTCGAGACGCGCGTGCTGCTCTCGCGCACATCGTTCGCAGCGCTGTTCGTCGATGGTGGGTATGCGTCGCGACCCGAGGACGTGCTGCGCCGCGTCGACGCGCAGGAGTACTGGCTGCTCGGCTACGGCGTCGCGGCGCAGATCGAATCGCCGCTCGGACTCATCCGCTTCTCGTTCGCGCTGAGTCGCGATGACTCGTTCGACACGGGCAAGGTTTTCGTAGGACTCGTCAATCGATTCTGATGCCACACCGCATACTGGTCGCACCGCTCGCGTTCAAGGGGACGCTCTCCGCCGCGGACGCCGCGGCGATCATCGCCGCGGAGATCGTCGCCGCCCGCCCGGCGTGGTCGGTCGCCGAGCTGCCGCTGGCCGACGGCGGCCGCGGCACCGTCGCGGCGCTCGTGCGCGCGCGCGGCGGACGCATTCACGTGGTGCCGTGCGCCGATGCGCTCGGCCGGCGGATCGAAGCGCGATGGGGTGAGCTGCCGGGAAAGGTCGCGGTGATCGAAGTGGCGGAGTGTCTTGCGCTGGCGGAGGTTCACCCGTCGCGTCGCGATCCGTCGAGACTCTCGACCGCGGGCATCGGGTCACTGCTGCGCGCGATCGCGTACGCCGGGATGCGCGAGGTGCTCATCGGACTCGGCGACACCGCGACCCACGACTGCGGCATCGGTATGGCGGCGGAGCTCGGCGCCCGATTCCTCGACCGGCGCGGCTTTCCGCTGAGACCGATCGGTCGATCGCTCGGCGAGATCGCCACGATCGATGTCAGCCGCATGCTGCCGGAGCTCGCCGGGATGCGCGTGACGGGATTCTGCGACGTCATGAATCCGCTCCTCGGACCCGAAGGAGCCGCCCTGGCGTTCTCGCCACAGAAGGGTGCTGATTCGACGATGGTGGGAATGCTCGAGGAAGGAAGTCGGAATTTCGCTTCGGTCGCGACGCGCTCGCTCGGAGCAAACGTCGCGCAACTGCAGGGAGCCGGAGCCGCCGGCGGCATCGGAGCCGGTCTCGCGGCGCTCTTCGACGCGCGGCTGGTGAGTGGGGCGGAGGCGGTGCTCGACGCGGTCGACTTCGATCGTCTCGCCGACATGTCCGACGTGATCATCACGGGCGAAGGCAGGGTCGACCGCCAGACCTTCCTCGGCAAGGGCGTTGCCCGCGTCTGCGAGCGCGCCCGACGTGCCGAGCGCCAGGTCGTCGTCTTCACCGGATCGCTCGGCGGACCCCATGAGCAGCTCGAAACCCGCCTCGGCGCAACCATCATCCCCCTGCCCGTCCCGGACGGGA
>Ga0247823_10000948_pt1 | contig 24443 bp, 21 predicted proteins | sample 13C_PalmiticAcid_2_FD_192426 | JGI IMG/M metagenome (GOLD analysis project Ga0247823, IMG submission 192426) | Soil microbial communities from agricultural site in Penn Yan, New York, United States - 13C_PalmiticAcid_Day30 | ecosystem: Environmental > Terrestrial > Soil > Agricultural land... | reverse complement strand
CGCGCTGGCCCTGATAGATATAGGGTAGGGCGATGTGCTGCGTGATCGGGATCGATGAGAAGCGGCACAGATCGGCATAGTCGGGGATCATCCATTTGGGGATCGGATCCTCGAGCAGCTGCACGTTGCCGACCTGCTCCAGCCCGCGGATGCGCAGCTTGGCCGACGCCATATTCTCCCAGCGCTGATTGGGGTCGAATACCACCTTCATGCCCGGCGCGTGCGACGCGATCTGCTCACAGATTCCGACGACATCGTCCTCAAGATCGGCCTTGAGCTTGATGCCGTGATAGCCCTGCTCCTGATAGGCGCGTACCCACGGCCCGACTTCGTCGAGCGTGCGGTGGCTCGACCATGCGTGGCACAGCACACGGTCGCGCACCGGGCCGCCGAGCAGGCGGTGGAGCGGGACGCCAAGCGTCTTGGCCCAGCCATCCCAGATCGCCAGCTCAAACCCGTCAAACTCGCGCACCAGCGGCAGCGGCAGATCCTGCAGCGTTAGATCGGCGATGTTGGCCCCGAGCAGGCCACCGGCGATCGCCTCGATCCGCGACCATTCGTGGTCACGATAAAATTCGCCGAGCGCCACCACGCCATTGGCCAGTGTCATGCGCACGACCAGCTTGGGAAGCGCGTCGAACTGAACGCTCCACGCCGCCTTGCCGCCCACCGGCAGCATGTGCAGCGGCTTGGCCAGCGTATCGGAGCTGATCATCCCCGGCCGGGCTGGGACGACGACCTCGTCGAACTCGAACTTGACGATGATCGGCTCGTCGCCGGCTCCCGCGCGACGGTGCGAGGATGCGTTCATGGCCTTCAGGTCTCCCCTGTCTTTGATAGTTACGACCTGAGGCCGTTGTCGCGATCAGGTCAGGCAAATAACATAACCAATCGATACCAAGATGCTAGCAAAATGACATTGAACCGCATAAGGCTTGCATCGCAGCGGCTTGCAAAGGGCCGTTGCACGCAGCTTCCGCAAAGGAAGTGCGGATATTGGTATTGTAATGGTACTGCTGAGAGGATGCGCCGATGACGAAGCCCCCGCGTGGCAAGAATGTCCGTTCAGGAGAAGGCGCTTCGGCCCTTCGCGGGCTTCGCGCTTTGGCCCTCGCTGCCGTTCCAATCGTGCTCTCCGCAGGGGGCTTCCCGGCGTTTGCGCAGCAGGCGCCGGGATTGCCGCTGCTGCCCCAGCCGCTCGAAGTTGCCGCCATGGGCAAGGGGTTCCGCGTCGCTGACGGCCTGGCGATCCATGCGCCCAGCGGTGACGCGGGAGCGGAGAAGGCTGCGCTTTGGCTGGAGCAGGGACTTGGCCTTCCGGCAAAGGCACGCAAGGGCGCGCCGACGGTGCGATTCGAGCGCGTCGTGGGATTGCCCAAGGAAGGGTATCGCCTGTCCAGTTCGGCGACCGGTGCGATAATCAGCGCCAGCGACGATGCGGGCCTCTTCTACGGTGCCGTGACCCTGTGGCAGCTGGCGACGGCCCCCGGCGGCACGGTGCCCGCCGTCACCGTTTCCGACGTCCCCCGCTTCCCCTGGCGCGGCTTCATGCTCGACAGCGCGCGCCACTTCCAGTCGCCCGAATTCGTCAAGAAGCTGATCGACGCGATGGCCGCGCACAAGCTCAACACGCTGCACTGGCATCTGGTCGACGATCAGGGCTGGCGGATCGAGATCGATAAGTACCCCAAGCTCACCGAAATCGGCGCGTGGCGTATCCCTGCCAGCGCGCCCGGCGCGCCGCCGCTACCGCGCACCGGCGGCTTCTATACCAAGGCGCAGATCCGCGAGATCGTCGCCTATGCCGCCGCGCGCAACATCAATGTGGTGCCCGAGATCGAGATGCCGGGCCATGTGCTGTCGGTGATCCGGGCCTATCCGGAGCTGGGCAATAGCGGGCCGGTCCCCGACGGCATCCATTCCGACTGGGGTGTCTACACCTGGCTGTTCAACATCGAAGAGCCGACCTTCACCTTCCTCGACGATATCTTTGCCGAGGTGACCGAGCTGTTCCCGTCCGCCTACATCCATGTCGGCGGGGACGAGGTGGTAGCGACCGAGTGGGAGCGGTCCCCGGCGGTGCAGAAGCGGATGCGCGAGCTGGGTCTCGCCGATGCGCATGCGGTGCAATCCTGGTTCATGAAGCGGGTCGAGAAATTGCTGACCGCGCGCGGCCGCAAGCTGATCGGCTGGGACGAGATCATCGACGGCGGGCTCGCGCCCAACGCGACGGTGATGTCGTGGCGCGGGATCAAGGGCGCGGTGCTCGCGGCGCAGGCCGGGCATGACACGGTCCTCGCGCCGTCGCCCGACCTCTATTTCGATCATGTCCAGGGCAGCACCGCAGCGGAAGGGCCGGGACGCGGCAAGCCGAACACGCTCGAGGATATCTACCGCTTCGACCCGCTGCCCCCGTCGCTGACCGCCGATCAGCAGCGGCACATCCTAGGCATCCAGTCGACGATGTTCAGCGAGCATATCCGCGGCGACGAGCGTGCGGCGTATATGATCTTCCCGCGGCTCTCGGCGCTCGCCGAGGTCGCCTGGTTGGGCAAGGGGCGTGACTTCGACGGCTTCGTCGACCGGCTGATCCCGCAGATCGATCGCGTCAAGGCGATGGGGCTGAAGCCCGCCGAGAGCGCGTTCATCCCGTCCGCGCGTGTTCGGTCGGTCGCGGCCAACAGCGCGAGCGTCGAGCTGAAGACGCAGGTGAAGTCGCAAATCCGCTACACCACCGACGGCAGCGCGCCGGACGCCAAGTCGCGCCTCTATGCCGGGCCGGTCGAGGTCGCCTTCCCGACCCGGCTACGCGCGGTGGCGTTCCGGGGCGGCAAGCGGCTGCCCGGCGCGGTGGACAAGCGGTTCGACCGCGCCGTCGCGCTGCGCCGCGACGATCGCGAGTTGAAAGCGTGCAGCGCCTCGCACTCGCTTGCGCTGATCGACGACGCGCCCGCCGAAGGGCCGCGCGCCGACTTCCTCGTCAACATCCTCGAGCCTTGCTGGACCTATGAAGCCGCACCGATGGATGCGGTGACCGCTGTCGAGGTCGAGATCGGGCAGGTGCCGTATAACTTCCAGCTCAACAACGGCCGCGCCATCGCCGCGCGCGGGAAGCCGGCGACGCCTGCCGGCGAACTGGAGATCCGTGCCGGCTGCAAGGGCGAGCGGATCGGCTGGATCTCGCTCGCGCAGGTGACCAGTCCCGCGCTCACCCGTTTGTCGGTGCCGGTTAGCCCGGCCAAGGGCGCACAGGATCTGTGCATGACCTTCACCGGCAACGGCCACAATCCGCTTTGGACGATCAAGTCCGTCCAGCTTCACGAAAAATAAGGGGCACAGCATGAGCCGTGAGGTGTTTCTGGTCCTGCTCGGGCTGGCGTCGGTCGGCGGGCTGATCTTCCTGATCGCCCGGTTGAAGCTCAATCCGTTCATCGCGCTGCTCGTCACCTCGCTGGCGCTGGGCGCGGCGGCGGGGCTGCCGCTCGACCGGCTGCTTGCGATCTATGAGGCGGGGGTCGGCAACGCGCTCGGCCATATCGCGCTCGTCGTCGGGCTTGGCACGATGATGGGCAAGCTGATGGCCGAATCGGGCGGGGCCGAGCGCATCGCGCAGACGATGATCGGCTGGTTCGGCCCCAGCAAAGTCCATTGGGCGATGATGACGGCGGCGTTCATCGTCGGCCTGCCGGTGTTTTTCGAAGTCGGCTTCGTGCTGCTGATGCCGATCGTGTTCACGGTGGCGATGCGGACGGGGACGTCGATCCTGAAGGTCGGCCTGCCGATGGTCGCCGGGCTTTCGGTCGTCCATGGCCTGATCCCGCCGCACCCGGCGGCGCTGCTCGCGGTGAACGCGTATCAGGCGGATATCGGCCGCACCGTGCTCTATGCGCTGATCGTCGGCATCCCCACCGCGGCGCTCGCCGGGCCGGTCTTCGCCACGCTGATCGATCGCTATGTCACGGTCGACGGCGTGAACCCGATGGCCGAGGCGCTGACGGAGCGAAAGGTCGACACCCGCGCATTGCCCGGATTCGGGATTACCGTCGCGACAATCCTGCTGCCCGTGGCGCTGATGCTGGTGGGAAGCTGGGCCGATCTGTTCGCGGTGAAGGGCAGCGTTCTGAACGACGCGATCCGCTTTGCCGGGCATCCGGTCAGCGCGTTGCTGGCGGGGCTGTTGCTGAGCTTCATCACCTTTGGCAGCGCGCGCGGGTTCGACCGCGAGTCGATCGGCCGGTTCCTTGAGGACTGCCTCGCGCCGACTGCGCTGATCACGCTGATCGTCGGCGCGGGTGCGGGGTTCGGGAAGATCCTGATGGAAGCGGGCATCTCGACATCGGTGGTAGGCATGGCGCAGTCGGTGGAGGTGCCGCTGCTGGTGCTCGCATGGCTGGTCGCGGCGATGATGCGCATCGCCACGGGTTCGGCGACGGTGGCGATGGCGACCGCGGCGGGGATCGTCGCGCCGGTCGCTGCGGGAAGCGGGGTCGCGCCCGAGCTGCTGGTGCTGGCGACCGGCGCAGGATCGCTGATCCTCTCGCACGTCAATGACGGCGGCTTCTGGCTGGTGAAGACCTATTTCGGCCTGACGCTGTCGCAGACCTTCAAGACCTGGACCGTGTGCGAGACGATCATCTCGATCGTCGCGCTGCTGCTGACGCTGGCGCTGAGTTCCGTGCTGTGAGGCGCGCGGGCCTGGCGCTGGCGGGGATGGCTCTGCTGGCGGGGTGCGCGGCCACGCCCCGGTCTGGCGGCGGCGTCTACACGGCGCGTGACCATGTCGGGGCCGGGGTGTTTACCTCAGGCGTCGAAGGTCCTGCGACCGGGCCCGATGGCGCGCTCTATGTCGTCAACTTCGCGCGTGAAGGCACGATCGGGCGCGTGGTGGATGGGGGCGGCGGTCTCGGCATGGCGCAGCTGTTCGTCAGCCTGCCTGCCGGCAGTACTGGCAACGGCATCCGCTTCGCCACGGACGGGCGGATGCTGGTCGCTGACTATACCGGGCACCGCGTCCTTGCGGTGAGCAAGGCGGGCGAGGTGTCGACCTATGCCGCGCTGCCGGGCGCGCATCAGCCCAACGACATCGCGCTTGCGCCCGACGGAACGCTCTATGCGAGCGACCCCGACTGGAAGAACGGAAGCGGGCGCATCTGGCGAATCGACCGGCAGGGTCGGGCGCGGATCCTCGAGGACGGGATGGGCACCACCAACGGGATCGAGGTCAGCCCTGATGGCCGTCGGCTCTATGTCGGCGAAAGCGTTCAGCGCCGCATCTGGGTCTATGACATCGCCGCTGACGGCGCGCTGTCGGGCAAGCGGATCTTCGCCAGCTTTGCCGACCATGGGCTTGACGGGATGCGCTGTGACCGCGACGGGAATCTCTACGTCGCGCGCCATGGTGGCCGTGCGGTCGTGATCCTCGCGCCGGACGGCAGCCATATGCGCGAGGTTCGCCTCAAGGGGCGCTTGCCGAGCAACATCGCGTTCGGCGGCCGGGACGGGCGGACGGTCTATGTGACGGTGCAGGACCGCGGCGCGATCGAGGTCTTTCGGAGCTTGATTCCGGGGCGTGAATTTCGCGGGACGCAATACCGTCGTTCCGCGCGCTGAGCGGCAGCAGGCTCTGCATCTGTAATATAATACCTGAGTTTCAACTGGTCTCATACCATTTGACTATTGGTCTCATAAATGTATTGAACGATGCCCTGATCCCGCGATACCAAGCGGAACAGGGGTGGCGACATTTGTCCGCCGCGAAACAGGGAGAAGGGTATGTCGATTCGGAAGGTTGGTGCGCGGACGGTGTTGCTGGCGGCGGTGTCTGCCGCGGCGCTTAGCATCCCGGGCATCGCGCAGGCGCAGCAGGCCGCGCAGGACGGTGCAGATGCGGCGGCTGGTCAGGAGGCCGCCGAAGAAATCCTCGTCACCGGCATTCGTGCGTCGCAGGCGCGCGCGATCGACGTAAAGCGGGAAGCGGACAGCGTCGTCGACGCGATCAGCGCCGAAGATATCGGCAAGCTGCCCGACCGCACCATCTCCGATTCGCTTCAGCGCATCCCGGGCATCCAGATCCGCCGCGACGCGGGCGAGGGCGGCCAGATCAACATTCGCGGCCTTCCGCAGGTCACCACGCTGCTCAACGGCGAAGAATTCCTCGGGGCCAACTCGGTCACGACCGTCCAGCCGAACTTCACCGACATCCCTTCGCAGCTGTTCGCCGGCGCCACCGTCTACAAGTCATCGACCGCATCGCTGCAACAGGGCGGCCTGTCGGGCACCGTCGACCTGCTGACACGCCGTCCGTTCAGCCTGCCCCAGGGCCTGACCGTCTCGGCCGCCGCGGAAGCGCAATATGGCGACAAGACGAAGAAGTGGAATCCCTCGTTCAACGGGCTGATCGCCTATAATTCGGGCCGCTTCGGGCTTCTGATCTCGGCCGCGTACAGCAAGGTCGATCTGTCCAACAGCTATAACGGTATCCAGAGCTATGGCGTCGGCCTTAGCGAAGAAGGCCTGAGCGCCGCGCAGCAGGCTGCCGGATCCCAGGGCGATTTCGCGGTCGGCAACAATGGTGTGAGCCGCGGTACACCGGTCCGCAATGGCGCCGGGGTGATCACCGGATTCGACATGAACGGCGACGGCGACGCGAACGACGCCTATATCACCGCGCAGTCGCACACCGTGTGGAACCGCATCACGTCGCGCGAGCGCATCGGCGGCAACGTGTCGCTCCAGTTCGAGCTGAGCGATACGCTCAAGCTGACCGCGGACGCGTTCTATACCAAGCAGACCCAGTATGACCGCGCTGCGGGTTTCCAGTTCCAGAATGTCGACTGGATGTCGTCGCCTTACAAGCCGACCAAGTCGCGCAACACCGGTGCGCTGAGCGCGCCGATCGGCGGGCGTCAGTACAACATCCACACCGTCCAGACCTATGAATACGACATGCCGAACTTCGACAGCTATGCGGAAACCTTCCGCATCAAGTCGGAATCGCAGAACTACAACCTCCAGCTCGATTTCGACGATGGCGAGGGGCTGAAGGCGTCGCTGCGCGGCATCTATGGCAAGGCCAAGCGCGAGCTGGATCAGAGCTATCTGCAGCTCAACCTGACCGATGGCTTCCAGTGGGCCTATTCGGGCGTCGGCAACTATCCGGCGAGCCTGGGTGGTGACCGCGCGTTCAACCCGAGCGGCTACCGTGTCTACAGCCAGAAGGCGACGCTCGACTATTCGAGCGGGGCGCTGGGCTTCACCTTCCCGACCAACTTCCTCAATCAGGCGAAGGATCTGGGCCGCTACGCGCTCAAGACGATCTCGTCGGAAGGCAATGACAGCCGCAACGGCGATATCTGGACGATCCGCGGCGACGTCGAGTGGGAATCCGACAGCGGCGTCGGCATCAAGGCCGGTGCGCGCTACAGCGAGCGTTCGGCCGAGCAGTTCACGTTCGAGCGCGTCTCGCCTTACTATGCCGGCAACACCGACCATCCGGGCAACCCGGCGGCGGGCTGCTACGTCAAGTGGAAGGCGTTCGACGTCAACCTGAACAACACGAACTGCGCCGTTCGCGACGCGGCAGGCAGCGCCTACACCGCGGGCTTCGTCCGTCCTGGCACCGATCCGATCTTCGGTGGCCAGATGAAGCAGTTCGCGATGCCGGCGGCCGGCGTGCCCAACATCTGGGTTCTCGATCCGAAGGCGATGGACGACGCGGAGGCGTTCCAGAACAAGTTCTACCCGGGCAACAAGAACAACGTGAACCCGGCGGACTCGTTCGACATGAACCTGCGTCAGCTCTCGGGCTATGTGCAGGTGAACGGCGAAGGTGAAGTCTTCGGCTTGCCGTTCCGCGCCAATGGCGGCGTGCGCATCGTCAACACCAAGTTCCGCGTGCGCCAGAACATCGTCGGCGTGCCGCAGGCCTATGGCGTGTCGGGTGTCGATGCCGGTGACCTGTACACCGATCGCGAGTTCACCGACTTCCTGCCCGCGTTCAACGCGTCGTTCGACCTGAGCGACAAGCTCAAGTTCCGCGTGTCCTATGCCAAGACGATGACGCTGCTCGACTTCCTTCAGTGGGGTGGCGGTCTGAACGTCGGTTACGCGATCGACACCACGGTCAACCCGCCGCTCTTCCGTGCCCAGTCGGCGCAGCAGCGCGGCAACCCGAACCTGGATCCGTGGCGGTCGAGCAACGTCGAGGCGAGCCTCGAACTCTACACCGGGCCTTCGAGCTTGCTGGCGGCGGGCGCTTTCTACCTCTCGGTCGACAGCTTCATCGTCAACACGACGATCCTGCGTAATGATATCCCCGACAATGACGGCGTGATCCGCAACACCGCGTTGCCGGTGAACACCATCACGCAGGGGGCCGGCGGCACCCTGAAGGGTCTCGAGTTCTCGGCACGTCAGGCGCTGACCGACTATGGGGTCGATGGCTTCTTCGGTGGCTTCGGTATCGACGCCAACTACACCCTGTCGCTCGGCGATGCGGGCGGTGTCGATCTGGCCGGCAACAAGCAGCCGTTCCAGGACAATTCGAAGCACCAGGTCAACGCTGCTCTGTGGTACGAATCCGGGCCGTTCTCGGCGCGTATCGCCTACAACTACCGCTCGAAGCGTCTGCAGACCCAGAACTGGAGCGGCATCGCCGGCCTTTCGGTCTATCAGCGTCCGACCAACTATTTCGATGCGTCGATCTCGTATGACGTGACCGACAACTTCACCATCTATGGTCAGGCATCGAACGTCACCGGCGAGCATGAGCGCTACTATCTGACCTGGGAAGACCAGGTTGGCTGGGACCAGATCTATGAGCGCCGCTTCGTCGCGGGCGTCCGCGCCAAATTCTGATCGCTTAAGGTGCCTCCTCACTGCCCGCCGACCGCTTCAAGCGCTCGGCGGGCATTTTTTATTTGGTTGCGGTAGGGATTGCAGATGGACAGCGCAGTGGCGGGACAGGGCGACGCGATCCGCAGCATCGCGATCGTTGGTGGCGGGACGGCCGGCTGGATGGCCGCGAGCTACCTTGCTCGCACGCTCGGCCATGCGAAGCTCGACATCACCCTGATCGACAGTTCGGAAATCGGCACCGTCGGGGTTGGCGAGGCGACGGTTCCTGCGATCCGCGATTTTCTGGCGACGGTCGGCCTCACCGACGCGGACGTGCTCGACGCGACCGAGGGGACGATCAAGCTCGGCATCCACTTCGCCGACTGGGCCGAGCCGGGACATCGTTTCTATCACCCGTTCGGCCTTTATGGCGTCCCCGCGCGCGGCGTGCCGTTCCACCAATATTGGCTGAAGCTGCGGGCCGCCGGGCATGACCTGCCGCTCGCCGACTATTGCCTGTGTACCCAGCTCGCCGAGCACGACCGGTTCCTGGCGCCGCCCGAGCGGCCAGGCAGCGAGCTGGGCGTGTTCGACTTCGCGCTGCATTTCGACGCGTCGAAGTTCGCCGCGGCGCTGCGCACCCTCTCGCTATCGCTCGGCGTCACCCATCTCGACGGGCGGATCGAGGGCGTCGAGCAGGCGCCGGAGACCGGTCAGGTGCGCGCGGTGCATCTCGCCGACGGCCGCCGCGTCGCCGCCGACCTATGGATCGACTGCTCGGGCTTTCGCGGGCTGCTGATCGGTGAGGCTATGGGCGTGCCCTATATCGACTGGCGCAACTGGCTGCCATGCGATCGCGCGATCGCGCTCGGCTGTGAGCCGGTCGCACCCTATCGCCCGGTGACGACATCGACCGCGCGCCCGGCCGGCTGGCAATGGCATATCCCGCTGCAACACCGCATCGGCAACGGCTATGTCTATTGTTCCGACTATATCGAGGATGATGAAGCGGAGGCGGTGCTGCGCGCGAACATCGAAGGACCGGCGATGGGTGAGGCGCGCCGCATCCGCTTCACCCCGGGGCACCGCACCAGCTTCTGGAAGGGCAATGTCGTTGCGATCGGCCTCGCCAGCGGGTTCCTCGAACCGCTCGAGTCGACCAGCATCACCCTCATCCAGTCGGGCCTCGAACGCCTCGTCCGCTTGTTCCCCGACCGCAATTTCGATCCCGCGCTGGCGGCGCTGTTCGACCGCCAGTCGACACTCGAGTTCGAGCGGATCCGCGACTATCTGATCCTCCATTATTGCCTGAACCGGCGCGAGGGCGAGCCGCTATGGGATCGCATGCGGACGATGGAGCTCCCCGAACCGCTGCAGCTCAAGATCGACGCCTGGCGCGCGCAGGGCGAGCTGGTGCGGTACGAGTGGGAGACGTTCCAGGACCCGAGCTGGCTCAGCATGTATGCCGGGTTCGACGTGCATCCGCGCCGCTACAATGTCCGCGCGGACCAGTTCGATACCGCCGAACTGCGCGCGACGTTCGACCGGATGCGCAAGGCGGTCGATGATACCGTCCGCCTCGGCGTTCCGGGCCGGGATTTCGCGTCGCAGCTGCGGCGATAGGCCCGGTGCGGCGGATCGTTCAGGCCGTCGTGAAATTCTTGCTGACGATCTGCCATCCCGCGTCGGTCTCGATCAGGTGGAAGCGGTCGACAAAGTCGAAGCGCGCGCCGAATCCCTGGCTGCGCACGGTGCCTGCGGCGGTTCGGCCGGTCACGTCCAGATCGGCGATCTGCGCCACGAATCCGGAATGGTCGACCCCGGCCGCGGCCATGCCGGCGATGTCGCTCAGGAACGGCTCCGGCCCGCCGATGAGCAGCGCTCCGGCGAGATCGCCCGCCATCACCGCCTGGGGATGGAAGCAGCTTGCAAGCAGGTCGCGGTCGAGCCGTCGCGATCCTTCGACATAGGCTTCGAGCACGGCGAGCGGGGTTGCATGGGTCATGGCGTGGTCCTTTGATCCATTTGGCTGAGCACGCTGGTTCGCAGCGTTTCGCTGCCCCGCACCAACACGCCGATATCGGTGCCGACCGACACGAAGCTCGCGCCGCTATGCAGCCGCGCGGCGGCGTCATCGGGGTCGAGCGCGAAGATGCCCGCGGCCTTTCCGGTCCTGCCGATGCGGTCGAGCGCGTCGGCGATCGCGGCCTGTACGTCCGGGTGGCGCGGGTTGCCGAGATGCCCGAGCGCGGCGGCGAGATCGCCCGGACCGACGAAGATCGCGTCGACGCCCTCGACCGCACCGATCGCCTCGATCGCGGCAAGGCCCGCGACGCTCTCGACCTGAACGATCAGGCAATGCTCCGCATGGGTACGTGCCAGATAATCCGCCTGACGCCCGAATCCTGAAGCGCGGCTGGTCGCGCTCGCCACGCCGCGGATTCCGTCCGGCGGAAAGCGCATCGACGCGACGGCGAGCCGCGCCTGCTCGGCGCTTTCGATCATCGGGATCATCAAGCTGCGGAACCCGATGTCGAGATATTGCTTGATGATCGCGGGGTCGAGCAGCGGCGGACGCGCCACCGGCTCGACCGGAAAGGCGGCGACCGCCTGTAGCTGGGCGAGCAGCGTCTGTGGCGTGTTGGGCGCGTGCTCGCCATCGCACAACAGCCAGTCATAACCGGCCCCCGCGCAGATTTCGGCGGTATAGGAGTTGGCCAGCGCCTGCCACAGGCCAAGCTGCGGGCGTCCCTCGGCGATCCCCTGTTTGAACCGGTTCATGCGAAGCGGACCGAGATGGCGCCGAGCGGGCCAAAGTCGACATGGAAGCTGTCGCCCGCGCGTGCCGGGATCGGTGCGGTGAAGCTGCCGCCCAGCACGATCTCCCCTGCTTCCAGCCGCTGGCCGTGCGGAGCGAGCTTGTTCGCGAGCCACGCGACGCCGTTCGCGGGATGGTTGAGCACCGCCGCGGCCACCCCCGACTCCTCGATCACGCCGTTGCGGTACATCAGTGCCGAAACCCAACGCAGATCCACCGCGTCGGGCTTCACCGGGCGCCCGCCCAGGACGATGCCTGCATTGGCGGCATTGTCCGCGATCGTATCGAACACCTTGCGCGTGATACCGGTCGCGCGGTCGATCCGTTCGATCCGCGCGTCGATGATCTCGAGCGCGGGCGTCACCCATTGCGTCGCATCAAGCACGTCGAACAGCGTGCAATCCGGCCCTTCGAGCGGTGACTTGAGGATGAAGGCGAGTTCGACCTCGACGCGCGGTTCGATGAAGCGATCGACGGGAATGTCGGTGCCGCTTTCGAACAACATGTCGTCGAGCAGCGCGCCATAGTCCGGTTCCTCGACATTGGAGGAGCGCTGCATCGCGCGGCTGGTCAGCCCGATCTTGCGACCGATCAGCTTGCGTCCGCGGGCAATCTTGGCGTCGACCCAGGCGCGCTGGATTGCATAGCCGTCCGCGATCGTCATCGTTGGATGCGTGAGCGAGAATTGCCCGATCTGGCTGCGGCCGCGCTCGGCCGCGTCGAGCTGCGCGGCGAGATCGGCGATGATCGCGGCGGACAAGGGCATCAGTCGGCCTTCCGGAAGCGGTGATGGATGTTGTTGTGCTTGAAGCTGCCGGCCTCGTCGGCTTCCTCGACATAGAGCGAGAGCGCGAGATAGCGCCGGGCGAACAGTGCGGCGAAATGCGTCTTCACCGCTTCGAACAGCGTGGTGAAGAATGCCAGTTTGAACTCGGCGGGCCGGCCTGCTCCCATCTTCACGGTGATGTTGATAAAGGCATCGTCCGCCGTGCCGTCGGCGATCACATAGTCGCTGAGCCTGATCGCGCGGACGCGGATGCCACCCCACGGAAAGACCCCATCGGCGTCGCGCATCGCGGCGGCGATGAGCTCGAGCAAGCCGCGGATATCGGCTTCGCCCTCCAGATTGTCGGTCCATTCGACGGTCGCGTGCGCCATCATTCGATCTCCATCACGCCGATCGTGCAGCCGACCGCGAAGATCGGAATCGGGCGGTAATGCCAGATTGCGCCCTTGCCGCGGGCGGCGGCGGCGCAGGCGATGAAGGTGCGGATTTCGAACCCGCCCTGCCCGGCATCGGCATAGGTTTCGTGGTCGGTGTAATCGGTCATCGCAGCGCGATCGTTCCGCGCCCAGCGGTCGAGGAAGTCGCGGTCCCACGCCTCGTTCACCGTGCCGCTGTCGGGTGTGCACGGCCAGTGCGAGATGCCGCCGGTGCAGATCAGCGCGATCCGTTCGGGCAGCGCATCCGCGGCGTGGCGGATCGCTTCGCCGAACGCCCAGGCGCGATGTAGCGGGGTGAGCGGCGGGCCCTGGCAATTGATGTTCGCGGGGATCACGCGATAGCGGTTCTCGGGATCGAGGAAATGGAGCGGCACCATGATGCCGTGGTCGAACTTCCATTCCTCGGCATAGGCGGTGTCGACAGTCTGCATCACCCCGCTGATCAGCCGCTGCGACAGATCGGGATCGCCCCGCACCACCCGCTTGGGGATGGCGAGCCAGCCCTCGTCCTCGATCGGTCCGTCATAGCTTTCGCCCATGCCGATCGCGTAGGCGGGCATGTTGTTCATGAAGAAATTGGCGAAATGCTCGGCCGCGACGACCATCACCGCGTCGGGCCTTGCCGTGTCGAGCGCGTCGCGCATGCGGTGAAAGGCGGCGTAGAATTCGTCGCGATGCGCCGGGTCCGCGCGCCCGGCGCGCCCGGTGATCCCCGGCGCATGGCTGCACACGCCCGCAAAGACCAGACTCATCCCGCGACCTTTCCGTCCGGCGATGTCGTCATCGCATAGATCCCCGCGCGCACCGGGCCGTGCCGCTTGATCCCGTCGCGCATGCGCTGGAGATAGTCCGACCATTCGATGCCGACGAGCGGGGCGAAGTGCATCAGCAACTGGCCGTTGACCCCCAGCACGTAGAGCAGGCCGATATCGTGATCGAGCACGGCGCCGCGTTCCTCCGCGGTCAGCGTGAACTCGCTCGCCACGCTCGCCGGATCGCTGCGAAACCGCACCTGCAGCTCGGGTTCGCGGTTCAGTCGGAACATCAGCTTGGACAGGGCATAGAGGCTCATGCCGCCGCCTCGACATGATTGACCAGCGTGCCGATCGCCGCGATCGTGCATTCGACCCGGTCGCCGGGCGCGACGAAATGCAGGCCCTGCGGCGTACCGGTCAGGATCATGTCGCCCGGCCGTAGCGTCATGGTTTCCGACAGATATGCGATCAGCCCGGCGACATCGAGCACCATGTCGCGCGTCGATCCGGCCTGCACCGTCACGCCGTTGACCAGCGTTGTGATGGCGAGCGCCTGCGGATCGGGGATGTCGGCCGCATCCACGATCCACGGGCCGATCGGCGTCGTCGCATCGCGGTTCTTCACGCGCAGATTGGGGCGGTAGTAATTCTCCAGATACTCGCGGATCGCATAGTCGCAGGCGATGGTATAGCCCGCGACATGGTCGAGTGCCTGCGCACGCGGTATGCGCTTGCCCGGGCGGCCGATCACCGCAACCAGCTCGCACTCCGGGTGCATCTGGTTCGCGTCCGTCGGGCGCGGCGTTACGCCCTGATGTCCGACCAGCGTGTTAGGCCCTTTCAGGAAAACGAGCGGCGGTTCGGCGGCCTTGAAGCCGAGTTCGGCATTGTGATCGGCGAAGTTGAGGCCAAGTGCGAAGATCGTCGCGCCGGGCGTGATCGGCGGCAGCCAGTGCGCGTCGCTCACGGGCAGCCGTTCGCCGCCGGGCAGGACGAGCATGTCGCCCTGAACTCTGGCCCACAGGGCGCGGCCGCGATGGAAGATGCGGGCGCGGCGCATCATGCGTTCCCTTCCAATGTTGCGCGGACCGAGGCGAAGCCGGTGGCGTCCGTTTCGATCCGCTGGCCGCGGCGCGCGACGGGCGCGTCATGGGGCACGCCGATCAACAACATGTCGCCGGCCTCCAGGGTCATGAATGCGCTGACGTCTGCGATCAGCGACGCGGCATCACGGATCAGGCGCGCGGGGGACCAGCGATGTGCTTCGACACCGTCGATCCGTGTCACGATCTCGGTCTCCAGCAGCGCGGGATCGAACGGGACCGGCGTGCCGACCGGGAGGAATCCGTCGCGGCAGCGCTGGCGCACGGTGGGCCGGTAATAGCTGTCGCATGGTTCCGACAGGTCCAGTGCCAGCGCCGCCGCGGCGATGGTGTCGAGCGCGTCGCCCGGGCGCACTCGGGTAGCGTCCCGGCCAAGGATCAACCCGATCGCGGGCGCGACGGCGATCTCGGCGAGCCCGTCCAGCATCACATCGCCCCCGCCGGGCAGGATCGTATTGTGCGGCTTGATATAGAGCACGGGCGCGATCGGCGGTGCGCGATAGGGCGCCTGGGCAAAGGCCGGGGCGAGCGCCGCACGCTCCGCGCCGTCATTCAGGACGACGCCATAGACCGTCCCGGCGATCATCGGGCGCTCCAGTCATTCACATGATAAGTTGCTGCGGCGCGCGCGCCTGGGGTAAGGTCTGGGCGATGACCAGATCCGCCGACCGGCTTCCACCCTATCGTCAATCGCTCGCCGGAACGTTGCTCGCGGCGCGCGAAGCGGTGATGGCGCCGATCCGCCCGATGCTGCGCGAGGCCGGCGTGACCGAACAGCAGTGGCGCGTGCTGCGCGTGCTGAACGATCAGGGTGCGCTCGATCCCACCAGCCTGGCTCAGGCGGCGCTGCTCTATCCGCCCAGCGTCACGCGCATCCTGAAGGAACTGGCCGATCGCGGCCTGGTCGCACGCGAAAGCGATCCCGGCGACCGGCGGCGTTCGATCATTAGCCTCACCAACACCGGTTCCGCGCTGTTGCTGGAAACCGCGCAACATACGGCGGCGACGCTGCGCGCCTATCGCGACCGGTTCGGCGCGGAAAGGATCGAGGCGTTGATGGAGGAATTGCGTGCCTTCACCACCGCGATTGGGGGCGGCCGGAGCTGAGCGGGCGCTGCGTTTGCCGGACCCGTTCATACCCCCATCCTGCTGATCTTGTGTGATCCACGCGCGAGCGCGACATTCTTCGTCTCCATGTAGAAGTCGAAGCTCCAGTCGCCGCCGTCGCGGCCGATGCCGCTGGACTTCACCCCGCCGAACGGGGTCGGCAAATGGCGGACATTCTCGCTGTTGACCCACACCATGCCGGCTTCGAGCGCGTCCGCAACACGCAGCGCACGATCGAGATTGCCGGTCCACAGATAGGCGGCGAGGCCGTAGCGCACGTCGTTGGCGATGCGGATCGCGTCGGCTTCGTCGTCAAAGGGAATGACGGTCAGCACCGGGCCGAAAATTTCCTCCTGCGCGATCCGCATCCCCCTCCGCGCGTCGGCGAACAGGGTGGGCCGGAAGAAATGGCCGGGACCATCGATCGCCGTACCGCCTGCGGCGATCCGCGCGCCCTCATCGGTCGCGATCGCCATGTAGGACTGGACCTTGTCGCGGTGGCGCGGGTGGATCAGCGGTCCGACTTCGGTCGCCGGATCGAACGGGTCGCCGACCCTGAGCTTCGCGACGCGCGCTGCGGCCTGCGCGACGAACAGGTCATAGATGCTGCGCTGGACCAGAAGGCGTGATGAGGAGGTGCAGCGCTGGCCGTTCAGCGAATAGATCATGAAGATTGCCGCATCGAGCGCGCGATCGAGGTCGGCATCGTCGAACACGATCACGGGGTTCTTGCCCCCCAGTTCGAAATGGACGCGCTTCAGTGTTTCCGAACCCTGGCGCATGATCGCGGAGCCGGTGCTGGTGTCACCGACAAAGGCGATCGCCTTGATGTCGGGGTGCTCGGTCAGCCGCTTGCCGGTGGTCTCGCCCAGCCCGTTGACCGAATTGAGGACCCCGGCGGGCAACCCCGCCTCATGCGCGATATCGGCGAGCAGCCGGGCGGAATAGGGCGACCATTCCGCTGGCTTGTGGACCACCGTGCACCCCGCGGCGAGCGCCGGGGCGATCTTCCAGGTCGAGAGCATGAACGGCGTGTTCCACGGCGTGATCACCCCGACCGGCCCGATCGGCTGCCGCGTCGTGAAATTGAGGTGGTCGGTGGTGGGCAATGCCTGACCGTCGCGCGCCGCGGGCGCCTGATCGGCGAAGAAGCGGAAATTCTCTGCCCCGCGAACCGCCGCCTTGGACATGAAGCGCCAGCATTGCCCCGCGTCAAGGCACTCGACCGTCGCGATCTCGCCGGCGCGCGCGACGATCAGGTCGGCGACCTTGTGGAGCATCGCCTTGCGCGCGTCACCGGGCATCGCGGCCCAGGCGGGAAAGGCCTGTTTTGCGGCTGCCACCGCCGCGTCCAGCTCCGCGGCGGTCGCGTCGTGCACCTGCCCGATGACCTCGCCCGTTGCCGGTTCCAGCACATCGTGCGCCGCGCCCGCGCCTTCGACCGCGACGCCACCGATCAGATGGCCGAGTCTTGGGCCAAGGCCGCGAACGGTGGCCAGCGCCTGATTGCGCCGCGCGGCGGCCTGCGATTCATCGTTCATCGAGTCAGTCATCCATTGCCGCGCGGCCAGTCACCGCGCCGAATTCGATCAGAAGGAGAAGTGCGAAGGAGCCGGCGATCAGCGTCGCGCAAAAGATCAGCATCACCGGCGCGCCGGCGCTCTCCAGCAACCGCCCGGCGATGACCGGCCCGATCGAGGTGCCAAAGCCGATCACCAGATTGATCCAGGCCATCACGCCGCCGCTGCGGTCGCGGCTCGCGATCGCGGCGAGGATGAAGGGGAGGGTGAAGGTCCAGGCGAATTTGAACGCATAGGCTGCGCCCGCAAACATCGTGGTGCTGAGTTGCCCCAGCAGAAGCAGGATCGATGCGAACAGCAGCGCGTAGCCGACCAGCAGGAAACGTCCGCGCGCCGTGCGCCCGCCAAGGAAGGTCGCGAGCAGCGCGCCGACGATGCCGAGCAGCGACGCCACCGCGATCGTGTCCGCGACCGGCAGGGGCTGCAGGCCCGAACGCGCGGCGATCACCGACATGAACGCCCAGGCGCCGCCCAGCCCGACATAGAAACCGAACACCGCGATCATCGCGACCGCGGGCAGCAGCACCGCGCGCGTTGGCGCGGCGCGCTGTGCCGCCGGTTCGATCGTGGGAGCGTCGAAGTGGGGGGTGAGGGGGAGGGCGGCGGCCATCATTGCGGCGAGGAGCAAGTAGAAGGCGTCGAGGCCGAAGTTGGCGAACAGCCGCGGGAGCAGTGACAAACCAAGAGCGCCAAGGACAAGCTGTCCAGAAATCCACCAGCCGAAGATGCGGTCGCGATTCGCCGCTGCCCCTGCGGCATTGAGACACAGGAGCATTAGCGCGCCGCCCGCCACCGCGGTGACCAGCCGCGCCGCATAGAGCAGCGGCAGCCCGGGTACGACGATCGACAACAAATTGCCCGCGATGAACACGACCGCCGCGACCGGTGCGATCTGGCGTGAGGTGAAGCGCCGCATCCACCACAAAGCGGGCAGCGAGGCGAGGCTGATCCCGCCAAGCTCGAACAGGAAATAGTCGCCGACATCGGCAGGCGTCAGCCCGCGCTCGGCGATCAGCTGGCCCGTCAGCACGGGCGCCACCAGCAAGGCGAGTGGCACGATCGCGCTGAAGATCACGATCCGCGCGACCGTCGCCCAATCTTCCCTGCCGCCCGTCCCCGTGGCCGGTGCGGTGTGGATCGCAGACGGCATCATGTCTCTCCCGGTTGCGGTGTGCCAAGGCCGAGCGCCGCCGCCTGCTTCGCGAGCAGCGCGCGCTGGAACGCGCACATCGCTTCATTGGGTTGCTGGGCGCGGACGAAGTCGAGGATCGGGTCCTCGACCGCCGAGGCTTCGCCCGACAGCGCCTCGATCAGCGCCTGGGCGCAGAAGGGGACGTAGACTTCGGAATAGCCGCCCTCATGAATCGCGACGAGCCGCCCGCCGCAGATCTCGGCTGCGAGCGCCTTCAACCGCGTCATCATCATGCGGAAGGTTTCGCTGTGCGCGAGCATCCGCGCGAGCGGATCGAGCGCGTTGGCGTCGAGCCCGCTGGCGACGATGATCAGATCGGGCCGGTAGCGGCGGAGCGCGGGCAGCACGACCAGATCGAGCGCGTCGGCATAGGCCTGGTCGCCGCCGCCGGGCAGCAGCGGGACATTGAGGTTATAGCCTTGGCCGCGCCCCTCGCCGCGTTCGGACGCGGCGCCCGAATGGATCGGATAGCAACTGTCCTGATGGATCGAGACGGTGAACACGTCCGGGCGATCGTAGAAGATCGACTGGGTGCCGTTACCGTGGTGGACGTCCCAGTCGAGGATCGCGACGCGCGACAGCCCGTACCAGGCGATCGCCGCTTCGGCCGCGACGGCGCCGTTGGCGAGCAGGCAGAAGCCCTTGCCCTCGTCGCGCAGGCAATGATGGCCGGGCGGACGCGTCATCGCATAGGCGTTGTCGAGATCGCCGCGCAGCACGGCATCGGTCGCCGCGAGGGCAAGGCCGGCGGACAGCCGCGCGACGTCATAGCCGCCGGGGCCGAAGCTCGCATCCGGCCCCACCGATCCGCCGCCGTTCGCGCTCAACGCCGCGAAGCGCGCCAGATAGTCGCGTCCGTGCACGCGGCGCAGCGCTTCCTCCGGTGCGGGCTCCGCGCTGCGCCGGGTGAGCTTTGCGGCCAGTCCGGACACTTCGAGCAGCGAGACGATCCGCCGCTTGGGATCGGGCGCCTCGGCCATGAACCCGCCGTTGGACGGCTGCACCCAGCCGCCCGAAGGAAGGTTGCCGGTGTGGACCGCACCGAAATGCCAGAGCGTGCGCTCGTCATGGAAGAAGCCTGTCGCCATCGCCCGCGCCCTCAGCCGTGCACGACCTGGATGGTGGTGAATTCCTCCAGCCCCTGCCGGCCAAAGGAGGTGCCGATGCCCGATGCCTTGACCCCCCCAAAGGGGATTCCGGGCTGGATCGCGCCATGCTTGTTGACCCATGCGGTGCCGCACTGGAGCCGTGCGGCGACCGCCTGCGCGCGCACCGGGTCGGCGGACCAGACCGACCCGCCAAGCCCGTTCTCCGAGGCGTTGGCGCGCGCGATGGCATCCTCCACATCGTGATAGCGGATGATCGGCAGCGCGGTGCCGAACTGCTCCTCATCGACCAGCGCCATGCCCTCGCGTGCGTCGGCGACCAGCGTGACCGGGTAGAAATAGCCCTTTGCCGCGACCGGCGCGCCACCGGTGAGGATGCGTCCGCCCGCCGCCTGCGCCGCTTCGACGAAGCGTTTCACCTTGGCGAATTGCGCTTCGTTCTGGAGCGGGCCGAGCCGCGATCCTTCGTCCGCGCCGTCGCCCAGCGGCACGCCGGCGGCATAGGCGGCGAGCGCGTCGCATACCGCGTCATAGATGCTGTCATGGACGTAGAGCCGCTTGAGTGCCGCGCAGGTCTGGCCGCTGTTGATGAAGGCGCCCCAGAACAGCCCCTCCGCGATCGCGGCGGGATCGGCATCGGGAAGGACGATGCCGGCGTCATTGCCGCCGAGTTCAAGCGTCAGCCGCTTCAACGTCGCGCCCGCGCTTTGCATCACCTTGCGCCCGGTGGCGCTCGATCCGGTGAAGACGATCTTGGCGATCCCGGGATGCGCGGACATCGCCGCGCCCAGTTCGCCATCGTCCGACACCACGTTGAGCACGCCGGGCGGGAGCACCGCCCCCGCGATCTCGATCATCCGCAGCGTGCTGAGCGGCGTGAGCGGAGATGGTTTGACGACAACCGTATTTCCCGTGCGGATCGCGGGGGCGAAATGCCATGCCGCGATCATCAGCGGCCAGTTCCACGGGGTGATCGAACCGACCACGCCGATCGGGCGGCGGTGCAGCTCGATCCGGCGCGAATCGTCATCCTGAAGCAGTTCGGGCGGGAGCGACAGCGATGCCGTGTTGCGGGTCCAGGCGACCGCGCCCTGCAGTTCGAAACGCGACCCCAGCCCATTCAGCGGTTTGCCCTGTTCGGCGGTCAGCAGCTGGGCCAGTTCCTCGGCATGCGCCTCGATCGCGTCGGCGATGCGCGCGACCGCGGCGCTACGCTCGGCATCCGATGTCCGGCTCCAGCTTTCGAACGCGCGGGTGGCGGCGGCGACCGCCGAATCGAGCGTCGCCGCGTCCGCAATCGGCGCATGGCCGACGATCGCGCCATTGGCCGGGTTGCGCACCAGCATGCGGCGCACCGACGGGACGGCCGTGCCGTCGATATAGTGGTTGAACTCGGTCATCCGCGATCCTCGCCGATAAACTTAACACGATAATTTGTAGATCGAAATTAGTTGGACAGCAAATGATATCCTGCGCCCATGCCGGCGATGCCGGGCGATCCGGCATCGTCGGGCCGCGGCCTATTTCTTGCCGGTCGCGAGGTTGAAGTCGCCGGCGGCGCGGATGCGGGCGATGACCTTCGGGTCCTTCAGCTCTTCCTCGCTATAGTTCATCTTGAAGTCGGCCTGATCCTCGTACCCGCCTGGCTCGTAGATCATCAGGTTCTGCATCGGCTTGCCGCCGAGGACGCGGACGCTGTGCACGGTGTTGGGTGGGATATAGACGGCGTCTCCCGCCTTCAGCACTTTGGTCACGCCTTCGACCGTCCATTCGACTTCGCCGCCGAGCACGTAGAAGGTTTCGGAATGGTGCCGGTGGAAATGCGACGGCACGCGAAAATCCGAATTCCAGTCCGCGGTGATCACATTGTAGCGGCCCTCGCTGATCTTGTTGGGCACGACGACCTCGACATTCTGGACGCCGTCCTCCTCGAAGGTGCGCCGCTGGCCCTTGAGCGAGAAATAATAGGTGTGCGGCCGGCCTTCATTGACCTCGGCCCGCGCCGGTTCGTCCTGCGCCATGGCGGGCGCGGAAACGGTTGCTGCCGCGGTCAGCGCGGCCGCGGCGATGGCGGCCAGTTTCGTGGCGGCATTGTTCACAGGCATCGCATCCCCCTTCAAATGCTCGAGTCGTCCCGAGTCTCGCCAAATAGTTTGGTATCAAATCGAATAAGGCGCAAGTGCTCAACGCATCCGCTAGCGACGCTCGTGCCCGAACTGTGGCGTAAAACTGAGAGCGGTGGGGCGCGGTTCGAATCATGGCTTGCGCAAATCGCGCGACGATAATAGTTTTAGATCAATCTAAATCTGTCCGCGCGGTGATGCGAAGGACATGGCCGGACATGCTTCCGAGGGAGGATCTGGAACCGATATGACGACCGCGACTCACCCGCTCGACCCGCTGACTCCGGCGGAGCTCGACATTGCCGTTGCCGCGGTGCGCGCGCGGGCCGACGCCGGCGAGCGGCTGCGCTTCGTCAATGTCGAGCATCGCGAGCCGCACAAGCGCGACGTGCTGGCGTGGCGCGAAGGCCAGCCGATCGTGCGCGAGGCGTTTGTCGTGGCGCTGCGCCGCGACACCGGTGAAGCGTTCGAGGCGGTGGTCGATCTGGCCGGCGGCGGCACCGTCACCCATTGGCACCGGCTTCCGCTCGATCAGGCGCCCTATGGCCAGCCTTCGGTAATGGTCGAGGAGTTCGAAGCGGTCGAGCGCGCGGTGAAGAAGGACCCTGCCTGGCGCGCCGCGGTCGCGCGCCGCGGGTTGAGCGAGGCGGAGATCGATCTGGTCCAGGTCGATCCGTTCTCCGCGGGCCATTTCGGCTATGAGGCCGAGTTCGGCCGCCGCTGCGTCCGGGCGACCGCTTACTATCGCAAGGAGCTGCGCGACAATGGCTATGCCCATCCGATCGAGGGGCTGGTCGCGGTGGTCGACCTCAACAGCGAGGAAGTCGTCACGCTCCATGACGACGAAGAGGTCATTCCGATCCCGCGCAAGACGCGCAACTATGAAGCGCCGTTCCTGCCGCCCGAGCGCACCGGGCTGAAGCCGCTCCACATCGTCCAGCCCGAGGGGCCGAGCTTCACCGTCGAGGGCTGGAAGGTCAGCTGGCAGAATTGGAGCTTCCGCGTCGGCTTCACGCCGCGCGAAGGGCTGGTGCTCAACCAGCTATGCTATGCCGATGGCGGCCGCGACCGTCCGATCATCTACCGCGCGAGCATGACCGAGATGGTCGTGCCCTATGCCGACCCCACCGCCAACCATTATTGGAAGAGCGCGTTCGACGCGGGTGAATATGGCCTTGGGCGCCTCGCCAACTCGCTTGAGCTGGGCTGCGATTGCCTCGGCCATATCCATTATTTCGATATCCCAGCGGTCGATGACCTTGGCCGTCCGCATCTGATGAAGAACGCGGTGTGCATGCATGAGGAGGATTACGGCATCCTCTGGAAGCATAACGAGTTCCGCACCGGCGTTTATGAAACGCGGCGCTCGCGCCGGCTGGTGATCAGCTTCTTCGCGACCGTCGGCAACTATGATTACGGCTTCTACTGGTATCTCTATCAGGACGGCACGATCCAGTTGGAAGCCAAGCTGACCGGCATCATCCAGACCGCGGCCGTCGCGCCGGGGCAGGACTATGCCTGGGGCGGGATGGTCGATGAGGGGCTGGGTGGCCCCACCCACCAGCATTTCTTCAATGCCCGGCTGCACATGATGGTCGATGGCGATGAGGGGAACAGCGTCTCGGAACATCAGTTCCACCCGCGGTCCTGGGGCGCGGACAATCCGCATGGCAATGTCTTCGACCTGATCAGCCGCCCGTTGCTGCGCGAGCGCGACGCCGCGCGCGAGGCGGACGGGCGCACCGGGCGCTATTGGAAGATCACCAATCCCAACCGCAGCAATTCGGTGGGCAAGGCGCCGGGCTATAAGCTGGTCGTCCAGCCGACGCCGGTGATGCTCGCTCAGCCCGGAAGCTATGTCCACGCGCGCGGCGAGTTCGCCACCAAGCATATCTGGGTCACGCCCTATGACCCGGCCGAACGCTATGCGAGCGGGGAATATCCCAACCAGCACGCCGGCGGCGACGGCATCCCGCGCTACATCAAGGCCAACCGGAGCATCGACAACAGCGACATCGTGGTCTGGCACAGCTTTGGCCACACGCATGTCTGCAAGCCCGAGGATTTCCCGGTGATGCCGGTCGAATATGCCGGATTCATGCTCAAGCCGAACGGCTTCTTTGCGCAGAATGCCGGGATCGACGTGCCGTCGGGCAAGGATGCGGCGAGCATCCGGCATGGCGTGGCGAGCGATTGTTGCGGGGGTGCGGCGGCCGCTGTGCCGGGTGAGAGTGGAGCGTAACATGGGCAAGCGGATGACGATGGCGATCGCGCTGGCGGTCGCGGTTCCCGGGGCGGCGTTTGCGCAGAGCAACTCGGCCTATGCGCCGTGCGCGGCGTGCCACTCGGTCAAGCGCGGCGAAAACCGGCTGGGGCCGCATCTGGCCGGAATTGTGGGTCGCCCCAAGGCATCGGTCGCGGGCTTCAATTACTCGCAGGCGCTGAAGGCGAAGAAGGGGGTTTGGACCGAGGCGGATCTCATCGCCTATATCACCAACCCCAAGGCCGCGGTGCCGGGGACGCGGATGATGAGCCCCGGCGTCAAGGACCCGGCGAAGCGGGCGGCGCTGATCGCCTATCTGAAATCATTGCGATAGCAC